>LULI01001010.1_pt1 | contig 11777 bp, 9 predicted proteins | sample 728191 | NCBI WGS metagenome assembly LULI01 (sample SAMN03860293, study PRJNA289734) | marine metagenome | biome: seawater column; feature: ocean; material: water; isolation source: Red Sea water column Station 169 - depth 50m | place: Saudi Arabia: Red Sea | collected 2011-10-15 | depth 50 m | reverse complement strand
AAAAATGACGGTTTTTTAAATATCATTTCAATCTTTTCTTTTATTGGAATTTCATTAGGGGTTGCAGTTCTAATCATTGTTATGTCAGTAATGAATGGTTTTAGAACTGAATTAATATCTAAAATTGTAGGTTTTAATGCTCATGCTGTAGTTCAACCAGGAAATAAATCATTAGAATATATTCAAGATTTTGATTTTGCCAAAAATATAGTTTCAAATGATGGAGAAGCAGTAATATTGAATAAAGATAATACTAAGGGTGTCTTCCTAAAAGGATATCAAGAAAGTGATTTTAAAAACCTTCAAATAGTAAAAAATGAGGAATTTTTTGGATCAAAAAACTTAAATGATAATACTATTTCTATTGGTAAAGAATTAAGCTTTAATTTGAATGTCGATATTGGTGATATTATTACAGTTATGTCTCCCGCTGGAATTCAAACTATAGTGGGTAATCTTCCTAAACAAGAAAACTTTAAGATAGTTTCAATTTTTGATAGTGGTTTATCTGACTTTAATGAAAATATTGCATATATAAATTTAGAGACGCTTGAGAGTTTTTTTAATAAGAATATAGATGATAGGTTTATAGAATTTTATTTTAAAGATCCAAAAAATATAGAAATTCATAAAAAAAATTTAATAGCTCTCTTTCCAGATGCACTGGTCTATACCTGGTCAGATATGAATAAATCATTATTTTCAGCTTTGAAAGTAGAAAGAAATGTTATGTTTATAATTCTTTTTTTGATAATTATAGTTGCAGCTTTTAATATAATATCTGGACTAACAATTTTAGTTAAAAACAAAACAAGAGAAATAGGTATCCTTAAATCAATTGGGGTAAGTAGTAAATCGATAAAAAAAATCTTCTTTTTGGTGGGTTTTTCTATAGGAACATCAGCGACATTATTCGGCGTGTTTGTTGGAACCCTTTTTTCTATTTATGTTGAGAATATCAGACAATTTATCTCAAATATATTTGGCATTTCTCTTTTCCCAGAGGATATTTATATTTTAAATTCTATGCCTTCCGAAATAAATATAAATTCAATAATAATAATCTCTCTTTGTTCAATAATTGCAACAATTTTAGTATCGATATATCCCGCTTCGAAGGCATCTTCCTTAGATACAGTTAAAACTCTTAAATATGAATAATTATATTAAAATTAAAAACTTAACAAAAAAATATGAGAAAAATAAATCTATAAAAGTTTTAAATAATATTACATTTAATTTTGAACCTGGAAAAACTTATTCTATTATGGGTCCTTCAGGATCAGGAAAATCAACATTACTCAATTTATTATCATTGATCGATAACCCAACATCAGGTTCAATTGAAATAAACAGCAACAAAATAAAGCCAAATAACAAAGTTGAAAATGATTTAATTAGAGCAAAGAAAATAGGAATTATTTATCAAGATAAAAACTTATTGTCAGATTTTACAGCTTTAGAAAATGTTTATTTACCTAACTTACTCATTTCTAAGGAAAAACAAAATTCGATTGAACTTGCAAAAAAATTGATAAAAAACGTAGGCATGTCATCCAGAATAAACCATTTTCCTAATGAATTATCTGGAGGTGAAAATCAACGTATTGCCATTGCAAGGGCATTAATTAATAATCCTGATATTATATTAGCTGATGAACCAACTGGCAGTCTAGACACTGATAATGCAAAACTTATCTTCAAGATACTATTTAATTTAAAAAATAGATGAATGATGGTAATATACAAATCATTAATGCTACAATCTAAAAAAAAATCTTTTAATCAAATTAAAATTCATTCTCAGTATTCAATTTGTGAGGGTGCATTAAAAATTGAAAATCTCAAAGAATATTGTAAGAAAAACAAGATAAAATCTGTTGGCCTAAGCGATACTTATAATCTATCAGGTGCGTTAGAATTTTCTGAAAACATTTCATCTGTAGGAACACAACCAATCATTGGAACACAAGTTCAATTTAGATTTAAAAATACTTATGGGTTTATTCCACTTATCGCCAAAAATTATGTTGGTTATAAAAATATAATTGAACTGTCTTCAAAATCTTATTTAGAAAATACAGATAATGATCAACCACACTGCTCGATTGATGATTTAATAAAATATAGTGACGGAATAATTGTTCTCTCTGGATCAGTTAATAATTTGATTGGTAGTATTTTTAATAAAGGATTAGTTGGTGAGTTAGATGAATTAATAACACAATTAAACAAAAATTTTAAAGAAAATTTTTATTTAGAAATTCAAAGACATGGAGACAAGAACGAAAAAGAATTTGAAATTTTCAATCTAAATCTTTCAAAAAAATATGAAATACCAATCATAGCAACTAACGAGGTTTACTATTTGGATAAAGAAATGCATGAAGCTCATGATGCTTTAATGTGTATTGGACAAAAAACTTATATAAATGATCAAAAAAGATTAAAACTAACTAATAATCATTATTTAAAGTCATCAGAGGAAATGACGGAAATCTTTAAAGATTTACCTGAGGCATTAGAAAATAATTATAATTTACCTTATAGATGCAACTTCAGACCTGTTCCTTCAAAGCCTATACTGCCTAATATTAGCTCAGATACTATTGATATTAACGATAAATTAAAAAAAGACTCATTTAATGGCCTGGAGAAAAAATTTAAAACCGATCGAGACCTAATAAAATCAATATCAAATAATATTAAAATTAAAGAAATTTATAAAGACAGGCTTAATCATGAAATAAAAATTATAACAGAAATGAATTATTCAGGATATTTCTTAATTGTTTCAGACTATATAAAGTGGGCAAAAGATAATAATATCCCAGTTGGTCCTGGAAGAGGATCTGGGGCAGGTTCGTTAGTCGCTTGGTGTTTATCTATAACAGATGTTGATCCAATAAAATTCAATTTAATTTTTGAAAGATTTTTAAATCCTGATAGAATTTCAATGCCTGATTTTGACATTGATTTTTGTGAGGAAAAAAGGGACCAAGTCTTCAAATATTTGACAACTAAATATAAAGATAGTGTCGCTCACATTATAACATTTGGAAAACTTAAAGCTAGAATGGTTATAAGGGATGTCGGACGTGTATTAGGACTGCCATATGGCTTTATAGATAGTATCTGTAAAATGATACCATTTGATCCATCTAGGCCACTAACCTTACAAGAAAGTATCAATGTAGAGCCAAGATTACAAAAATTAATTAATGAGGACAAAAGAGTTAGTCGTCTAATTGAGCTGTCATTAAAGCTTGAAGGTTTAAATAGAAATGTTGCAACTCATGCAGCTGGTGTTGTTATAGCTGACAAAAAATTAACAGAATCTGTTCCTTTGTACAAGGACTCTTCTGCAGATTTATTACTACCTTCTACGCAATTTGACATGTATTCAGCTGAAAATGCTGGATTGGTTAAATTTGATTTTTTGGGCTTAAAAACCTTAACTGTGATCAACAAGACTCAAAAACTTGTAGAAAAAAAAAACTCAAATTTTAAAATTGAAACTATTAATTATGAAGATCAAAGAGTATTTGACCTTTTGTCTAGTGGTAAAACAGTTGGATTATTTCAATTAGAGAGCTCTGGTATGAAAGATGCTTTAATCAACATGAGGCCTAATCATTTAGAGGATATTATTGCATTAGTTGCTTTATACAGACCTGGTCCTATGAGCAATATCCCTATTTATAACGATTGCAAACATGGAAATAGAGAACCTGATTATTTACATCCCAAATTAGAGGAGATTTTAAAACCGACTTATGGTGTGATTATTTATCAAGAACAAGTTATGCAAATTGCTCAAGTACTATCTGGATTTACCGCAGGTGAAGCTGACATATTAAGAAGAGCTATGGGTAAAAAAAAAAGAGCAGAGCTTGAAAAACAAAAAGAAAGATTTGTTGAAGGAGCTTATAATAATGGAATTAGCAAAGATGTTGCTGCTGGTATTTTTTTAAAAATTGAACCTTTTGCTGAATATGGATTTAATAAAAGCCATGCGGCTGCATACGCAATAATAGCATATCAGACTGCATTTTTGAAAACATACTATCCACATGAGTTCTTTGCCGCTTCAATGTCGATGGAACTTTCAAACCAAAAAAAATTAAGTGAATTTTATGAGGAACTAAAAAGATTGAATATAAATATAATTCGTCCAGATATTAATAAATGCAATGCTGATTTCTCCTCAGATGGCAAAAATTTTCTTTACGCTTTGGGAGCAGTTAAAAATGTTGGATTTGAAGCAATTTTAAATATTGTAGAGGAGAGAACTAAAAATGGGGAGTTCAAAGATCTAACAGACTTTATAAATCGTATTAACCCAAAAGACATAAACAAATTACAATTGGAAGGACTTGTAAAAGCTGGAGCTTTTGATAGTTTGAATAAGAATAGACAATCTTTATTCAATTCTATACCTAATATTATTTTAAAATCAAAAAATATATTTGAAAATAATTCAGCAAACCAAATAGATTTATTTAAAGAAGAAAATGATGAGACTTATTTAGATGTCGTTGAAGATTGGAATGTAGATGTAAGATTATCAAAAGAGTTTGAGACCTTAGGATTCTTTATTTCTGACCATCCTCTAAATCAGTATAAATCACTTTTTAATCAATATAATATTACCAATTATGAAGAGTTTAATTCAAATGAAAGTATTTTAAGTTCAAATATTGCATCCACAATATTAAAGGTCCAAGAAAAAAAAACACAAAAAGGAACTTCTTATGCAATAATCAAATTTTCTGATCTATCAGGTGTTTTTGAATTGTTTGTATTTTCAGATGTTTTTGAAACTAATAGAGAAATACTCATTGAAGGTAATTCTGTTATGATTACTCTAGTTAAAAATTATGTAGATGAAAATAAAATACAAAAGAAAATCAATATAAGAAAAATTATATCTATGAAAGAGGTGATTAATAAGCCATTAGATGAAGTAGTAATAAAAGTTAAAAATATAGATGATATTGTAAAAATTAATAAATTAAGTTTAGAACCGGGAAAGACTAAAGTGATAATTGATATTGAAGATGATACAAAAAAGATGTCTTTTCAATTGAATGAAAAAAGAAAAATAGATCATAAAATGCTCAATTTAATAAGAAATCAGGAAAATATTGATGTTCTTTAAAAAAGACTTGTTTTTTTCGCCTTTTTTTGTAAATAGTTTCATAAATTAATACGCACACAATTTCTGGTTTTATACCTCCGGTCCTTTTTAGGCAGTAATTGTGGTGGCACAACCGGGAAAAAATATGAAAATACCAAGTTTAACAATCGAACAATTATTAGAGGCAGGTGTACACCTAGGTCACAAAACACTAAGATGGAACCCAAAAATGAAAAAGTTCATTTTTGGAAAAAGAGACGCAATTCATATAATAGATTTAACACAAACCCTTGAACTAAAAAATTTTATTCATTTCTACAAAAAAACAAGCTTCCGAGGCAATTGCTGATCTAGCTAATGATACTGAGCAATATTATGTTAATTATAGATGGCTCGGCGGTATGTTAACTAATTGGGGGACAATATCTAATTCAATAAAAAAACTAGATAAAATAAATTCTGACTTAAAATCTGAAAATAGAGGATTTACCAAAAAAGAATTACTAAAAATGAGTGGTCAAAGAGACAAGTTACAAAGATCACTTGGTGGAATATCAAGTATGAAGAAAATACCTGATTTGGTTTTTATTATTGACACAAATTATGAGTCTTTAGCTATTAAAGAGTCAATCAAATTGGGTATACCAATAGTTGCAATTTTAGATACAAACTCTAATCCAGATGGAATAGATTTTCCTATTCCTGGAAATGATGATGCAAGACGATCAATAGATTTATATTGTTCATTACTTAAAGAAACTATTCACAATGCTAAAAAAGAAGTACCACAAAATATTGCTAGTGATAAAGATACAGAGACTTTAAAAGTTGAAAACTCAAGCGCAGAAAAATCAAAAGAAGCAAAATCAGAAACAAAACTTAATTAAAAAAAATTAATTTTATTACAGGAAAATGAAATGAGTGATATAGAAAAAGTAAAACAATTAAGAAAATCAACAGGCGCAGGCTTTAAAGATTGTAATGCTGCGTTAAAGGAGTCTAATGGTGATTTAGATAAAGCTGCTGAAATTTTGAGAGTAAAAGGTATAGCTAAAGCTTCAAAAAAAATGTCAAGAAGTGCAACTGAGGGAGTTGTAGCTACTTCTGGAGATGAAAAAAAAATGTCTTTAATTGAAGTGAATTGCGAAACAGATTTTGTTGCAAAAAATGATGATTTTATAGAATTTGTTAAAGAATTAAGTGAATTAAATAATCATCACTCTTCAAATATTGAAGATTTAAAAAAATCGACAATGAAAAATAATAAAACTGTTGATGAAAATTTAGTAGCCTTAATAGCAAAAATTGGTGAAAAAATAACAATTGGGAGAGTAAAAACTTTAGCTGAGGAAAATTCAAGAAATTTTGCTTATCAACATTCAGTAATTAAAGATAATGTATCAAAATTAATAGTAATAGTATCTTTGAATACTAGTGAGAAATCTGATAAAATTGATTTATTTGGAAAACAATTATCAATGCATATAGCAGCATCAAATCCAATAGCATTAAATGCAGACCTGATTGATCAAGAAATAATAGATAAAGAGGTCAATTTAATTGAAGAAGAATTGAAAAGTTCTGGCAAACCGGAGGATATAGCAAAGAAAATTAGCATAGGTAAAATTAATAAATTTAAAGATGAAAATAGTTTACTATCCCAGGATTGGGTAATGGACCCAAAAATGAAGGTTAAAGATGTTTTAAAAAACTTAGATATTTCTAATTTGCAAATTAATAATTTTATTAGGCTAAAAATAGGTGAGTAATGTTTGAGGAGTCAAAATACAATAATAAAATGTCTAAAACGTATGAGGTTTTTCAAAGTGAACTGAGTTCATTAAGAACAGGAAGAGCGAATGCAGCCATGCTAGACATTGTAAAAGTTGATGTTTATGGCCAAAAAATGCCCATCAATCAACTTGGAAGTATTACCACACCAGAGCCCAGAAGTATTAACATTCAGGTTTGGGATATCAATAATGTTACACTAATTGACTCTGCAATAAAAAAGTCAGAGTTAGGACTTAATCCCCAAATAGATGGACAGTTAATTAGATTGCCTGTTCCAGATTTAAGTCAGGAAAGAAGGCATGAAATTAAAAAGATTATAAAATCTATGGGTGAAAAGTGCAAAGTGTCTATAAGAAATATAAGAAGAGAAGCAAATGATGATTTAAAAAAACTTCTAAAAGATAAAGAGATTTCAGAAGATGAAGTAAAAAAAAAAGAAAAAATTATTCAAGATTATACAGACAGTCAAATAAAAGTTATTGATGATAGAGTTGCTGCAAAAGAAAATGAAATAATGACAATATGATTTCACCTAAACATGTAGCCATAATAATGGACGGCAACGGAAGATGGGGAATCAAAAAAAAAAATTCAAGAAATTATGGTCACACTAAGGGTGTCGAGGCTGTAGAAAATATTATTAATGAAGCCATATTCAATAAAATTAAATATTTAACCCTTTACACCTTTTCAACTGAAAATTGGAAAAGACCGAAAACAGAGATCAGTTTTCTTATTAGCCTATTAGAAAAGTACTTACAAAAAGAGCTTAAAAAGTTAATCAAAAAAAAAATAAAATTAAAAATTATAGGAAATGTTAACAAATTTCCAAAATCGCTTAAATCAAAATTAAAAACAGCAGAAAATTTAACAAAATTTAATAAATTATTGCAGATTAATATTGCCTTAAACTATGGATCTAAAGAGGAAATTGTGAATTCTGTTAAAAAACTGAATCGTCTTAAAATTCCTATAAATGAAAAAAACATAAGTAATCATCTTTACACAGCTGATATACCAGATCCAGAAATTATGATTAGAACAGGCAAAAGAAATAGATTAAGTAATTTTTTATTATGGCAATCATCATATACAGAAATATTTTTTGTTAATAAGCTTTGGCCTGATTTTACAAAAAATGATTTTAAAAAAATAATTTTAGATTTCATGAAAGTTAGAAGAAATTTTGGTGGAATAAAATGAATCAACTAGTGTATAGATTTTTTACGTCAGCAATTTTACTATTAATAGTATATATATCTTTTATTAACTCAATAATTCTTTTTCTTCTTTTAATTCTTTTAAATTATTTTGCTATAAAAGAATTTAATGAAATATACAAAAAAATTTTTAAGAATAAATCATTATTCGTTTTTTTATTTCTCATAATATCTCTAGTATACTTAGCTTTATTTTCATTATTAATCTGGTGGTATTTAGTTTTTTCAAGCGAACTTGAATCAATTTATTTAATATTTATATTATTGATATGTGTGTGCACTGACATAGGTGGTTTTGTTTTTGGGAAATTAATAGGCGGAAAAAAATTCACTAAGATTAGTCCAAACAAAACATATTCTGGAATATTGGGTGCATTTTTATTTTCAATTTCAATTGGTAGTTTTTTTTATAGTTATTTTGATAAATATTTATCTTTCAATGAAAGCATATTATTAACGATAATAATAATTTCGTTTATTTCACAAATTGGAGATTTAATTATCTCATTTTTAAAAAGAAAAGCTAACATTAAAGATACAGGTTCTTTATTGCCAGGTCATGGTGGTATTTTAGACAGAATAGATGGAATATTATTTGCTGTGCCATTTGGCATTTTAATAACAATGTAAAATGAAAAAAGATATTTTTATATTAGGATCAACAGGATCTATTGGCCAAACAACATTAAATATAATTAAAAATGATAAAAAAAAATTTTGTGTAAAGCTTCTAACCACAAATAAAAATATTAATAAAATTTATAAACAAGCAAAAGAATTCAACGTAAAAAAAATTGTAGTTTTTGACAAGGATAGCTATCTTAAATGTATAAAAAAATTTAAAAATAGCAAAATCAAAGTTTATAATAAAATTGAAGAAATCTTGAAAGTAATCAAAAAAAAATCCTTTTTAACAGTCAACGCAATTTCTGGGATAGAAGGATTAGACCCAACGTTAAAGATTATAAAACACTCAAATATTTTAGCTATAGCCAATAAAGAATCTATAATTTGTGGGTGGCAATTTATTAATAAAGAATTAAAAAAAAATAATACTGAATTTATACCTCTAGACTCCGAACACTTCTCAATATGGTCTTTATTAAAATATGAAAAAAAAAATAATATAAATAAAGTTTATATTACTGCATCCGGAGGACCTTTCTTAAATAGAAACTTACAAAAAATAAAATATATAAAATCAAAGTATGCACTAAAGCATCCAAACTGGAAAATGGGAAAAAAAATCTCTATAGACTCAGCAACAATGATGAATAAGATATTTGAAATTATTGAGGCGATGAAAATTTTTGATTTAACAATAAATAAATTTGAAATACTTATTCATCCACAGTCTTATCTTCATGCTATTATTAACTTTAAAAATGGTATTACAAAATTACTCGCTCACCAAACATCAATGGAGGTACCAATTGCAAATTCGATATACTCAAAATTTGGAAACTATGTATTAGATAAAAGTAGTTTTGATCACACTAAAATAAACGGATCTGTTTTTATGAAGCCAAATAAAAAAAATTTTCCTCTTTTGCAAATTCTTAAATATAAATTTTCTGGAACTTATTTTGAAACTATTCTGGTTTCACTTAATGATAGACTTGTTAAAGAATATTTGGATGATAAAATATCGTACATTACAATTCATAAAAAATTAATAAAATTGCTTAAAACACCATATTTTACTAAATATTATTCTAAAAAGCCTAAAGATATAAATGACATAAAAAATATGGTAATAAAAGTAAACCTTTATCTTGATGAGTACTTACAACCTTATAAATATATATAATAAAATTCTTAAAAGAATATTAATTGTAATTTCTTCATATATAATATTTTTTTTTCAAATTGCACATTCTGAGATTTATAATGAAATAAAAGTATCAGGAAATGAAAGATTATCAGTAGAAACAGTTCTAATGTTTTCTGGACTAAAAACTGGACAAAATATTAGTGACGAAGAACTAAATAATTCTATAAAAAAATTGTTTAAAACAAATTACTTTGAAGATATTAAAATAAATAAGAATAATAAAATTCTAGAAATCGAAATAATAGAAAATCCTATAATACAGAATATAACTATAAATGGAGTTAAGAATAAAAATTTACTTAATAGTTTAAAGGATATTACTAAGAAAAGTGAAAAGTATCCTTATTTGAAAAATAATATTTTAGATCAATACAATCTGTTGAAAAATACTGTACAAGCAAGGGGTTATTACTTTGCTAAGATTGAAACAAAAATTACAAACAATGAAAATAATTCTGTAGATATAGTTTATGATTTTGATTTAGGTGAAAAAGGTATTATCAAAAAAATCAACTTTAATGGAAATAAGATTTTTAGAGACTCAAAATTAAGAAATGTAATCAAATCAGAAGAAGGAAGATTTTGGAAATTTTTGACATCTGATAAATATTTAGATGAAAGAAAAATAAAAAATGATGAGACATTACTAAAAAAATATTTTCAAAAAAAAGGATTTTATAATGTCGATATAAAATCATCTTATGCAAAAAATATAGATAATAAGTATTTTGAGCTTAATTATAATATTGATGCTGGCTTAAAATATTACTTTAACAAGATAACTATCGAGTTAAATGAAAATTTTAATGTTGAGAATTTCAAAAAATTAAATAAACAAATTTCTGAACTTAAAGGAAAAAAATATTCTTCTAGCAAAGTTGATAATATAATAAGTGAGATTGATAAAATTTTGTTATTAAAAGAGTTTTTATTTTTAAATGTAAAATATGATTTAGTTATAGTTGATGATAATAAAATAAATATTAAATTTAATTTTGAAGATTTAGAAAAATTCTACGTTGAGCAGATTAATGTGTTTGGTAATTATATTACAGAAGAAAAAGTAATAAGAAATTCGCTTAAGATAGACGAGGGTGATGCATTTAACAATTTATTATTTGATAAATCAATAAATGAAATTAGAGCACGAGGTATATTTAAATCTGTCACTTCGGACGTCAAAATATCCCCAACAGATAATAAAAAAAAGACAATTGACATAACGGTAAAAGAAATGCCAACAGGCGAAGTTTACGCAGGTGCAGGGACCGGTACTTCAGGAGCAACTATTACAGCTGGAATCCAAGAAAAAAACTATCTTGGAAAGGGCATTAAATTATCAACGAATTTCATGTTAGCGGAAGATGAGATCAAAGGGAGATTTTCTGTTGTGAACCCTAATTTTAGAAATACTGACAGATCCTTAAATACCACTCTAGAAAGTACAACTTCTGACTTCTTAAACACTGGGGGATTTAAAACTTCTAGAACAGGATTTGGAATAGGTACTAGTTTTGAACAGTATTCAGATTTTTATGTTAACCTAGACGTTTCAGCGTATTATGAAAAATTAGAAACAACATCAACAGCGTCTGCACATAAAAAAAAGCAAGAGGGTGACTACTTTGAAAACCTTTTTACTTATAATCTAACATTGAATAAGCTAGATCAAAATTTCCAACCGTCTGACGGGTATAAAATAAGTTTTAATCAAGAATTACCTATATATTCTGATGATCTTTCTATAGCTAATACTCTAAATTTATCAAAATATCACTCAGTATCAGAT
>LULI01001730.1_pt1 | contig 11778 bp, 8 predicted proteins | sample 728191 | NCBI WGS metagenome assembly LULI01 (sample SAMN03860293, study PRJNA289734) | marine metagenome | biome: seawater column; feature: ocean; material: water; isolation source: Red Sea water column Station 169 - depth 50m | place: Saudi Arabia: Red Sea | collected 2011-10-15 | depth 50 m | reverse complement strand
GGCCGCGGGTGGCCGGCACCTCTGCATCGCAGCCGGGTCCGGGATCACCCCGATGCTGTCGATCGCCTCGTCGGTGCTGGCCCGTCCCGACGCGCGGGTCACGCTGCTCTACGGCAACCGGACGGCGGGCTCGGTGATGTTCGCCGAGGAGCTGGCCGACCTGAAGGACCGGCACCCGACGCAGCTGGAGCTCGTCCACGTCCTGTCGCGGGAGCCGCGGGCCGTCGACCTCTTCTCCGGACGGCTCGACGCCGAGCGGCTGCGTCGCTTGCTGACGGCGCTAGTGCCCCTGGCCGCCGTGGACCACGTCTGGCTGTGCGGCCCGTTCGGCATGGTCGTCGACGCCCGCGCGGTCCTCGCCGACCTGGGGGTCCCCGAGGAGCGGGTGCACGCGGAGCTCTTCTTCGTCGACGAGCCCCCGCCCGAGGTGCGCCACCACGACGAAGTCATCGAGGGCGACGTCAGCCAGGTGACGGTGGTCCTCGACGGCAGGTCGACGACCACACCCATGCCGCGAGGACGCGACCTGCTCGACTCCGCCGCGGCGGCACGCGGCGACGTCCCGTACGCCTGCAAGGGCGGGGTGTGCGGCACCTGCCGCGCCAGGGTCACCGCCGGCGAGGCAGACATGCGCCGCAACTATGCCCTGGACCCCGACGAGGTCGCCCGCGGCTTCGTCCTGACCTGCCAGACCTTCCCGGTCTCCGACGAGCTCACCGTCGACTTCGACGCCTGAGCGCGGAGGATCACGAGCGCAGGGCCTCGGCCAGCGCGCGGATCGTGGAAGTGGGGTGCTGCGTGCCCGGGAAGTAGGCGCACACCCGGTCCGCGACGTCGCCGAAGCGGCGCTTGATCTCCGCGGCGCACTCCTCGGGGGTGCCGACGACCGCGAGCGTGCGCAGCAGGTCGTCGTCGACGAGGTCGATCATCGTCATGATGTCGCCGGTCTTGGACAGGGCGTTCAGCTCGGGCTGCAGGTCGCCCCGGCCCTCGATCTCGAGCACCGAGCGGTACGCCGGCGTCGAGCCGTAGAACGCGAGCAGCCCGCGCACCCCGACGCTGGCCGCCTCGACCTCCTCGGGCGTGGTCCCCATCGCGACGATCGCCTGCGGGAAGATGTCGATGCGCTCGCGACCGGAGATCTCGAGACCCTCCGCCACGGCGACGAGGGTCCGCTCCCGGAAGTGTCGCTCGCTGTGGAACGGCATCACCAGCAGCCCGTCGGCGACCTCCGCGGCGGTTCGGGTCATCAGCGGACCGAGGGCGCCGAGCAGCACCGGGGGGATGCCGTGCGGGTTCGGGCCCGGGACGAACGTGGGTGGCATCAGGGTGTGCTTGGTGAACTCGCCGCGGAAGTCGAGGCGGGTCCCGTCCTGCCAGGCCTGGAGGATCGCCTTCACCGCGAGCACGGTCTCGCGCATGCGCGCGGCCGGGCGGCTCCACTCCGCGCCGTACCTGTTCTCGATGTGCGGCTTGATCTGCGAGCCGAGCCCGAGGCGGAACCGGCCGCCGCTGAGCAGGTGCAGGTCGTAGGCCAGGTTGGCCAGGTGCATCGGGCTGCGCGGCAGCGCGATCGCCACGTTGGTCATCAGGTCGGTCGGCGGGACGTCGGAGGAGCCGGCGGCGACTATCAGCGGGAGGAAGACGTCGTGGGGGCCCTCGAAGGTGAACAGACCGTCCACCGCCGACCACCACCGCACCCCCGGAGGCCACCGATGAAGCTCGCGGGCGCGGGCCGCGGCCTGGTCGGGCCGGGCGTCGAGCTGGACGTCGAGCTTCATCGGTGGCCTCCGGGGGTGCGGTGGTGGTCGGCGGTGATCGGTCGTGGTCGCAGCCGTGGACGTGGTCCCGGTCGCAGCGTCGCAGCGGGGGTCATCGCCGGCGCACGCCCTCGACGATGAGGCGGGTCGTGGACTCGACCCAGTCGTCGTCCAAGGCTTCCGGGCCGCGGATGAGGGTCGCCGCCAGGCAGGCGCCGATGGCGAGCTCGAGCAGGTGGAGGACGTCCACGTGGGCGTCGAGCTCGCCGCGGGCCACGGCCCCGGCGACGGTCTCCTGCAGCGAGAAGCTCACGTCGGCCGCGATGTCCTCGTCCAGCGCCCGCTCGGTCGGCTCGTCGAACTCGTAGTCCGTGCTGCCGTCGGCCAGCTCGACCTTCTCGATCACGTGGACGTCGGCACGGCGGCCACCGTTGGCGATCGTGGCGTAGGCGTTGGCCATGTTGATCGGGCTGACCCGGGCCCGGCCCAGGGTGATCAGGGTGTCGTCGGAGGTGAAGTCGCGGCTGGTCGAGGGGATGCCCGGGTAGCGCTGGTCGCTCTCCATCGGCGGGACGCCGAGCTCCATGGCCAGCTTCTGGATCTTCGAGGGCCCCTGCGGGATCGCCGAGGACATGTCGACGAAGGCGGTGTTGATCGACTTCTGCATGGCGAGGATCGCGTTGACGCGCTCCCCGAAGTCCTGGCCGTCGCCGCCACCGGCGTTGCGGACCTCCAGGCCGTCGGGGAAGACGAAGGGCGAGTTGCCCGCGAAGGTGTCCCGCAGCGAGAAGCCGGCGTCGATGGCCGCGGCCAGCGTGAAGGGCTTCATCGTCGACCCGACCATGCCGCCGGAGACGGCCCAGTTGATCTGGCTGTCGAGGTAGTCCTGGCCGGCGAAGAAGCCGAGCAGGCGGCCGGTGCCGACCTCGACGCTGGCCGAGGCCGCGTGCAGCTGCTTGTCGCCGAAGCCCTCGGGCTTGGCCTCCAGCACGCCCTCCTGGGCGGCCCGCATGCCGTCCTCGGTCAAGGTGGTGGTGACCTTCAGGCCGCCGCCGTCGATCTGGTCGTCGGTGTAGCCGAGCCGGTTGAGCTCCTTGCGCACCAGCGTGAGCATGTGGCCGCGCTGACCGCCGTAGGCCGACTCCGACTCGACCTCGGGGAACTTCGGCAGGTGCTTGAGGGCCTTGTCGCGCTCGTCGGCGGAGATGGATCCCAGGGTCGCCATCGAGTTCAGGACGTAGGTGTAGCGCCCCTTGAGCGCCTTGCGGGCGTCCTTGCCGTTGGCGGGGTCGAAGCGGGTGGGGTTGTTGATGACGCTGGCCAGGACCGCAGCCTGGCGCAGGTTCAGGCGCTTGGCCGGCTTGTCGAAGAAGGCCCGGGAGGCGGCCTCCACGCCGTACGCGCCGCGACCGAAGTAGATGGTGTTGAGGTAGTTGGCCAGCAGCTCGGTCTTGGTGATCTGGCGCTGGAGCTTCAGGGCCAGGATGGCCTCCTTGAGCTTGCGCTCGTAGGACTGCTCCTGGCTGAGGTAGAAGATCTTGACGTACTGCTGGGTGATCGTGGAGGCACCCTGGCGGTCACCGCCCGAGGCGTTGTTGAACACCGCGCGCAGGATGCCCTTGACGTCGATGCCGGAGTCGGTCCAGAAGGTCTGGTTCTCGGCGGCGACCACCGCGTCCTTGATCGAGTCGGGCATCTCGTCGTAGGAGATGATCGTACGGTCCTGCGTGGCGAACGTGCCGAGCTCGGTCTGGCCGTCGGCGTAGTAGATGCGCGAGGTCTGGGTCTTGAAGTCCTCGTTGGCGCGCGGGATGTCGATGGTGCGGTAGAGGTAGAAGAACGCCGCACCCGCGATGAGGGCCAGCACGAGCCCCGCGACCGTGGCCCACTTCAGGGCCCACAGGCTGCGCTGCTTGGTGGTCGCTGCCCCGAGAAGGGTGGACCGCCACTGAAGGGTACGCAACCGGCACGAGGGGGACCGGCTGCCGCAGACGAGGGTGCCCGCCACCGGGTCGCGGTGAACAGTGGCGTACATCTCGATATCACGCAGGTTCGCATTGCGTGGATATATCGCTACGATGCATCTCGTGGCACGTCGCGGAGAGACCATCGAGCTCGCAGTCCTCGGACTGCTGCACGAGGGACCCATGCACGGCTACGAGCTGCGCAAGCGCCTCAACCTGATGCTGGGCTGGGGCCGGGTGCTCTCCTACGGCTCGCTCTACCCGACGCTGAAGAAGATGCTGCGCAGCAACCTCATCGAGGAGACCTCGGTGTCCTCGACGCCGGTGACCAAGCGGCCGCGGATCGTCTACCAGGTGACCGAGGCCGGTCACGTCGAGTTCGAGCGGCTGATGTCGGAGGTCGGTCCCACGGCGTGGGAGGACGACAACTTCGACATCCGGTTCGCCTTCTTCGGGCGCACCGACATGGAGATCAGGCTGCGGGTGCTGGAGGGACGGCGCACCCGGCTGCAGGAGCGGCTCGACCGGGTCCAGCAGCAGCTCGCCATGACGCAGAAGGAGGTCGACCGCTACGCGGCCGAGCTCCAGCGCCACGGTGTGGAGTCCGTCGAACGTGAGGTCCGGTGGCTCTCGGACCTCATCAACGCCGAGCGCGGCAACGCCGCCGCCGCTCCCGAGTCCAGCAGCAGCACCGAGACCGGCAGCCGTCACTCCTGACGGCCGCCCCCAGACCACAGATCGATCAACCAGCCAACGACCGCTCCGCCCCCGGCGGGGCTCAGGCCAACACGGAAGGGAACGACCCGATGGGTTCGGTTCGAGTAGCAATCGTCGGAGTGGGCAACTGCGCCAGCTCCCTCGTGCAGGGTGTCGAGTACTACAAGGACGCCGACCCCCAGGGCACCGTCCCGGGTCTCATGCACGTCACGTTCGGTGACTACCACGTCTCCGACGTCGAGTTCGTCGCCGCCTTCGACGTCGACGACCTGAAGGTCGGCAAGGACCTCTCCGAGGCCATCAACGCCTCGCAGAACAACACCATCAAGATCACCGACGTCCCGACCCTGGGCGTCGAGGTCCAGCGTGGCCCCACCCTGGACGGCCTGGGCAAGTACTACCGGATGACCATCGACGAGTCGGCCGCCGAGCCGGTCGACGTCGTGCAGGCGCTCAAGGACGCCGAGGTCGACGTCCTCGTCTCCTACCTCCCGGTGGGCTCGGAGGAGGCTGACAAGTTCTACGCCCAGTGCGCCATCGACGCCGGCGTCGGCTTCGTCAACGCGCTGCCCGTCTTCATCGCCTCCGACCCCGAGTGGGCCAAGAAGTTCGAGGACGCCGGCGTCCCGATCGTCGGTGACGACATCAAGTCCCAGGTCGGCGCGACCATCACCCACCGCGTGATGGCCCGCCTCTTCGAGGACCGCGGCGTGACGCTGGACCGCACCTACCAGCTCAACGTCGGCGGCAACATGGACTTCAAGAACATGCTCGAGCGCGAGCGCCTGGAGTCCAAGAAGGTCTCCAAGACCCAGGCCGTCACCTCCAACCTCCAGGGCGAGCTGGCCGGCAAGGTCCACGACCGCAACGTCCACATCGGTCCCTCGGACCACGTGGAGTGGCTCGACGACCGCAAGTGGGCCTACGTCCGCCTCGAGGGTCGCGCCTTCGGTGACGCCCCCCTCAACCTCGAGTACAAGCTCGAGGTCTGGGACTCCCCCAACAGCGCCGGCATCATCATCGACGCCCTGCGCGCCTGCAAGATCGCCAAGGACCGCGGCATCGGCGGCCCGATCATCTCGGCGTCGTCCTACCTGATGAAGTCCCCGCCGGTGCAGCTGCCCGACGACGAGGGTCGCCGCCGCGTCGAGGCCTTCATCAAGGGCGAGGAGTAGCCCGACGAAGGAGGGCTGCTCCTACCGCCCGCAGGTCGAGCGAGCGCGCGACCGAGGAACGAGGTCGCGACCGCGGGTCGAGACCCCGTGAGCCGACAAGCAGCCTGAACCCAGCAGCACGAGCGAACGCCCCGCCAGGAGAGATCCTGGCGGGGCGTCGTGCGTGTGACGCAGATGTTCTCGTCACGAGCCCTCCACGGCGTAACGCCTCACGGGCCCACGTCGTTGGCCGATGTGGACCGGGCGGGATCCGCGCCTCTCACGCTGTCCTCGGCCACGGCCACGGCCGCGGACCGCCCCGACTCCCTGGCCAGCACGATCGGCCAGAAGCTGCTGACCGTCTCCTTCGACGACCTCGCCGAGGTCGTCCCGGGTGAGGACCTCGTGGTGACCGGCTCGGTCGCCAAGGTCACCCAGGCCCGCATCGGCGCCGTCGGCGACGCTGTCGCCGCCACCTTCACCCTCCAGCTGGTCGACGCCACCGGCGAGGTGCTCGCGGCCGAGGACGTCGTGGCCGAGCCCGACGGCTCCTTCACGACCACCATCCCGGCCTCGCTGCTGTCCGCGGTCGACGCCACCGACGGTGCCGTCCAGCTCGCGGTCCGTGCGGTCGACGCGTCGTACGCCGGCTTCTCGGCCGAGGACGCCGGCGCGGCGGCCGTGCGGGTCGCCTCGAAGGCCAAGGGCCTGACCGTGCACAACTCCTTCGTCTCCTCGGTCGGCTGGGTCAAGCCGGGCGAGAAGTACCCCTCCACGATCACGGTCGCCAACCCGACCAAGGGTGCGCTCAAGGGCGGCAGGGTCACGGTGAAGGCGCCGAAGGGCACCACCTTCAAGAAGAGCTCCGGCCCGGGCAAGCACCGCACCTCGGCGCGGACCATCACCTGGAAGGTCCCGAAGGTCAGGGCCGGACGGACCGTCCGCCTGGTCGTGGAGTCCAAGGCCGCCTCGGTCAGGACGCTGCCGACCATCGTGTGGCGCGACCTGTCCACGAAGGCCACGCTCAAGGCGAGCGGACGCACCTCCAGCTCGACCAGCCACGGTCCCAAGGTGATCCCGCCGGCCGAGCGCTTCGAGACCGCGCGCTACGGCGACCGCCCGTTCCCGGTGGTGCCGGTCCAGTACACCGATCGCGCGTACACCGCCGACCACACCGGCGAGCAGCTCGAGGAGATCATCAACTCCAAGAAGTTCAAGGGCTCGACGTTCAACCTGTTCCAGGAGATGTCGCTGGGCCAGCTCTTCCCGAACGGCAGCGTCCCCTCGGCCGGCATCGCGACGGCCGACTTCGACTACGAGCCGGGCTTCCCGCTCTACCAGACTGACCCGGCCTCGCTGAACACCTGCACCGGGCTGACCTTCGCCGACCTCGGTGACCTGGCGCTGGGCACCCCGCTCTATCCCGAGCGGATCACCAATGGCGTCTACAACCTGCCCGGCACCACGCAGTACTACGGCGCCGACGCCAACGGCTCGGCCGTCATCGGCGCCCTGGCCGGCGTCGCGGCCCTGCAGCAGATCGACAGCGGCTGCGGCCCGACCGGCAAGCTGGTCGCCGACGCCGTGGTCCTCGCGGACCCGGAGATCGACTACTCCGACTTCGACACCGACAAGGACGGCGTCGTCGACTTCTTCATGGCCGTCTTCGCCGGCTGCGGCGGCAACGGCGCCAGCCAGCTCGCCGCCTGCTCCGACGCCCCCAGCGACCTGCTGCCCTACGACAACATCTGGCCGCACTCCTCCTCGCTGGAGTCCTACTTCACCGACCCCGAGACCGGCCTGCCCGGCATCACCACCGACGACCAGCTCAAGGACCTCGAGGGTCGTCCGCTCTACTGGACCGACGACTCCTACCGGAAGATGACCACCAAGAAGACCCCGCGCAAGGTCTTCGTCCGGGTCGGTCCCTACAACGTGAACCCCGAGACGGCCATCGACGCGGCCTCGGTGATCTCCCACGAGTACGGCCACTCCCTCGGCCTGCCGGACTACTACTCGCTCGGTGGTCGTGAGACCTACGGCGACTGGAACCTGATGGCCACCGACAAGTCGCAGAACATGGACGGCTACGGCCGCCAGGAGCTCGGCTGGGTCGTGCCCGAGGTGCTGAAGCCGGGCAAGAAGAGGACGGTGAAGAACTGGAAGGACTCCAAGCAGAACACCGGCCGCATCCACTGGCGGACCCCCAGCGGCAAGAAGTACACGCTGAAGAACGGCCGTGACGGCATCGTCCGCAACTCCGAGATGTACGTCGCCAAGCTCCCGGGCCGCACGCTCATCGACGGCGCGGTCTTCGGGTCCGGGGACGGCGCGTCGAAGAAGACCGCCTGGTTCTCGGGGTCGGGCAACGACTTCGGGTGCGCCACCGACGGTGGCGGCCGCAACCTCGACATCTCGCTGCCGGGCGCGAAGAAGCTCCCGGCCGGCACGACGATCTCGGCGTCGTTCAAGTCCTACTGGGACATCGAGTGGGACTACGACTACGGCTTCGTGCTCACCTCCGGTGACGGTCGCACCTTCACCTCGCACGCCTCTGAGAACGGCTACACCACCTCCAACCTGGACCCGCTGGCCGGCAACCCGAACCAGAACGGCTGCCAGGCGGCGTACGACAACGGCCTGACCGGCACCTCCGGCTCCTACGACGCCGGCACCGAGGCGCTCGACCGCAAGACCGGCGACGCGCCGGAGCCGATCTTCCTCGCCGACTCCTTCGACGTCTCCGACCTGGTCGGGGCGGAGTCGCCGATCCTGCGGTTCAGCTACTCCACGGACCCGGGCCTGGCCCGGCCGGGCTGGTTCATCGACGACCTCGAGGTCGTCGCCACGCTGCCGGACGGCAAGACCAGGAAGCTCTTCGCGAGCGACTTCGAGAAGTCCGGGAGCCCGAAGGACCCCCAGGTCTTCAACGGCGGCTGCAAGCCCGACAGCCCGGGTGCCTGCACCCTGGCCTGGCAGTACGTCAAGGCGGGCGCGGAGGCCGACTTCGACCACGCCTACTACCTGGAGATGCGCGACCGCTCCGGCTTCGACCTCGACGGTCAGGGCCAGATCGACCGCGACCCGATCGGGTTCCAGGCCGGGCTCTCGCTGATGTACACCGACGAGGCCCACGGCTACGGCAACGCCGGCACCGACGACCCGCCGGCCCAGACCGTCTTGGACTCCGTCCCGGAGCCGGGCAGCTCCTCGCCGGACCTCGACGACGCGTCGTTCCGGGCCGTGGAGGGCCGCAACACCTTCTCCGACTTCGGCTCCGGCTGGGTCGAGAACTACAGCGACCCGAGCGGGCAGACCAAGAGCGGGGAGGCCACCACGGACTGGCTCTTCGACTACGGCTGCCTGTCCTTCAAGGTGCTGTCGATGAAGGGCGAGACCGACGGGCCCGCGAAGTCCGACGGCGACCTGACCGGCACGGTCTCCTTCAAGCTCGGCAAGGGCTGCGGGAGGTACGACTACGGCTACTGAGCCGTCGGCGTGACACGACCGGCGCGTCCCCTCGCACGAGGGGGCGCGCCGGTCGTCGTCGGTACGGGTGTCGTGGTCCGTGGTCAGAGGTCCCGGCGCGGGCGCCGCGCACCACGACCGCGCGTCCGGCGGGCCTCGTCGTGATGCCGAGCCGGCGTATCAATACGCCGGCTCGATCTCCGCTCAGGCCTCGGCGGCGGCCTTCACGCGCTCGAGGGTCCTGCCCATGCCGGTGGTGAGCTCGTCGGCGAAGGCGTCCATGCCGCCGAGGACGACTTTGGTCAGCCCCTTGGACAGCCCGGAGATGCCGTCGGGCGCCTCGCGACGGTGCGTCACCTTCGTGCGCGCGCCGCCGTCGAGCGGCTCGAGCTGGAAGGACCAGATCGTGCGGTTCTCGGTGACCCGGAAGGCCAGGTCGCTGTGCGGGGTGAAGCGCACGACCTTGGCGTTGGTGGGCCAGCGCTTCCAGCCCTGCTGGTTGAGGTTGATCATCCGGGCGCCCTGCTTGACCTCGCCGCCGACGATCCAGGTGCGCACCACCTGGTCGCTCCACTCACTCATGCGCGGCAGGTCGGCGAGGAGGGCCCAGACCTGAGCGGGGGCGGCGTCGATCTCGATGCTCGCGGTGAGCTCGTCGGAGCTGGTCTGAGGGGTCGTCATGGGACCGGACCGTACCGCCGGTACGTCGCGCGTGGAACCCGTGGTCGCGCAGCGGTCAGCCGCGGGCGGCCCACCAGGCGTGCAGCTCCTCGGTGGCCCGCTCCTCGCCGAGCGGCCCGTGGTCCATCCGCAGCTCGAGCAGGTGCCGGTAGGCCTCGCCCACCTCGCGACCGGGACCGATGCCGAGGATGGTCATGATCTGGTTGCCGTCGAGGTCGGGGCGCAGGGAGTCGAGCTCCTCCTGCTCGGCCAGCCGCTCGATCCGGGCCTCGAGGTCGTCGTAGGTGCGCCGCAGCCGCTCGGCCTTGCGCCGGTTGCGGGTCGTGCAGTCCGCGCGGGTCAGGATGTGCAGCCGCTCGAGCTGGTCCCCGGCGTCGCGGACGTAGCGCCGGACCGCGGAGTCGGTCCACTCGCCCGAGCCGTAGCCGTGGAAGCGCAGGTGCAGCTCCACCAGCTTCGAGACCGCCTCGATCTCGTCGTTGCTGAAGCGCAGCGCCTTCATCCGCTTGCGGGTGATCTTGGCGCCCACCACGTCGTGGTGGTGGAAGGTGACCGTGCCGTCGTCGAGGAAGCGCCGGGTGCGCGGCTTGGCTCGGGCAGCACCCGCTCGGCCAGGCCGGTGCGCACCAGCAGGGTCAGGCCACGCCGCGGCCACGGCGCGGTGACAAGCTTGACCAGCTCGTCGCGCACGCGCTCGGCGGAGATGATGTCGATCCGCTCGGCCATCGCGGTCATCGCCTCGACGACGGAGTCGTCGACCTCGAAGCCGAGCTGGGCGGCGAAGCGTGCGGCCCGCATCATCCGCAGCGGGTCGTCGGAGAAGGAGTCCTCAGGAGCCCCGGGGGTCCGGATCACGCGGTGGGCGAGGTCGACCACGCCGCCGTACGGGTCCTCGATCTCGCGCCCGGGCAGCCGCACCGCCATCGCGTTGACGGTGAAGTCGCGTCGGCCCAGGTCGCCGGCGAGGTCGTCGCCGTAGGAGACCTCGGGCTTGCGGGAGGTCGGGTCGTAGGACTCCGCCCGGTAGGTGGTGATCTCCACCTGCCACTCGCCTCGGCGGCAGCCGATCGTGCCGAACTCGCGGCCGACGTCCCACAGCGCGTCGGCCCAGCCCTTGAGCAGCCGCTCGGTCTCCTCGGGGCGCGCCGAGGTCGTGAAGTCGAGGTCGGTGTGCCGGCGACCGAGCATCGCGTCGCGCACCGGACCGCCGACCAGCGCGAGCTCGTGGCCGGCCTCGGCGAAGCGCCGCCCGAGCTCGTCGATGACCGGGGCCAGGCGGTCGAGCTCCTCGGCCACCGCGCGCTGCACCTCGACGATGCTCAGGGGGGCCGGCTCTGCGTGGGACACGGGCGAGCAGTCTATAGACAGCCGGCTCCCGCCCCGCCTGACCGGGTGCCGCCCGTCCAGCAACTATCCTCGCCGGGTGGTCCCCCGGTCGCTCTCGCCTGCCCTGCGCGCGGTCGCGACCCTCCTGGCGCTCGTCCTGGCGACGGCCACCGTCCTGCTCCTGCCCGCCGCGCCCACCGCCGTCGCGGCGGTGCCGCCGGAGCCCGTGGAGCCGCTGGAGGTGACCATCGAGAGGCTGACCCCGGGGGAGATCCCCACCTCCGGCACGATCGAGGTCGGCGGCACGGTCACCAACGTCGACGACGAGACCTGGACCACCATCAACCTCTACCCGCTGCTCGGCGGCGAGCCGATGACCACGCCGGCGCAGCTGCGCGAGGCGCGCCGGACCGACCCGCTGACCTACGTGGGGGACCGCGTCACCACGCCGGGCCCGTACGCCGTCATCGACCGCCTCGAGCCGGGCCAGAGTGCGACGTACTCCTTCACCGTGGCCCGCTCCCGCCTCGAGGCGACCGCCCGGGGCGTCTACTGGTTCGGCGTGCACGCCCTGGGCCAGGACACCGCCGGGCGCGACTCGGTCGCCGACGGTCGGGCCCGCACCTTCCTGCCGCTGGTCGAGCAGCCCTCCGAGGACGACGGTGCCGGGGACGACGGTGCCGGGGACGACGGTGCCGGCCAGGACCG
>LULI01000400.1_pt1 | contig 11784 bp, 10 predicted proteins | sample 728191 | NCBI WGS metagenome assembly LULI01 (sample SAMN03860293, study PRJNA289734) | marine metagenome | biome: seawater column; feature: ocean; material: water; isolation source: Red Sea water column Station 169 - depth 50m | place: Saudi Arabia: Red Sea | collected 2011-10-15 | depth 50 m | reverse complement strand
CGACGACGCTAGCCGACCGCCCCGACAGCCGACTCCAGACGCACGGGGATGCCGTTGAGGCGAGCCATCCCGGCCAGGAACTCCACGTCCTCGACGCGGGCCGAGGCCAGCTCGTTGGTGTTGGCTCCCCCGGCGGCGTTGGCCACCGTCCAGCCCGCCGCGTGGCCCCAGCCGTGCGGGCAGGCGATCGTGCCCCGGCGTACCTCGTCGGTGAGCAGGGCGACCGTCTCGATCACCCCCGCCGCCGAGGTCAGCCGCACCGTGTCTCCGTCGGCCACTCCCGCCGCGGCGGCGTCCCCCCCACCTGCGGACCGGCCGCACCGGCCTGGTGATGGAGGCGCTCGTCCCGGCGATCATCGAGCAGAAGGTGACCGGCCAGGAGGCCTTCGCCGGGTTCCGGATGCTCGTCCACCGCTTCGGGGAGCGGGCTCCCGGCCCCGGTCGCGAGATGCGGCTGTGGGTGCAGCCCGATGCCGCCACCCTGCGCACCGTCCCGTCCTGGGAGTGGTTGCGCATGCACGTCGACCATGCCCGCTCGCGCACGATCGTGACGGTCGCGCGGGTCGCCGACTCCCTCGAGCGGCTCGCGGGCCTGGACGTGGACCAGCGCCGAGGTGCGCCAGCGAGCCCTGGGCGACCCCGACGCGGTCAGCTTCGGCGACTACCACGTCGCCAAGGACGTCGGCTGGGCGCTGACCGGCACGCCCTTCGACGACGAGGAGATGCGCGCCTACCTCGAGCCCTGGCGCCCCCATCGCGGCCGGGTGCCGCTGCTGATCGGCGTGGCCGGGCTGCACCGGCCGCGTCGCGGGCCCCGGATGGCGCCGCGGACGCACCTTCCTGCGCGAGTCACCCGCGGCTGAGTCCGGCGGCGGTTATCGTGACGCTGTGACACAGGTAACCCTCGACGTCCTGCACCACGCCACCGCCGACGAGGCGACCCGGTTCTTCTCCGAGGCCGACGCCGAGGCGCTGGTGGAGGCACTCCGGCGCACCGGCGACGACGAGCTGCGCGCCCTCGTGGGCCGCGACGAGATCCGGCTGCCCGCCGTCCGGGGTGTCCTCTCTCGCCTGCACGAGTACGCCGACCGCGACCGCCTCGCCGAGCTGACCGGGACGGTGCGGATCGACCTCACCCGCGACGACGCGCGCCTGGGGCACCACCTGCTGCGGATCGGGTCCGGCTCGATCACGGTCGAGGCCGACGTACCGGCCACCGCGGCGAGCGACGTGGTGCTGGGCACCTCCGTCATCGGGTTCGTCCGGCTCGTCAGCGGTCAGGGCAACGCCGCGCTGGACTACCTCGCCGGACGGCTGCACGTCGAGGGCGACGCCGCGCTCGCCCTGGCCGTCGGCGGCCTCTTCACCATCCCGGGCACCGACGAGGTCGCGGTCGACCCGACCGCCCTCGACCCCGTGGACGTGGCCCGCGCCCTGGCGGGGGTGTCGACCGAGCACCTGCGCGAGGTGATGTCCGGCGGGTTCCGGCCCGTGGTGCTGGAGGAGATCTTCCGGCGGCTGCCCGACTTCGTGAACCCACGACGCTCCGCCAAGGCCGACCTGGCCGTGGGGTTCCGGCTGCTCGGCGGCCCCGGTGCGGAGCCGGAGCGCTACGTCGTGCGCGTCGACCACGGCGCGTGCAAGGTCGAGCCCGGCGACGTCGGCGGCGACCGGGACGCCACGATCACCTGCGAGGGCCACGACTTCCTGCGCCTGGCCACCGGGCACCTGTCCGCCGTCACCGGCGTGCTGCGCGGTCAGCTCAAGGTGCGCGGGGAGAAGGCGAAGGCGCTGCAGCTCGCCTCGGTGCTGGACATCCCGAAGGCCTGAGCCGCAGTCACCTGGCCCGCGTCACAGCAACGGCCGCAGCGGCGCCAGCACGAACTCGGTGAACTTGCGGTGCAGGTCGCGCGCCTCCCACTCGCCGACGGTGAGCTCGAGGCAGTGCGACTCGTCGACGCGGAAGACCTCCTCCATCTGGTGCGCGAGCCCGGCGTCGATCACTTCGACGTTGATCTCGTAGTTGCCCGAGAGGCTGAGTCGGTCGATGTTGGCGGTGCCGACGGTCGTCCAGGTGCCGTCGACGGTGGCGGTCTTGGCGTGCACCATCGCGTCGCGGTAGCGCAGGATCCGCACCCCGGCCTCGAGCAGCTGCGAGAAGTAGCCGCGCGAGACCCAGTCGGCCACGATGTGGTTGGACTTCAGCGGCCCGAGCAGCCGGACGCCCACGCCCCGGGCGGCCGCGTCCTTGAGCGCGTCGACGAAGTCCTGGTCGGGCAGGAAGTAAGCGGTGGTGATCCAGATGTTGCGACTGGCGCGGTTGATGGCCTCGAGGTACATCGACCGGATGGGGAACATCCACAGGCGCGGCACGTTGCGCTGGATCCGGATCCGCGGCTCCCAGTCCGACGCGGTCTCCAGCAGCAGCGGGCGCTCGCTGGGACGAAGCCGGCGACGCCGGTGCAGGTTCCAGAAGTCGGCGACGGCGCGTTGCAGGTCCCACACGCCGGGCCCGGTGATGCGCACGTGGGTGTCGCGCCACTCGGTGGCGTAGGCGTCGCCGATGTTGAAGCCGCCCACGAAGCCGATCTCGGAGTCCACGACCAGGATCTTGCGGTGGTCGCGACCGTAGCGACGCAGGTCGAAGAAGCGCAGCCCCGCGGAGTAGACCGGGAAGCGCAGCACCTTCATCGAGCGGGGGAACCGCATGAAGACCGGTGAGACCACGAGGTTCGCGAAGCCGTCGTAGATGCAGTAGACCTCCACGCCACGCGCGGCGGCGTCGGCCAGCGCCTGCTTGAACCGCTCGCCGGTGGCGTCGCCCTTCCAGATGTAGGTCTCGAAGAGGATCTGCTTCTGCGCGCCCTCGATGGCGGCGAGCATGTCGTCGTAGAGGTGCTGGCCGTAGGTGTACGTCGTCACGGTGCTCTCGCCGATCGGCACCTCGGCCGGCGGGGTGACCGGGAACTCGCCCGGCTTCTTGCCGCGCCGCCGGTAGGAGTCGACGAGCGTCATCGCGATGGCGAGCCCGAACTGCACGCCGACCACGGTCAGCAGCGTGCGACGCAGCACCCGCAGCAGAGCGTCCAGGCGGCTGCTGGGGCGGGGGTTCACGGGCCCCACGGTAGTCGGGCCGTGGTGCCGGACGCGGAGCGACCTGCGGTCCAGCCGGGGCCCCATCAGTTTGACGTCCACGATGCGCTGCCAGTCCTGGTGCTCCAGGGCGCTGATGGTTCCCCAGTGAGCGACACCGGCGACGTTGCACACCAGGTCCATCGCGCCTGAGGCCTCGGCCACGGCTGACGCCAGGTCTCGGACGGCGTCGTAGTCGCTGACGTCGGCAGCTCGTGCCAGCACGACCGTGCCGCCCGCGGCGGAGATGGCCGTCGACACCTCGGCCAGCCCTGCGGCCGAGATGTCGGTCAGGTGGAGCCTTGCGCCGGCCGAGCCGAGCTGCTCGGCGAGCGACCGTCCGATGCCGCTGGCGGCGCCAGTGATGAACGCGTCGACTCCCTCGAAGCCGTGGAACCGGCGGACGCGTCTCGTCGACCTGCCGCGGTGGGGGGGCATGATGGCTCCTCGGTTGCGTCGGTGGGGGAGACGGGCCCGGCGCGGGGCTGGCTGGAGGGCTGGGCGAGCAGCGCCATGAGGACCCGGTCCAGGCTCGCGGCGCTGACGACCCGGCGGTCGGCGCCGACCTGCTCGAGCGCGAGTCCGCTCACCAGGGCGGCCATGAGGGCCGCCGCCTCGGCGGCCGGGACCCGCAACTCCAGTCCGAGGGCGGCCACCTCCTCCTCGATGCGCTCGGCCATCCAGGCGAGCAGGTGCGCGCGCACCTCGGCGAGCCGCTGTGCGATCGCCGGTTCATTGGCGGCATAGGCTCGGAACTCCGCGAAGACGAGCAGGGTCGAGGAGTCCTCGGTGATCGCGAGGAGGCCTTCGGACACGGTGCCCAGCTGCAGCAGTCTGCCGGTGACCAGCTGTTGGAGCATCTCCACGCGGGAGGTGACCTCCTGCTCCAGCAGAGCGAGGAAGAGGTCGTCCTTGCTGTCGAAGTTCGAGTAGAGCGCGCCCTTGGTGAATCCGGCTCGCTCGGCGATCTGCGCGAGGGACGCACGGTGGAAGCCGACGTCGAAGAAGACGTCCTTGGCGGCTGCCAAGACCTGCGCCCGCACCTCCCGGCGTAGAGGGCGCACGCGCTGCGGTGTGTTGGACATGTGGCGACGGTCACCTACTCTGTCGACTGTGGATACCGATGGTACTGAATTGAGCCGCCTCTTGTCCGGGGTGGGTGCCGCGCATGTGCTGACGGGCCGACGACGCGGTCTTGGTCGGGCCGCGCTGGCGGCGCTGCTCGTCATGGTCACGCCCGCCGCCGCGGCGGCCAGCGACCTCGGGGCGACCGTGTCCTCCTCTGCTCCCGCCGCAGCCCCCGCTGCGACCATCGGCGACGACGTCATCGGAGACCTGACCTCCAGTCATGGTCTCACCGTCTCCGAGGTCGACCGGGTCGACGAGCGTCTGGTCCGGCTCACGGTCGCCAGCCAGGAGCTGGCCCGTCCGGTACGCCTGACCCTCCTGCTGCCGCAGGGATACACCGCGACCACGCGCCGCTATCCCACGCTCTACCTCCTGCACGGCACCAGCGGCGGCGCCGACGACTGGGTGCAGCAGGGTGAGGCCGAGGACATCACGGCCGGCTTCCCGATGATCGTGGTCATGCCGGACGGTGGCTACGACTCCAACGGTGGTGGTTGGTGGACCGACTGGGTGGACCAGGACACCGCGCTGGGGGTCGCCAACTGGGAGACCTTCCACATCGAGCAGCTGGTGCCGTGGGTCGATGCCCACCTGCGCACCCGCGCGCGGCGTTCCCAGCGGGCGATCGCCGGGCTGTCCCAGGGGGCTTCGGGGCGATGAGCTACGCCTCGCGCCACCCCGACCTGTTCGTCTCCGCGGCGTCCTTATCCGGTGCCCCCGACATCGCCAAGGCACCGCAGGCCCGGACGCTGGGGGCCGCCGTCGTCGGCGCGATCATGACCGGTCTCAACGGGGAGCAGCCCCACGCGCCGTTCGGCGACCCGGTTCTCGACGCCGTGAACTGGCAGGGACACAACCCCGCCGACCTGGTGGGCAACCTGCGCCGCATGGACCTGCGGCTGTGGGTGGGTGACGGCACCAACGGGCCCTACGAGGACACTGCGGACCCTCGGTACGCCTCACCCGATCCGATCGAGGCGATCGTCCATGAGTCCACCCTGCTGTTCGCCGAAGCCGCCGACGCCGCCGGGGTTCCCTACGTCCTCGACGACTACGGGCCGGGCCGCCACCGCTGGCCGTACTGGGCGCGGGACCTGGCCCAGTACCTTCCCCGCCTCGCCGAGGTCTTCCGCCAGGACCGCAGCGTGCCCGAGCGGATCGACTACCGCAGCATCGACCGTCGGTACTCCACCTGGGGCTGGCGGGTCCGTACCCGGCGCGAGCCCCCACAGGCGTTCAGCGGCCTGGTGCGCGCCTCTCGGGAGGGCTTCGTCTTCCTTGCTGGTCCCGCGGTGGTGCGCACCCCGCCCAGCTACCGACCGCTCACCACCTACCGGCTGCGAGTCCAGGGTGAACGCACCCGAGCCCGGTCCGATGCCCGGGGACGGTTGCGGGTGGCTGTGTCCGGCGGCCGTAGCGTCGTCCGGGTACAGGGGCGCCTGCCCGGCTGAGCGTGGTTCTCAGCCGAGTGCTCCTGGTCGCGGCACAGCGTCCCCCGCGGTCACACCCGCCGGTCGTCCCCCCGGACCAGCGTCCGGTCGGGACAGTTGAGGATCACCTGGCTGTGCACGACCAGCGGCACCGCCAGGTCCACGGTCCGGGTCACCGGGCGGCCGAGGACCGAGCCGGCGACCCGGACCTGCTCGTAGGCGTTGTTGGCGCGCTCGTGGTAGTAGCGGCAGTTGGTGAACTCGAAGGCCAGCGTCACCTCACCGGACTGCTGCGGGAGCAGCGTGAACGGCTCGATCGAGGAGTCCTCGTCCACCGGCACCATCAACGGGTACGTCGGCTCGACCAGCTCCACCGTCTCCACGTGCAGCGGCACGACGGAGTCGTTGGTGATCGGCACCTTGACCAGCACCTCCTCGCCGAAGCGGTAGTCCAGGGCGTAGGTGCCGGCGGGGCCGTAGCCCTCGACCATCAGCCCCGCGTCCGCGTCGAACTCGAGCCGCGGAGCCTCGATCCGGACGGCGTACGGCGCCAGCAGCCAGCCTCCGAGCAGCAGGCCCACCACCGCGCCGGCCCAGAGCCGCCGGCGGCGCCGGACGTGCGCGGCGTCGACCCGGGGGTCCTCGGCCACCGTGGACCGCGGCTGGTCCAGGAGGCTCATGCCGCGTCCGCCGCGTCCGCACCGTCGAGTCGGCGCTGGCGGCGCCGGACGCCGGCGACCCGGATGCCCAGGACCCCGACCAGGGTGACGGCGACCAGCGCGGCGGGCGCGCCGGGACCGTCGAGCGGTGCGCTGCGGACCTGTGTGCCCGCGGCGCCGGCGTCGGTCGACGGCTGCTCGGGGGTGTCGAGCCAGTCGCAGGCCGGCGGGTCGGGGTTGGAGAAGCGGTCGTAGGTCGCGCACGGGATCAGCTCGGTGGTCTTCACCAGGTTGCCGATCGGCCACTGGGACGGATTGCCGCAGTCAGGCAGGTCGAGGGCGTAGTTGTGGGTGACCTCCTTGCCCGGGGCGGTGAGGTTGTCCTGCCAACAGTTGCCCTGGCCGGCCTCGTCCCAGAAGAAGTCGATGCCGTTCGGCAGCACCTCGCCCTTCGGCGAGTAGCCCAGCTCGTTCTTGGTGAAGGCGTTGAAGTTGGAGTTGTCCTGCTGGTGCGTGGGGTCGTAGTCGTCGCGCATCAGCGCCGGCGGGACCCAGAAGAGCATGAAGCCCTGGCGCCAGTTGTCCCAGACGTGGTTGGACGACACGAAGTTGTGGTTGCCGATGATCATGCCGCCGGTGCCGACGGGGAAGCCGAAGGCCGGGCAGACGACGCCCTTCTCGAAGCCAATGTCGGCGGGCAGCTCCTCCTGACAGGCGGCGTCGTCGCCCTGGACGTACTGCTCGTAGTAGTTGGTGTTGTTGCTGTAGATCTTGTTGTTCTCGAACCACCCGTGGTCCTGCGGCATGCCGGGGTGCCCGCCCAGGATCGACTCGACGATGAAGCCGAGGCCGTTGTCGTGGATCTTGTTGTGGTGGACGTAGACCGAGTTGCCGGCGGTCCCTGAGAAGCCCAGCGCGTTGTGGTGCATCCGGCAGCGCTTGACCTCGACGGCCCAGCGCGTGAGCGGGCCGGTGTTGGTGTTCTGGGTGTTCACGTCGGCCGCGGAGCCGGGATAGACCCCGGAGTCGCCGTTGTGGTGGGTGTTGCAGTTGGAGATGACACCGTGGTCGGAGGTGAAGGTGAGCACGCCGTAGAGCTGGTTGTAGGAGCCCTCGAAGCGGTCGAGGACGTAGCCGTCGGTCTCGTGGACGTAGAAGGCGTTCTCGCGGAACAGCGTCGCCTTCATGTTGGCGAGGTAGAAGCCATCGGCGCGGTCTGCCTTGATGCCGTTGTGCTTGACCCAGTCCCCGTCCTCGCGGAACCCGCCCTTGAGCGTCACGTCGGAGGGCTTGGCGCCGGTGCCGAGCATCTGCAGGTGGCAGAGCTGGTTGTCGCACTTGATGTCGGGGTCGTCGGGGTCGTCGCCGGCGATGGTCACGAGGTTGACGACCTCGCCGCAGGAGACGATGAGGTCGTACTCGACGATCCCGCCGTCGTAGTCCTCGGCGCACGGCGGGTCCCAGCTCGGCTGCTCCCGGTAGACCCCGGGCAGGACGTAGATGTTGGTGCGCTGCTTCTCCACCGCGTCGACGGCCGCCTGCATGTGCCGGTGCTCGCACTTCTTCAGCAGCCGCTTGTTGAAGGCTCGGAGCTTCGTGTCCTTGATCTTGTTGATGCGCTTCTTGGAGTCGGCCTTGCAGACGACGATCACGTCGGCGGCCTGCTTCAGCGAGCGCTTCTCGGGGACCTTCCCGTCCCCGGCGGGGAACACGGACTCGCGTTCCTCGTGCGCGGTGGCGGGTGTGCTGATGCCGCTGAGGCCGATGACGACGGCGACCACGAGGACGAGCAGGAGACGGAGGGCTGACCGGAGGACGGTGCGCATGGGCACTCCTGGGGAGGAGGGAGCAGTGAGGGGAGAATATGAGCGTCGTTCAGGTTTGTGAAGGCCTCACCCGGCAGGCGGCGTCGTTGTCGGTAGGGACTCGTAGGCTCGAGCCATGCGTCCCGTCACCGATCTCGAGCGCCGTGTGGCCCCCTTCAAGGTCGTCTCCGACTACGAGCCCTCCGGCGACCAGCCCGCGGCGATCGCCGAGATCAGCAAGCGAATCTCCGGCGGCGAGAAGGACGTCGTGCTGCTCGGTGCGACCGGCACCGGCAAGACCGCGACGGTCGCCTGGGTGGCCGAGAAGCTGCAGCGACCGATGCTGGTGCTGCAGCCCAACAAGACGCTGGCCGCGCAGTTCGCCAACGAGCTGCGCCAGCTCTACCCCGACAACGCGGTCGAGTACTTCGTCTCCTACTACGACTACTACCAACCCGAGGCCTACGTCCCCCAGACCGACACCTACATCGAGAAGGACTCCTCGATCAACGAGGAGGTCGAGCGGCTGCGGCACTCGGCGACCAACTCGCTGCTGACCCGGCGCGACGTGATCGTGGTGAGCACCGTCTCCTGCATCTACGGTCTCGGCACCCCGCAGGAGTACGTCGACCGGATGCTGCGGCTGCGGGTCGGCGAGGAGCACGACCGCGACTCGATCCTGCGGCGCCTGGTGGAGATCCAGTACACCCGCAACGACATGTCCTTCACCCGCGGCACCTTCCGCGTGCGCGGCGACACCCTCGAGATCTTCCCGGTCTACGAGGAGCACGCGGTGCGCATCGAGTTCTTCGGCGACGAGATCGAGCGGCTGATGACCCTCCACGCCGTCACCGGCGAGGTCATCACCGAGGACTCCGAGCTCTACGTCTTCCCCGCCACCCACTACGTCGCCGGTCCCGAGCGGATGGAGCGGGCGATCAACGGCATCGAGGCCGAGCTGGAGCAGCAGCTGGCGCGCTTCGAGCGCGAGGGCAAGCTGCTGGAGGCGCAGCGGCTGCGGATGCGCACCACCTACGACATCGAGATGATGCGCCAGGTCGGCTCCTGCTCCGGCATCGAGAACTACTCGATGCACATCGACGGCCGGGCCCCCGGCTCGGCACCGAACTGCCTGCTCGACTACTTCCCCGAGGACTTCCTCCTCGTCGTCGACGAGTCCCACGTCGCCGTGCCCCAGATCGGCGGCATGTACGAAGGCGACATGTCGCGCAAGCGCAACCTGGTCGACCACGGCTTCCGGCTGCCCAGTGCGATGGACAACCGACCGCTGCGCTGGGAGGAGTTCCTCGAGCGGATCGGCCAGACGATCTACCTCTCGGCGACGCCGGGCGACTACGAGCTCGACCTGGTCGGTGGCGACAAGCCGCCGCACGTGGTGGAGCAGATCATCCGCCCCACCGGCCTGGTCGACCCCGAGGTCATCGTCAAGCCCACCAAGGGCCAGATCGACGACCTCATCCACGAGATCAAGACGCGCACGGAGAAGGACGAGCGCGTCCTGGTGACCACGCTGACCAAGAAGATGTCCGAGGACCTCACCGACTACCTCCTCGACGCCGGCATCGACACCCGCTACCTCCACTCCGAGGTCGACACCCTCAAGCGGATCGAGCTGCTGCGCGACCTGCGGCTGGGTGCCTACGACGTGCTGGTCGGCATCAACCTGCTGCGCGAGGGCCTCGACCTCCCCGAGGTGTCGCTGGTCTCGATCCTCGACGCCGACAAGGAGGGCTTCCTGCGCTCGGACAAGTCGCTGATCCAGACGATCGGTCGTGCGGCCCGCAACGTCTCCGGCCAGGTGCACATGTACGCCGACAAGATCACGCCCTCGATGGAGGCGGCGATCGACGAGACCAACCGTCGTCGAGCCAAGCAAATCGCTTACAACACCGAGCACGGAATCGATCCTCAGCCCCTTCGAAAGCGAATAGCCGACATCACGGACCTCCTCGTTCGGGAGGAGGCCGACACCGAAGCGTTGATCGGTAGTCCATCGGGGCAGACTCCGATGCCGGCGCGTCGCAGCGCATCGATGGCGGAAAGCGAGTTGGTTTCACTCGTTGAGCAGCTCACCGCCCAGATGCATCAAGCCGCGGCAGATTTGCAATTCGAGCTAGCCGCGCGGCTACGGGACGAAGTTTCTGATCTGAAGACAGAACTGCGCGGGATGCGGGAAGCCACGGGCTAGGCTCGCGCCAACCAGCCCCACCCTCGCACGGAAGAAGAATCTCGAACATGGACACGTCGCTGCTCGTGTGGGCCATCACGATCGGCGCCATCGTTCTGCTGATCTTGGTCGACTTCTTCACGGTGACCCGCAAGCCTCATGAAGTGATGTTCCGCGAGGGCATGCTGTGGAGCATCTTCTATATTGCGGTGGCGATCGCCTTCGGTGTGATTGTGTGGAATTGGGCGGGGGCGGACTTCGGGACTCAGTACTTCACCGCCTACTTGGTCGAAAAATCGCTCAGTGTGGACAACCTGTTCGTCTTCATCATCATCCTGACGCAGTTCCGGACGCCGGCAAACTTGCATCAGCGTGTGCTCCTCGTGGGAGTGGTCCTCGCGCTCGTGATGCGCGGCATCTTTATCGCAATTGGCGCAGCGGCGATCTCCTTGTTCGCATTCACCTTCGTGCTGTTCGGCGCGTTGCTCTTGTGGACCGGGATTCAGCTGATGCGGCACCGGAACGAGGACCCGGACCCGATGGACAACATCATCATTCGCAACGTTCGCAAGCGTTACCGGTTCGCCGATGACTACGACGGGACCAAGCTCTTCACCGTCATTGATGGCCTGAAGGTCGCCACTCCGTTGTTGCTCGTGATGGTCGCAATCGGCGGCACCGATCTTCTTTTCGCACTCGACTCGATTCCGGCGACCTTTGGAGTGACCCAGGAGCCGTATTTGGTTTTCGCCGCCAACGCCTTCGCCCTGCTCGGACTCCGGGCCTTGTACTTCGTGCTCAAGGGCTTGCTCGACAAACTCGTGTATCTGTCGACCGGCCTAGCGGTCATTTTGATGTTCATCGGCGTGAAACTCGTCCTGACCTACTTCCACGAGGTGTTCCCGGACACGGTGCCCAAGATCGAAACGACGTGGTCGTTGGCTTTCATCGGGGTGGTTCTCGTGGTCGTAACGATCGCTTCGTGGTTCAAGACACGTCGGGATCCAGATGCCATTGCCCATGCGGGTCGCTTGACGGCTACTCCGGAGGAGAAGGCGGGTGAGCAGGCCTAGCGGTACTCGCGGGGGGAGCCGCACTCGCAGGGGGAGCTGAATCCGTCTCGGACGGTCGCGTCAGGCCGGTAACGCCCGCATCAAGAAGGGCTTGCCGTAACGCGGCAATTTCGGTGCGGAGTGCTTCGAGATCCTCCTTGACCGCCGACTGTCCCTCCTGCGCACGCCCGCTGATTCGGGTAACCACCGCCGAGGCCACCGACGCACCTACCAGGCCAAGCAGCGAGATGCCCACGACCATCAGCCCAACGGCGACAATGCGCCCATTCGTGGTGACCGGCACATAATCGCCGTAGCCGACGGTGGCCATGGTCACCAGTGGCCGCCAAACAGCATCCCCGAAGAATTCGATTTCCCCGCCCTTGGCAC
>LULI01000628.1_pt1 | contig 11801 bp, 14 predicted proteins | sample 728191 | NCBI WGS metagenome assembly LULI01 (sample SAMN03860293, study PRJNA289734) | marine metagenome | biome: seawater column; feature: ocean; material: water; isolation source: Red Sea water column Station 169 - depth 50m | place: Saudi Arabia: Red Sea | collected 2011-10-15 | depth 50 m | reverse complement strand
TGTTCATTGTAAAGATATTAGAAAAGATGTTTTTTTAAAATCTATTAAAGATGACTTAAGTTTTAGAGAGTCTTTTTTAGATGGTGTTTTCACTGTTCCTGGAGATGGATGCATCGATTATGAACCATTAATTAAAATATTATTTGAAGAAAAGTATCAAAAATGGCTTATAATTGAAGCTGAACAGGATCCTAAAAAAGCTAACCCACTTGAATATGCTAAAATTGGATATAATTACCTTTCATCTACATTAAAAAAAAATGGTTACACGCTTTAAAATTATACTCATAGTACTATCGTTGATTACGCCTACTATTTTGATGGGTCATAAAGTAACTTTAGAAGATAAATCTCTTGAAGAGATTGTTAATAATAGAATGGCTTTAATGCAAAAAGTTAAAAGCACGTCATCTCAAATATTTAGATTGTTAAAAACTAATGATTATGAAGCAATTCTTGAATTAAACGAAACTTTGTTACACGCAGCATCGGATTTTAAAGATCACTATCCTGAAGGAAGTCAGCACAAAGGAGCTAGTGAAGAAATATGGAATGATAGAGAAACTTTTAATGAATTAAACGATAAGTTTGTTAGTGATATTGAAATGATTTCACTTAGTGCTGAATTAGAAGATAGTGAAATGTTAAATGATGCTTTTAAAGTAATGTCAGCAAATTGTGGGGCATGTCACAAAAAGTTTAGAAATTAATTATTTAATCTTAAGTGTGGATTATATTTCCATTCTAAATATTTAACGAATTGTACCATTAAAAAATTTAAAAATAGATAAAGTATACCTGCAGCAATAAATGCTTCTACTGGTGCAAATGTTTTTAAAAGTAAAAATTGTCCAAAGCCTAGTGATAAACCAGATTCAACCTAACTTTTCTCAATAGATGGAATGCCACCGCGAAATATTTCTGCTCCATATGCAACAGTATTAATTGTAAGTGCTATAACCCCGCACCAAAAAGGTTCTTTTAATGCATACCACAAAAAACTTTCTCGGATAAGTTTTACAGAACCTAAACCAAAATAAATTAAATATATTTGAACAAGTAAAGGCGTTCCTCTAATGACAAAAATATAACTAGCAATTGTTCTTGATAATAATGTAATTTTAGAAACTCTTCCTAGAGCAAATAATAATGCTAAAACAAAACCAAGTGGTAGTGAAATTAATAATAATAAAATTGTATTATCTAAGCCAGATAGGACCAAAAAGAAATTTTTATAAATAAGAGAATTTTGAATACTATTTAAAAATTCAATCATGTAGAAAATCCTTTTGAATAATTTACTTCTAGCGTTTTAAAAACCCTGCCAGAGATTGTTGTTAAACATAAATACAATATTGCGGCTGTTATTAAGAAAGTTAAAGGTGAATGCTCAACGTTAGAAGATATTCTAGATTGACGCATAATTTCAACAAGACCAGTTACAGAAATGAGGGAAGTATCTTTAAGAGTTATTTGCCATACATTCCCTATTCCCGGTAAAGCATGTCTTATAACTTGAGGCGAAATAACTTTAAAAAAAATACTAAATTTATTCATACCCAGTGCTCTTGCAGCTTCTATTTGACCCTTAGATATAGCCAAATAAGAAGCTCTTAAAACTTCACTGGAATATGTAGCTGATATTACTGCAATGGCAATTGTCGCAATTGTAAGTGCGTTTAGTTCTATATATTTATTATATCCAAATACTTTAGCTATACTCATAACAACAGCATTGCCGCCAAAGAAAATTAGATAAATAACTAATAATTCAGGAACACCTCTTATTACTGTTGTATAAAAATTTGCAATAAATCTTGTTATTCTGTTTTGTATTATCTTTGCCCAAACTGTAATAATTGCTAAAAAAAGACCTAACCCCATTGATAAAATGCTTACTAGTAAAGTCATGAGTGTTGCTATAAGAAATTCATCGCCCCACCCTGCATCTCCAAATACAAGTTTATCAAATTTGAACATATAAAAGTAAACAAGTAATGATGAAAAATATACTTGTCTACCTTCTAATATATGAAATTTTAAATCAGAACTTTTTCTATTTCTTCAATCACTCTAGAGACAGGTATTTTATTGATATTTTTTGAGTTAAAATCACTTGAAGATATAGAAAATAGATTTGGATTTTCAGGAGTAAATTTTGTAGAATCTTTTGGACCAAAGAGTTTAATTAATGGACAATATCCAGTTGATAACATATGACTAACACCGCTATCATTCGATATGGCTAATTGTAAATATTTGGTGGTAGCCATAATAATTTCTATATTTTGAAATCCAGTAATATGATCCTCGATAAATATTGAGTGAGGAAATATATTTTTTAATTTTTCTTTTAAATAAAGTTCATCAGGTCCAATAAAAAAAACTATAGTCTTATTATTTACTTGAAGGTAGTTACATAACTCGATGTATTTTTCTAAAGACCAAATCTTATTTTTTTCACCTGCACCAGGTGCAATTCCTACATAGCTTTTATGTTTTAATAAAATATTACTTATTATTCCTTCGAGATTTTCACTTATTGGAATTTTAAAATCACTTCTATTTTTTTTAAAAACTATTAAATCTAATAAATCTAAAATGTAGTTTAAATAATACTTTCTTTTCTTATTACTTTTAATTTTTTTAGAAGAAAAAAAACCATTAGCTGATCCAGAAATAAAATTTTTATGCTTGATTCGTTTTAATGCTATAGTTCTTATTACTGATTTTTGTGTATCTAAAATATAATCAAAAAAATCACTCTCTAAATTATATTTTTTTGATATTTTATTCCAAAAAAATGGACTAAGATTTGCTTGATCAAGAATCTCATCAATATAATTACTTGCAATGAATTTAAGAGTACTTGAATAAACAGTTTTACCCTTATTAGTAAGCCAATATAATTTATAGTCTGGAAGTCTTGTTTTAATTTCGTGAAGAAGTTGTAATTTAATTATTCCATCTCCAATTTTTTCACCATTTGAAAAAACTAAAATTTTTTTAGTCATATTAGAACACTTTAACACAAATTTTTTAAGAGTCTAATTTTCAAGAATTGTAGGATTAAATAGCGTAAATAAAACAAAACATTTCGAGGGTAATAAAAGGTAACATTTACGACCTAATTAACTAACCAAAAATTATCAAAACTTAGACTTTTCTCTAATAAAAGCTGTGTAGTTTATCTTTGAAAAAGCAAAAAAGTTACCCTCAAAAAAAAGTGGTGCCCAAGGGCGGAATCGAACCACCGACACGAGGATTTTCAGTCCTCTGCTCTACCAACTGAGCTACCTGGGCACAAGACATCAGATAAAGTATTTATAATTAAATTCAATTAAAAATAGAATAATTAATCAGACATTTTTTTGAACAAAAAGGTATAAATGGTTCCTTAGAAACCTTTTTACATGTTGGGCATTTAGATTTTTTTTTTAATGAAATAATATTATTTTTTTTGGATTTTTTTACTTCCATCTAAAAGTAATTCTACCTTTTGTTAAATCATAAGGTGTCATTTCTACTGTCACTTTATCACCAGCTAATACTCTTATTCTATTTTTTCTCATTTTTCCTGATGAGTGAGCTAGAATTTCATGATCATTTTCTAATTTTACTTTAAACATTGCATTTGGAAGAAGTTCTAATACAACTCCTTGAAATTCAATCGATCCTTCTTTTGGCATATTTTTATAAGCTTATAGTAAAAATTATTTCTTTTGTCTAATTTTAACTGACAATTTATGTCCATCTAGACCTTCAAGTCCTGACATTTTTTCAGTATCTTCCGAAAGAGCATTAAAAGATTTTTTATTCATATCAACAACAGAGGTTCTTTTCATAAAATCTAAAACACCTAGACCTGATGAAAATTTTGCCGCTCCTGATGTCGGCAATACATGGTTAGTTCCTACAATATAATCACCAAAAGCTTCGACAGAGTATTCACCTAAAAATATACCGCCAGCATTATTTATATTCGATAATAATTTTTTATTATTAGAAATGTGAATATGTAAATGTTCTGGTGCAACAAAATTTATGATTTCTGAAGCAAGTTCTATATTATCGACCAAAGCTATAATTCCATTATTATTTAAACTTTTTTCAATTATTTTCTTTTTTGATAAATCTTTTTTAATTTTTTTAATTGAACTTAAGACTTTAGTTGCAAAATCTTTACTATCCGTAATTAAAATTGCTTGTGCATTTTCATCATGTTCTGCTTGAGCTATTAGATCTGAAGCTACCCAATCTGGATTATTATTGTTATTTGCAACAACTATTATTTCAGATGGTCCTGCTAGTAAATCTATACCTACTTTTCCATACAATTGTTTTTTTGCCTCTGCTACATAAGCATTACCAGGTCCAAATATTTTATTGACTGGCTTAATAGTTTGAGTGCCAAACGTTAGTGCACTAATAGCTTGAGCTCCTCCTACAAAATATGTTTCTTTAATACCTAATTCCCTTATTAATTTTATAAAATATGGATTAATTGATTTAGTTGGTGGTGTGATACAAACAATTCTTTTTACTCCAGCTATGATTGCAGGTACTGCATTCATAATTAAAGATGAGGGATAAAAAGCCCTTCCTCCAGGTACGTACAAGCCAACTGAGTCAATAGGTTTCCATACAGATTTCAATGTTGCACCATTATTAGTATAGATGATATTTTTAGGTAATTGTTTTTTGTGAAATGATGAAATATTTTTTATAGCTTTTTTAAAACTATTAAATATTTGTGGCTCAACTTTAGGTTGTATTTTTATTTTAGATAAATCTAAACTAAGATCTTGTTTACTAATTTTAACTTTATCAAATTTTGCTGCATACTTAATTAGAGATTTATCGCCATTTTTTTTTACATCATAAATAATTTTTTTTACATCTTCTTGAATTGATTTACTTGATAATGAATTTCTTTTTTCAATCTTTGTCTGAAATTGATTATAAAAATTTTTATTAAATTTTATTATTTTCATTTAACAAAAGTACCTATTTCAGAAATAATTTTTGAAACCTCATTCATATTTGTCTTATAAGCTGATCTATTGACAATTAATTTAGATTGAATTTTCATTATTTCTTCAATTTCAGTCAAACCATTTTCTTTTAATGTTTTTCCTGTAGAAACTAAATCTACAATTCTCCTACACATATTTAAAGAAGGAGCTAATTCCATTGATCCACTTAGTTTTATAATTTCTACTTGTATTCCCTTATTATAAAAAAATTTTTTAGTAATATTTGGGTATTTAGTAGCAATTCTAATATTACTCCAGGTTTCTGGATCCTCTTTTTTTAATAAAGATTTCAGAGCAGCTACAGAAATTCGACAATGACCAATATTTAAATCAAGCGGAGCATATATTTCTGAGTAATCAAATTCATTAATTACATCCTCACCAGCTATTCCTATTTGAGCAGCTCCAAATGCAACAAATGTACATGCATCAAAGGCTCTTACTTTAATATACTCAATGTTTCTTTTTTTAGATTTAAAAGTTAACTTTCTTGTATCTTTATCAAATAGTAAAGGATCAGGGGCAAAACTTGTTTTAAGTAACAAGTTTTTACATTCTTTTGTTATTCTGCCTCTTGGTACTGCAATAACTATTTTGCTCATAAATTGCAGGCTTTTATATTGTGATCAAAGAAAAAACTAGAAAAAGTTAGTTTTTCTGTCTTTTTATTTTTGCTCCCAAACTACCTAATGTTTTTTCAATATTTTCATAGCCTCTATCAAGATGATAGACACGATTTAGTGTCGTTTGACCATTCGCATTCATAGCAGCTAACACTAAACTTATACTAGCTCGTAAATCACTAGCCATTACCTGCGCTCCTTTAAATGTTTGATTGCCTATTATTGTAGCGGTATCTTTTTCTACTGTAATATTCGCACCTAATCGATTCAGTTCAGGAACATGCATGAATCTATTTTCAAAAATTGTTTCTTTAATTTTTGACTTCCCATCAGAGATACACATAAGAGACATTAACTGAGCTTGTAAATCGGTGGGAAAACCTGGATATGGACTAGTTGAAAGACTAGTAGATTTTAGTTTTGATCCTTTAGAGACTTTTATCGAATTTTTACTTACTTTTAATTTTGCACCCATTTTTTTTAAAATATCAATTAAGGATTTTAAATAAATAGTATTAAAGTTATTTATTTCTAAAGCTGAATTTAACATCAAAGCTGCAATTATATATGTGCCAGCTACAATTCTATCAGCAATTATCTCATGCTCTGCTTTTTTTAAATTTGTTACACCTTGTACAAGAATAGTTTTTGTTCCATGACCTTCAATTTTTGCACCCATTTTTATAAGACATTTTGACAAATCTTCTATTTCTGGTTCTCTTGCAGCATTAGAAATTTTAGTTTCACCTTTTGCCAATACTGAGGCCATTAGTATATTTTCAGTTGCTCCTACACTTGGAAATGGTAATTTAATTTTATTTCCAATTAATTGTGATTTAACACTGCCAACAACAAAACCATTTTGAATTTCAAAATTAGCTCCCAATTTTGATAAACCAGCAAGATGTATATCTATTGGCCTAGTTCCAATGGCACATCCTCCTGGTAAAGATATTCTAGCCTCACCAAATCGAGAAAGTAATGGACCTAGAATCAATATGGAGGCTCTCATTTTTCGCACAACATCATAATCTGCTGATAGATTCTTAATTTTTGATGGATTTATTTTTAATTTATTTTTTTTGTGTTCAATTTTTACACCATAATTTTTCAGTAATTTTATTAAATTTAGAACATCAACCACATTAGGTACATTTGAGAGTTTTAAAGTTTTTTTAGATAAAAGAGAAGATACTATAATCGGTAGTGCAGAATTTTTTGAACCGTGAACATTAACTGCCCCAGAAATTTTTGAACCTCCTTTTATTATTAATTTATCCATTTTTGCTAATAGCTTGTTTTCTTTTTAAAATATTTGATTTCAGTTTTTTTTCTAACCTTTTTAATCTCGTTAAGCGTATTTCTTTTTTAGAATCATCTTTTGCTTGATGTGTATCTTTTTCTTTATTTAATTTATCTGTCATAAATAAGATTTAATTATTATTATTTTTTTTTAATCCATTTTTAGAGCATTTCTTAGAACAATATAAAACATTCTTCCAATCTCTTTCCCATTTTTTTCTCCAAGAGAATGGCTTATTGCAAACAATACAAACTTTAGATGGTAAGTTTTTCTTCAAGATTTTACTCAAATAGGTAAAAATATCCGTAGGCAACAACTAATGCAGGAATTGCACTATAAAGGGTTGCTAAAATCGCAGCTTTTGGGGCAAGAGCAATTGCTGGGAATAAAGCATCACCATCATTTGAAATAGCATTACCAAGCTCTGCAGAAAGAGGAATATAGCCATTTAGATAAAACGTTGCTACAACAACTTGCGGTCCACAACCAGGTAAAAACCCAAATAGAATTGCTACTAATGGAACAAACGGTAGCCATAAATCAAAAAATATTTTTAAATCTAAACTTGTAAAGTACATAAATATTTCAAAGACAAGAAAACCACTAATGACCCAGGTGGTTACAAAATTAGTTGTATCTACTACTCTTGATAATAATCCTCTACTTTTGTCAGTTGAGCATTGAAAATCACTTAATGGATTTAATGACCACATAAATATTGAAAGTATTGCTCCAGCAGATGCTACAAAAACTAAAAGTGAGTTGTAAGCTGGTGAAAATTCTATCTGGAATGCAACTAGAATACCTAAAATAAAACCAGGGATAAATAAAAAAAGCCAAAAGAAATTAAAATTCGATACAAAAGTTTTATTTATTTTTTCAAATTCAACTTTTATTTTTGTCTCTGATTGCATAAAATTTATGCCATGAATAAAATCAATTATATAACCTGAAATTGATCCAACAATTATTCCAATACCAAATATTAAAAGTCCTGTTGTGGGCTCAATAGCAAGTATTAAAAAAGCTGCATCACCCATTGTTGCTGTTAACACAGCAACTAAGGATCCGAAAGAAATACGGCCCTGGATATATTGCGTTACAACTATTATAGCTCCACCACATCCAGGTATTGCACCTAAAAAAGCAGCTATACCGACATGGAACTTTTGTGTCTTAGATAAAAAATTCTTAACATCAAATTTTGTTAAACTATCCAAGCCAATAAAAACAAATAGAGTAAATCCAACAAAAACAGATACCTGGATATAAGCATCTATCATTGATGATCGTATAACTTCTCCAAACTCTCCTCCTTGAAAAACAAGAGAAAGTAATAATAGACCAAAGAAAGATTTCTTTAATAACCTTCCATCATTCTCAAGAATGATCTTTGTTTTTTCATTAATAGCGTTAATTAGCGCATTCATTAAATGTATATATAGCTAATAAATATAGCTATGGCTACATTTTCTGTTAATTTTTGTTGATTATTATGCTAAAAAAAAGGATGTCATTCAGCAAAGTCCGAAATGCTCATAAAACAGAAAATACTGAAGATTATTTAGAACTAATTGCAGAACTTTTAAATTCCAAAGGTGAAGCTCGTATTGTTGATATTGCTGAAAGCTTGGGTATTGCACAAGCCACAGCCAATAAAACAATACAAAGATTACAAACACAGGGTTTCATTAAAAGAGAACCTTATCGATCAATTTTTTTAACTTTTAAAGGTCAAAAAATAGCAAGTGAATCAAAAAAAAGGCATAATATTGTATACAATTTTTTACTAAATCTTGGTTTAGACAAGAATACAGCTTCAGAAGATGCTGAAGGAATAGAGCATCATGTTAGTGAAAAGACACTTCGAAAAATGGATAATTTTAACTCGAAAAAATAAATTTAATTTATTGCCAAATCAATTTTATCTAGTGTATAAAAAAAGAAGGGACACGGCGAATATCCCTTCTTTTCATCGTTGGTTTATGGATAGAAAATAAACCTAAACAATAAATACCCGATTCTCGGTTTTGGCTCAAATTTTTTAATTAAAAAGCCTAAATTTTAATATTTTTGTAATAAAACAATTTTTATTTTTATTTTATTTTTGAAATCATTGTTCAAAGGTAGATAATTTAATGGTCTAGAAATTTTATTGATTTTTAATGACTTTTGATGTTTTTTTAAAATACTTAAAAAATCCTGTTTCTCCCATAAATCTATTCTATGGGTAAATAGTACAAAGCCTTTTTCTTTAATATTTTTATTAATATTAGCAAAAAATTTGTCAAAGTTTTTGCAATACGTCATGGAGCCAATCAGGGAAATGAGATCAAATTTTATTTTATAATGATGTAATTGTTCAAAATTTTTTATTTGTAATTTTTTATAAATTTTTTTTCCTGATGAAATTTTCAGGCTTTTTTTTGAAATATCTGAACCATAAATATGACTTTTTGGATAAACTTTTTTTAATTCAGCACCAAATAAACCAGTTCCACATGCTAAGTCTAAGATATTTTTTGGTTTGATATTAATCGTTTCTTTTAAAAATTTAATGCTCTTTTTAGGTGCTTGATAATTCCATAACTTGAGTGTTGCATCATAATTTTCTGACCAATCATCATAATATTTTGTTGTTTTACTCAAATTGCCAACGCCAGAAACTAGTGATTTAAAATTACTCATATTTTAAAGAAGGAATTTTTTTTCTTATTTTATTTACATCAGAAATATTAATAGTTGAGTTAATGACTGCAGGTTTATTTTTAGTGCTATTTATAATTTTACCCCAAGGATCTACCAAAAGAGAATGCCCATAAGTCTTTCTTTTCATATGATGATTTCCACACATACCTGTTGCCACAATAAATAAATTATTCTCTATAGCTCTTGATCTATTCAAAACCTCCCAATGATCTTTCCCAGTTGGTCTAGTAAAAGCAGCAGGAACTAAAATAATTGAACAATCTTTTTTAGCAAGTTGCCTATATAAATTAGGAAATCGTAAATCATAACAAATTGTCATTCCTAATTTAATATTATTAATTTTTGTAAAAATTATTTTATTACCAGCTTTGAACAAAGATGATTCCTGATGTTTTTCTTTGTTATTAATTTCAACATCAAACATATGTATCTTATCATATGTTTTTTTTATGACTCCATAATTGTTTATAAAAAAAGATCTATTAACCAATTTACTTTTGTTTTTAATTCTTAAAAGTAAAGAACCTAGATTTATATTTACTTTATTTTTCTTAGCAAAATCTTTTGCCATCTTCAAAACTGGGCATGTATTTTGGTATGGTGCGTTAAAAATTAAATAACTTTTATCATTAGTAATGATGTTCGAGCATTCTGGTGTGCAAATTAAGTGAGGTTTAAATTTTAATGTATTATTAAAACTTTTTTCAATAATTTTTGCATTTAAAGCTGGGACGTGACTTGCTTGGAATTGAACTTGAGATATTTTTAATTTATTCATTTAAATTTATTTAAACTTTAGTAAAAAAACAACTCCAGAAGTAAAGACTATAATACACAATAAATACATATTTAAAGTAAGCGAAAAGGTTTCAGCTAAAAAGCCAATTGCTGCTGGCATAATCATTGTTGAGGATAATCCAATTGTAATAAGATTGGTAACTGTCATAGGAATACTCTCTGAGGACTGTTTGACTGCTTGTCTAATCACAATTGGAACTAAATTAGCTATGGCAAATCCATAAAGACTTAGAACTGCAAGAATAATATAAAAATTATTAGTTAATAAGGATAAAAACATTATTGATGCTCCAATCATTACAAAATGGCAACCAACAACTTTTTCTGTAAATAATTTAATCAAAGAATTTGAAAATAGATTAGCAAAAATACCTCCAATACTGAAAAATATTAATCCCATACTAGCTAAGTAAAGAGGAGCATTTAAATCTTTTGATAACCATAATGTTGACCAATCCATAATTATTCCACCTGAACCGAACACAAAAAATAATAAAAATCCAAATAAAAGAACATTAGTCTCTGGAATTTTGAATTTTTCTCCTTCACCTCTAAAATCTAAATTTCGAGGTAATCCGAACAAATATACAAAAATAGAAACAAATAGTGATAGAAAAGATAAAATTCCAAAAAATAAATAAGGCTCATAATTATTTCTCATAAGTATACCTGCTAATGAACCGCCAACTAAAATACCTAAATTGAAACCCATAGCATAGTAAGGTGTAATAATTTTTTTAAAATGTTTTTCAATTAATTGACTATGTATTCCTCCTATTGGTCCAGATGCTCCCCATCCAATTCCAGCCGGTATAAATGTTAATAAAAAATAAAAATATGAAGAAGAAATAATAGCTAAAAAGGTAGAAAAGGTAACCAATGGAAAAGCTAGAGACATAATTAATTTTGTTCCATACTTTGGCACAAGTATACGACCTGCTATCTGATTAGAGATAATAAAGAAGATACCAAAAAGCAGTATCGCAAAACTGAAATCAGATTCATCTATGGATAATCTATTAAAAATCCAAGGCGTTACACCAAAATAACAGCCAACAACTATCATGGGATAAGTTGAAGTGATTACTGAAGCAAGCGTTGCCCTTCTAAATATTTTAATTTCCTCTGACACAAATATTTTTACCAACGATGATGAACATCATCAAAAAAATATTTTGTGTAAACACTATTTATTTCATTCATTAAAGAAGAAATATTATCTAATTCTGAAGAAGAAGTATTCAGACCTACATGATCTTTATTTTTAGCACCAGGAATGACAATACTAACAGCATCATGCATTAGAATCCATTTAAGTGATAACTGTGATAA
>LULI01000485.1_pt1 | contig 11817 bp, 11 predicted proteins | sample 728191 | NCBI WGS metagenome assembly LULI01 (sample SAMN03860293, study PRJNA289734) | marine metagenome | biome: seawater column; feature: ocean; material: water; isolation source: Red Sea water column Station 169 - depth 50m | place: Saudi Arabia: Red Sea | collected 2011-10-15 | depth 50 m | reverse complement strand
ATATCAGATAGAGTAGGCTGTATGTATCACTTTATTGTTGAATTTTGTGCGTTTTTAACAGGGTAGAATAGTGGGGATAACTTAATCTAAAGCTTTAAATAAACCATCTAAAACCCTCATACATCGCAATTCCATAAATTGAGTGACGTATCAAGAACATAATAGAGGTTTTAACCGGTATACCTGTATTTATTGCAAATATACCTTGTCCAGTAAAAGGCAAAAATATTAGTAATGGTGCCAAAGTTGTAAGAGCTCCAAAAATAAAGCCTGAAAAATATGTCATTTTTAAGCCTATTTGTATAAAGAAAAAATAATAAATCACAGCCCAACAAATTGATACGTAGTAGTGAAAAATCCATCCCAATAAGACCTCATATCTAATACTTTGCATTTGGGCTATATTTGGATTGTTAAAGGATCCATTTTTAAGCATATAATAGGTCCACCTACCAACAATTCCCCAGGATGGCTCAGGAATACCTAATAATTTAAGTAAATAACCTAGAATATCTAAAATTATGCAAGAAAATATACCAGAAACAAGGATGCTTAAAATATCAATCAATTTACCTCAAAACATAAGTAGAAATAACAGAACAAATATGCTTATGAAAAATATGCCAAAAATAACCATTAAAATTCGATTTTTTGTTTTTTCTTTTATTTTAGGCCAGTAATTCATAATTAAGAATGTTCCAATAACAACAATAAGACCAATAATTACATATTTAGGCATTAAGAATCTTTTACATTAAATGCTTGACATGTAAAATGAGTTATATTATTACTAGTGATAATTAATTGTTATCAATAGTAATTGTATGAATGAACTAACAACAGACCTAAAATCGCTTCATGAGGCAACTCTAAATAACCTCAAAAGCTCTAAAGCAAATAATACTTTAAGAGCATATAAGTCAGACTTTAAAGATTTTGGGGCTTTTTGTGCAAAGCATGGTTTGAATTCTTTACCATCGGAGCCAAAAATAGTTTCACTATACCTTACACATCTTTCTAAAAATTCGAAAATAAGTACTTTAAGAAGACGTTTAGTGTCGATAAGCATGGTTCATAAACTAAAAGGTCATTATTTAGACACCAAACATCCAATCATTGTTGAAAACTTAATGGGAATAAGAAGGGTAAAAGGAAGCATTCAAAAAGGTAAAAAACCTATATTAATCAGTCATTTAAAATCTATAATTAATGTAATAGATGAACAAAAAATTGAAGATATTAAGAAATTTAGAGACAAGTCAATAATCTTAATTGGTTTTGGAGGTGGATTTCGACGAACTGAGCTTATTTCAATAGATCATGAAGATTTAGAATTTGTACCTGAGGGTCTTAAAATCAACATTAGAAGATCAAAAACTGATCAATTTGGTGAAGGAATGATCAAAGGACTACCCTACTTTACAGATGAAAACTATTGTCCTGTAGTTAATCTTAAAAAGTGGCTAGAAATTTCTAAAATTAAATCTGGACCTATTTTTAGAAGATTTTCTAAGGGTTTATCTCTCACAGAAAAAAGATTAACCGATCAATCAGTAGTTTTATTAATGAAAGAATATCTAACTTTAGCTGGTATTGAGAATAAAAATTTTGCAGGTCATAGTTTAAGATCAGGTTTTGCAACGGTCGCTGCAGAATCTGGTGCTGATGAACGTAGTATTATGGCAATGACTGGTCACAAAAGTACGCAAATGGTTAGAAGATATATTAGAGAGGCAAATATATTCAAAAATAATGCACTTAATAAAGTGAAAATATAAACTTATTTCTTAATTTTAATTGTTCCTGAAAATAATTTCTGAACCTATGTCAGTAAATTTAAATTTAATAATAGGTAATTTTTTTAAACTATTTAGAAATCTTTTTTGCTTATTTTTTTTACAGCAGAATAATATAAAACCACCACCGCCTGAACCAATAACTTTACCACCAATTGCACCATTATTGATACCTTCATTATAAATTTCATTAATAAATGGATTGGTAACTTTCTTTGAAAGATATTCTGGTCTAAATTTCTAATCATTTTTTTTGATTTTTTAATTCTATTAACTTCAAAATTTCCTTTTTTGTTAAATTTAATTACATTAAATCCTCCATATGCAGCCCAAATTTGGTCTTGAGAACCACAATTTTCATTTAACATATTTTGCTCAACATGAATTGCTTTAGATGCCAGGTTTCTCTTATTAATATTTTTTTTTTGAAGACTGTATAAGGCATTAATTAATCCAACACAAAAAGATGAACTTGTACCGAGACCAGAGTTTTTTTGTAAATCACCTTGGTAATGAACCTCATGACCTTTTTTTATATTCATTAGTTTAAAAACAGATCTTACAGTAGGATGATGTATATCTTTATAATTTTTAACAGTTTCATTTTTAGACCAAACTATTCTATGTTTAAAATCAAATACATCAGGTAAATATCTTGCTGTAACATAGCAATATTTATCTATAGTTCCACCTATAACACATCCACCATTTTTTAAATAATAAGAAGGAAAATCTGTTCCACCACCAAACAGGGATAATCTAAATGGAGTTTTAGAAATAATCATTTTATTTTATTATCAATCAACTCACAAATTGAATGAAGAAGCGTTTTATGAACTTCTTGAATAGTTGCCGTTAAATTAGAATTTACAACATAGCAAAAATTTGAATTTTTTTTTAGAAAGCCTCCACCCTTTCCTAAGAGTGAAATTAAAAAGACATTTTTTTGTTTAGCTACCTTAGATAATTTAATTAGATTTGTTGATTGGTTTTGTTTATAATTTCCTCCGCTGGTTGATAGAATAATTAATATGTCACCTTTGTTGGCATATCCTTTTAATTCTCTGGAAACATAATCATTATTATTATAATCGTTTGCCCATGCTGAAACTGACGCCATATTTGATCCTAAAAGAAAGAAAGGTAAGGGTTTTCGCTTTTTTTTATAAGTAGCAGTTAATTCACCAACAAAATGCGAGCTATCTGCATATGATCCTCCATTACCATAAACAAATATTTTTTTGCCTTTATTTAAAGCTGTAACTAAAACTTTTGAAATTTTTTCAATTTTATAAGTATCTTTTTTAGTTAATATTAAAACCTTAATCAACTTTTCTATGTGAGAGTTTATAGTTTTATTCATTTTAAAATACTTTTAATTTGCTTATATAAGGATTTATTACTTTTGAAATAAAATTTTATATTAGTTTTTTTAGCTGCTAACATATCTGTTTTTTTGTCACCAATAAAAAAAGATGAAGAACTATCTATATTCCATTTTTTTATAGCTTTTATAATCATTCCTGGATTAGGTTTTCTATCGCTTTTTTTTAATCTATATTTAATTTGTTTTGAATATTTAAAGTAAGGAGCATAGAAAATATCATCAATCTCAGCTTTTTTTATATTTAAACTTTTAATCATTTTTAAATGAATGCCATTTAAATCACTTTCAGATATTATCTCTTTTCCTATAGCTGCTTGATTAGTGATTACGATAACTAGAAATTTTCTTTCATTTAAATATTTGATAGCTTTGTGAACATCCTTCAGAAAAATAAAATCATTAAAACTAGAAATATACCCTACATCTTTATTAATAACACCATCTCTATCTAAAAAAAAACATTTATTCTTTAAGATATTTGGGTTTTTTTTTAAAAAATCTAGTTTTTCATGAGATCCAATATCGAAAAATTCTTCATTAAAAAATTTACCAATAACCTTATTCTTTTTAATTTCATCTGTTAATATATCATCCTCAAATGATGAGTATTTATTCTTTAAATTTTTCAAAATTTTATAATTAACCAAGTAAACACCTCCATTCATATAATTTGTTTTTTTTTTTGAAAATTTTATTTTTTGTCTTTTTATAAATAAATTATTTAATTTATAATTATTAATTGATTTTCTTTTATGAGTAATGCACATAAAAATATTTTCTTTATTGAATTTTACTTTGTTTAAAAAATTAAAGTCTAAATCAAAAAAAGTATCACCATTCATAAATATAAAATTATTTTTAATTTTATTTTTAATTTTAAATAATGCTCCACCCGTACCTTTTAGTTTACCTTCGTCTATGCATGTAATTTTTGTGTTATGAAAAAATTTATTATTGTATCTATCAAAGAAAAGCTTTTTTTTGTATGAACAAAGTAAATATATATTGCTATAATTATATTTGATTAACTTACTTATTAACTGGTCCAAAAAAGGAACTTTATTAATTTTGATTAATGGTTTTGGTATTCTTTTAGTAATTGAGCCAAGTCTTGTGCCTAAGCCCCCTACAAGTATAACTACATCATTAATTTTCATTAACTATATCTAATAATTCTTGAGCTACATTTTTATAAGATCTAACATTTCTTTTTTTAATCAAATTTTTTTTTAGATTAAGATATAAGTTATCATCATTAAGAATTTTGATTGTATAATCTATAAATTCATTAGCATTTTTAGCAATAAATCCAGTAACACCATGCTCTACCCTTTCTCTTAAAGAACCAATTCCTAGGGTGACAATAGGAATACATAATTCTCTAGCTTCTTCAGCTGCTAAGCAAAAGACTTCACCTTTATGTCCTGGATTTAGCATTACTCTTGAAGTGGCCAATTCATTTATTAAATCTGATTTATTACCTTTTGTTCTAACTCTTATACCTAATTTTATTTGTTCATCTGTTAAATCAAATGGAGGATTGATGTAAAGTTTAGAATTGTTAGTTTCTGAACTTATTAAGGTCCAACATTTAATTAAAAAACTTAAATTTCTATCTGATCGAGTTGTAAATATAGCTTTTTTATTTGGGACATAAAGACTGTCAATTTTAAAATCAATAAAATCTTTGTCAACTGCAATTGGTAAAATTTTTTTTCCAAACATAGATGTAAAAAAACTTCTATTTTGATAATGATAATCGCCCTCCAGAATCATAATTGGTTTTTTTTTGATAAAAGGATAAAATTGTTTTTTTCTTAAAAATTTCTCTATTGATTGTATGCTATGGGACCACAAATAGTTTCTTTTACAATTAAATAAAGATAGTAAATTAGCATCAGACATTCCAATTAGTATATCTGGTTGATCGTGTGAAGTTATATTGTTTATATTATTCCATTCAACTTTTTCAATAATATTTTTAGTTTTTGTCAAATTAAACACTTTTATTTTTAAATTTTCATAATTAGCTAGCTCGTTCGAAATATTTATTAGAGTCTTTTCAGAACCGCTTATAAAGGGCTTGTCAATATCTAATGAATTAAATGGGATAGTTTTTTCAACAAAATAGATTTTCATACAAGGTGCTTATTAATTTTATTTACTGTTTTATTTATATCATCGTTAAGAAATGAAAAACTATAGTTCATTCCTTTGCACCATTCAGAATAACTAATTTTTTGATGTTTAATATCTTCTGTTTTTTCAATTTTGAAATTAAAAAGATTATGACATTTTACATTATGAAAAAAACATATATGACTTATTATTCCTTCTTTAGCAATACACATTGAGGAATTTTTAATTATATAAAACATATCTATACCATTCAAATCTTTTAAATAATATATGTTGTTATTCTCTAAAATTTTTTTTTTTATATTTTTATTTAAGTCAATATATGAATATTTTTTTAAGAAAAAATTGGTAAACTCATTACTTCTATTATTTTTTTCTATGTCAGAGCAAAATAAAACATTTTTGTATTTAGTTTTTAAAAAATTCAAAAAAAATATGATGTTTTCTTTTGTCCAATTTAGTTCATCAAAAAATTTATATCTAAATTGAAAAAAAATATAACTATTAGGTATTAATGAATTTATGTTTGGATTAATTTTGGGTAGGTTAAGATTTGCATAACTATCATCTAAGATTTCATTTTTATCAAGGAGCTGTTCTTGTAATTGTCTATAGCTATATTTGTTTACCTCTCTTCTACTAACAATTTTGTATCTGTGGAGATATTTTCTTAAAAAACTATTAGGTCGATCTCTTTTTTTTCCATCATAAACAATCGCATAGAATTGTGTTTTTCTAAAAAAAATAGGTAATAAAAAAAAGAAACTCTTTGGTGTTAATATATAAATTTTATCGTATTTATTAAATGTTATATCGAATAAAACTTTTATTTTATCAATAATGTTTAAATGGTAGTTGACTCTAATTACTTTGTGATTTTTAAAAAAAAAACTAAATGAGAAATTTAACTCTGATAAATAAATTTTTAAATTATCAGTATTCTTTAATAATGAAGATATTAATTTAAGTGATGTAAATAAATCTCCAGCTCTATCATTTTTGAGTATTAAAATTTTGGACATTTAAATTATTATTCCCAGTAATATTTCGAATTTACTCCAAATGTTTTTTCAATGATATATCTTGCTATAATCGATGAATTAAAATATTTATGATATTTAAAATGTCCTTTTTTAGCGATCTTGCGCCATAATTTGTCATCTTTGTTATATTTTTTAATTTTTTCAAATAGATCCTTTAAGTCATCATAAAAAATCATCTCATCGTTACTAAAAAAATCATTATATTTGGTATCTTTATGTATAAATGTAAGAAGACCATTACCTATTAATTGTGCAATTCTATCACTACTGTAATATTTTACGGGCTTACCTCTGCTTAAGTTTAATGCCATTTTAGAATTTGATAATTTATTTAAAAACTCATTCCCCCAGACAGGTTGGACTCCAAACATCCCATATGTATCAAATTTAACACCTAAAGTTTTTTTTTTAAGTTTTGAAATAAATAATTCTCTCTCATCGGTTTTTCCAGGTCGTAAACTTCCTCTATGAACACCATGACTTATGGCATAAAACATATCATAATCATGAGAGTTATTAAAATTTTTCAAATAATCTAAAGAAGCGTCACATGGATTAGGCATATAAAATGAATTTTCTATTTTAAAATCTAATGCATCAGGTGATGTCGTTACAAACGTAGCATCACAAATGATACTCTTGTCAAGTAATCTATCTTTATTTTTTTCATAATCTGGCCCCTTTTTAGATAAAGGATCTAAGAACCATTGACTTATTATTAATTTTGGAAATTTTTGTTTAGCTTCAAGTAGTATTTCTTTTTTTACACGATCCGCATGGCCAAGAATTACAATATCTGGTGTAAAATTCTCAATAGTATTCTTTACCATTTTATTTAGATATTTAGAACCAGAAGGATCACCTAAAGTTTTTGTATAACTTACTAAATCTCTATCAGATAAACTTAATACATTATGTCCTTCTCTAATAAGACCATTGTTTATTCTGATTCCAGTGTTGTATTGAAGCCTACCAAAATATCTGTAATTAAAATTGGTAATATGTAAAATTTTTAACTTTGTTTTTTTGTTTATAGAAATTGTTGGGTTATCAATTAATCTATCTCTAATACTATCAATAATTTCTGATACATACTCATGTGTAAGAAAAAAAGAGCTATAATTTAGTTTTTGTATTTTTCTCCTATATTTTGTATCAATAATTAATTTCTTAATTAACCTGTATAATGAACTTGGATCTAGGCTATTCAAAATAATTGGGTTTTGTGTTGTCTCCACCAAACCACCTTTATTTGTAATGATAGTTGCACAACCCAAACTACATGCTTCAAGACTTGTTCTACCAAAGGGCTCTTCCCATCTTGAACAAGCCACAGATATACTTGATTTTTTAAGGAGATTTAAAACAAAATTATTACCTTTGAAACTGAATGTTTTCAGATTCTTATGTTTAAAAATTAATTTTTCTCTAGGTTCATCCCCAACTACAATTGCTTTCCAATTTGGATAATCATCAAGAATCCTGGTAATAGACTGACCAAATATATCATAACCTTTAGCAGTATTTAATTTTCCCACAAATGTTATAATATTTTTTTTTTTACTTAAATTTACTTTCATTTTTTTTGTTGACTGAAAACAAACGCCAAATTTATGGATAAAAATACTTTCATCAATATCTTTAAAAAATTGATTTTTAGTCCAGTTACTATTAAAGAATATATACTCACATTTTTTTAATAACTTAATTCTTTCATTAACTGATTTTGACCCAGATATATCTAGTGGACTATTATGAAAATAGAGAATTATTTTAGAATTAAGGTTATTGGCAATTTCATCGACATAATTCGGACGATTATGAATTTCAATAATATTAGCCTCATTATTTTTTTGCAAATCTATAAATTTTGATAAGTATTTTTTATTGTTACTTGTAAAAAACCTTTTATTTATAGAAATATTTTTATAATTTTTTGACAAATACTTTTTACTTTTAGTGTTACCCCAAATTGTTATATTTTTTTTATACTTTGAATAATTAAAATGATTAGCAACATGTATTGATACAGCGCCAGCAAAGTTTGGTGAATAATCTTCTTTATAGGGTAATAATGTTGCTATTTTCATTTTTTTTTAAAAATTTATTTTTAAGGAAGTTTCTTAATTTCAAATTCTTTTTTAATTTGTATTCCTCTTTCATTGCTAAACTTTTGGTTGAAATTTTTTTTTTAAATATTATTTGCCATCTATTTCCTTTTGTAAATTTTGCCCCTTTAGAGGAATTATGTAAACTTAATCTTTTTTTAATATTATTTGTATACCCTACATAGGTTATATATCTATTTAATCGCTTTGTTATAAGTAAATAAATATAATATCTCATGAAATTTCTTCAAATATATTGATAATTAAATATAAACTATTTAACAAATTAATTATATTAAAATAATGTTTCCAAGAAAATATAATAAACAAAATAAATTTAAAAGAATTTTGCTAAAACTCTTAAATGTATATGCTTACGATAGAGAAACTTTAAATATTGTTAATCCTAATTATGAAAATCAAAATGGTAATTTAGTTAAGTTTAATGATAAATCTTTTAATTTTTCTCAGGGATATTTGAATTTATCCAGAAAAATAAATAATTTAGACATTTATTTTAGATATGCGCCAGATGTTGAACTCTACAATTCTACAAAAGGATGGAAAAGAATAGTTCCAAATATAAATAAAAAAGATTTAATATGTGTTTCTTTAATTAGTTTGAAAGATTCGATACTTTATTTTTTAAGAAATAATAAATTAAAAATTACTTTACATCTTGTATCAGATTATTCTAATTCCTCTTTTGATAATAAATTAGTAAATATAGTTAAAGATAAAAATTATTCTATTAGGTTACATAAAAGTAAAATTTCTGGAAATCGAGGATCATATTTAGAATGTTGTGATCAGGCAGAAGAAGCAAATGACTTAATTTTTTTTGTAGAAGATGATTATTTATTTGAAAAAAAATGCATTGATGAAATTTTAAATACTTATTCTCGAATATCTTCAATTTTTAAAAATGATATTATCGTGTGTCCTTCTGACTATAATTTTTTTTATGATTCATTATACAAGACATCTCTATTAATTGGGAAAGAATATAGATGGAGAATTGTTGGAGAAACCCTTTTAACTTTTATGTTTTCAAAAAAAATCTTTGAAAAACATAAAAAATTAATTAGATTAGTTGGTGAGAGAGAAAATAACCCATTTGAAAAACCGTTACATGACATTTATGATAAAGATATATGTATTGCTCCAGTTAGTTCATTATCGTATCACATATCAAGATCTGTTCCCTCAATAACAGAAAATTGGGATCTTTTATGGAAGGATTGTTTCAACAAATATAAAAATTTATAATTCAGCCTGCTATAACGGCTAACAGCAAAAGTGCTACAATATTAGTAATTTTAATCATTGGGTTAACTGCAGGACCAGCTGTATCTTTATAAGGATCACCAACAGTATCACCTGTAACAGCTGCTTTATGTGCCTCAGATCCTTTTCCTCCGAATTTTCCATCTTCAATATATTTTTTAGCATTGTCCCAAGCGCCACCACCAGCAGTCATTGAAACAGCAACAAATAAACCAGTAATAATTACTCCTAACAGCATTGCTCCAACTGCTGATAAAGCGGCTACTTGTCCACCTATGAAATAAATAATTATGTAAAGTACTATAGGAGATAAAACAGGCAACAACGATGGGATTATCATTTCCTTTATAGCGGCTTTTGTCAATAAATCGACTAATCTACCATAATCTGGTTTTGCCTTACGCTTCATGATACCAGGTATCTTTTTGAACTGTCTTCTAACTTCAATAACTACAGCTCCACCTGCTCTACCTACTGCTTGCATACCCATTGATCCAAACAAATATGGAAGCATTCCACCAATTAATAAACCAACAACAACAAATGGATTAGATAAATCAAATGTAACTATAATTCCTTCTAAGTTTGAACCAGCAACTTTAGAGAAATGTTTAATATCTTCCGTGTAAGCAGCAAATAAAACTAAAGCTCCAAGTCCAGCTGACCCGATTGCATAACCTTTTGTTACTGCTTTTGTTGTATTTCCAACTGCATCTAATGCATCAGTTGTTTTTCTAACATTTTTTGGAAGATTAGACATTTCAGCAATTCCTCCGGCATTATCAGTTACAGGGCCATAAGCATCTAAAGCTACAACCATACCAGCAAGTGCAAGCATTGTGGTAACCGCAATTGCAATACCATACAAACCAGCAATATGATTAGTTAATAATATACCACCTACAATGATTAATGCAGGAATAGCAGTTGCTTCCATTGAAACAGCTAATCCTTGAATAACATTTGTTCCATGACCTGTTGTCGAGGATTGAGCTACACTTTTAACTGGTCTGTAATCTGTACCTGTATAATATTCAGTAATCCATATAATTAGTCCGGTTATAATAAGACCTATTATTCCACAAAAATATAAGCTTAATCCAGTAAATGATTTTTCGTTTACAATATATTCGGTTGTAAAACCAATTACGTATTTTGTAATAGGATACAGAACAACTAAAGAGCTTATAGCGGTTATGACAAATCCTTTATACATAGCCTTCATTATATTTTTATCACTTCCTAGTGTTACAAAAAAAGTTCCTAGAATAGATGTAAGTATACATGCACCGCCTATTGCTAAAGGATAAATCATCATGCTAAAATCGCCTATAAAAAATATTGATGACAGAACCATTGTAGCAACAATTGTTACAGCATATGTTTCAAATAAATCTGCTGCCATACCCGCACAATCTCCAACATTGTCACCAACATTATCAGCGATTACAGCTGGGTTTCTAGGATCATCTTCGGGAATGCCTGCCTCTACTTTTCCAACTAAATCAGCACCAACATCTGCACCTTTTGTAAAAATTCCTCCACCTAATCTTGCGAATATAGATATTAAAGAAGCGCCAAAACCAAGAGCAACTAAAGCATTAACTATTTCTCTTTCATCTATACCAATCTTTACAAGAAAATAATAATAAACTGCAATTGATAACAAAGCTAATCCAGCAACCAACATCCCAGTTACAGCTCCTGATTTAAAAGCAATTGACAAACCATTTGCTAAACTTTTTCTTGAAGCTTCAGCAGTTCTAACATTAGCTTGGACTGAAACTAGCATACCAACATAACCAGCAATTCCAGACAACGCAGCTCCAATTAAATAACCTAGTCCTACCAATGGACTAAATGCTATAGATATAATAATCAAAACAACAACCCCAACTATTGCAATAGTTTTATATTGTCTGTTTAAATAAGCACGAGCACCTACTTGAATAGCTGATGCTATTTCAATCATTTTAGCATTACCAGAACTTGAGTTTAAAATATTTCGACCTGTAAAAAAACCGTAAATGATTGATATAATTCCAGCTGCTATAATG
>LULI01000346.1_pt1 | contig 11922 bp, 12 predicted proteins | sample 728191 | NCBI WGS metagenome assembly LULI01 (sample SAMN03860293, study PRJNA289734) | marine metagenome | biome: seawater column; feature: ocean; material: water; isolation source: Red Sea water column Station 169 - depth 50m | place: Saudi Arabia: Red Sea | collected 2011-10-15 | depth 50 m | reverse complement strand
GGTTATATTTATTATTGGTTATGAAAACGAGAAGTGCTAAAAACAAAGGTAAAAGGTTACAGAATAAAGTCCGAGATTTAATCTTAGAAAAATTCACACAACTAGAAGAAGATGATGTTCGTTCAACTACTATGGGAGATAGTGGTGAAGATGTTTTATTATCACCAGCCGCTCGTAAATTGTTTCCATTTGCAACAGAATGTAAAAATCAAGAAAAATTAAACATTTGGGATTCGTTAAAACAAGCCGAATCTAACGCAGGAAAACACATACCATTATTAGTGTTTAAAAGAAACAGAAGTAAAATTTATGCTACAATAGAGTTTGAAAGGTTGTTAGAATTATTAGATGAAGATAGTAAATCTACTCAATAGAGTATTAAAATCACAAGGACAAGAATTAACAAAAGAAAATGAGTATATGTGGTGGAGTCCATTTGTTAATCATCACAAACCAAAACTACAAGTCAATATCAAAAATGGTAAATGGCATTGTTGGGTATCTGGTCAAGGTGGACACAACTTATTTCAGTTATTTAAAAAAGTCAAAGCAACAAAAAAACAATATCAAGAATTAAATGAATTATCAGATAACTTTTCATTTGAATATGTTCCAATCAAACAAGAAAATAAAGAAGTAAAATTACCGGACGAATATAAACCTATGTGGGTAAAATCTAATTCACCAATTTATAAACACGCATTAAAATATTTAAAATCAAGAGGTGTTTCACAAGATGATATGATTAAATATTCAATAGGTTATTGTGAAGACGGATTGTATTCAAACAGAATAATTATCCCTTCCTATGATGATGAAGGTAAACTAAACTTTTTTATTGGTAGAGATATATTTGATAGTAAATTAAAATATAGAAATTCACCAACACCAAAAGATATTATTGGATTTGAATTATTTGTAAATTGGGAAGAACCTATATTATTAGTTGAAGGAGCTTTAGATGCAATAACTTCCAAAGTAAATTCAATCCCGTTATTTGGTAAAACAATTATGAATAATTTAAAAAGAAAGATTTTAGAAAAAAAAGTAAAAACTCTATATGTTGCACTTGATAATGATGCTGTAAAAGATAGTATGAAAATTGTAGAAGAATTAATGAACGAAGGTATAAAAGTTCATATGATTAAACTAACAGAAAAAGACCCAAATGATATTGGATATGAAAAATTTACAGATATAAAAAACTCAACTAATGAAACTTCGTTTAGAGAATTAGTAAAATACAAACTTGGTATGATATAATGAAAAGAACAAAAATTGACATTCCTTTAAAAAAGATTAAATACATACATCATATATCTGATGTTCATATTAGAAATTTAAAACGACACGCCGAATACGAACAAGTATTTGAAAGGTTGTATGAAAAAATCAAACAAAATCGTGAAGATTCTATTATTTATATCGGTGGTGATATAGCACACTCAAAAACCGATATGTCTCCCGAACTCGTAGACCAAACTTCTCGTTTTTTAAAATCTCTTTCTGAGATTTGTCCTACGATAGTCATAACGGGTAATCACGATTGTAATTTAAATAACTTGAATAGATTAGATGTTTTAACACCTATTATCAATAATTTAAATTTACCAAACCTACACTACTTAAAACGCTCAGGCGTTTACGACATAGCCGATATGAGTTTTGTAGTTTGGGATGTTTGGGAAGATGAGGAGGACTACATTAAAGCAAGTGATTTTGAAGCTGATACGAAAGTTGTTTTATATCACGGGACGGTCGATAGGTCAAAAACTGATGTAGGGTTTTCACTACCAGGTAAGGTTACAATAGATTACTTTGACGGATATGATTTGGGTCTAATAGGTGATATTCATAAAAGACAATACTTAGACAAAGAAAAAACTATTGCTTATTGTGGTTCTCTGATTCAACAAAATCACGGGGAAAGTATTGGACACGGATATTTGTTATGGGAAGTAGAAACAAAAAAATCAGAATACATTGAAATACCAAATGATTACGGATACTACACAATAGATATTGATAAAGGTATTGTTCCTGATGTAAAGGGTATGCCTAAAAAAGCAAGACTAAGAGTTAGAGTATCCAATACTAATGGTATTGAACTTAAAAAAGCTCTAGCTATTATTCATCACAGATACGGAATTAAAGATGTCACGATTACAAAAGTAGATAGACGAGATGTAGGTAATTCTGATAGTAAAATGGTTATCGGAGATGTAAATGATACTGATTATCAATATGAATTGATTGAAGATTATTTAAAACGAAACCACGCCATCACAGACGAAACATTAGTTAAGATTAAAAAACTAAATGAAGAAATCAATAATGAATTACCACCAGCAAGAGTTAAACGAAATATTAATTGGAAACTAAAACACTTTGAATTTTCAAATATGTTTTGTTATGGTGAAAATAATTATGTGGACTTTACACAACTTGACGGAATTGTCGGTATGTTTGCTCCAAACGCTTCCGGTAAATCAACTTTATTAGATGCTTTATCATTTTGTTTATTTGATATTACTTCAAGAACAACAAGAGCCGCTTCAGTATTGAACAATAGAAAAAATAACTTTTATTGTAAAGTAAATTTTGAAGTTGGTGGTTTAGATTATTTCATTGAAAGAAAAGCATCAAAAAGAGCAAGAGACGGGCATGTAAAAGTAAATGTAAACTTTTGGATGATTGATGATAAAGGACAAACCATTAGTTTAAATGGAGACCAAAGACGAACTACAAACTACAATATTAATCAAGTGGTAGGAACATACGAAGACTTTATTTTATCAACACTATCTACCCAAAATAACTTCACAGTGTTTATTGACAAAACACAAAAAGAAAGAAAAGAGTTATTATCAACATTTATGGGAACAGATATTTTTGATTCATTGTATCAATCAGCTAACGATAAAATATCAGAAACACAAACTTTGTTAAGAGATTTTAGTAAAGTTGATTATAGTAAAAATTTAGCAGAACTACAAAAACAAACTACTTTACTACAAGTTAAACAAACAGACTTACTTTCTAAAAAAGAAAAACAAGTAGAAAAACAAAACAAACTAAATAATAAAATTATTAACTTGACTAAAAAGTTAAAAGTTGTTGATGACAATATACAAGATATAGATAAGCTAGAAAAAGATTTAATTAGTCAAAGTAGTGATTTTAAAGAAGTTGTTAAAGATATAGACAAAACATTTTCAGAGTTTAATGATATAAGTAATTTATTAGATGAAATAGAAACCACTATTACTCAATACGAATCCGATAATATTAACGAACAATATTCAGAATTTCAAACTTTACAACAAAGTAGAGATGAGTTTCAAATTGAAATAGATAAACTAAAAGTAGAAGTTAGAAATAAATTAGACAAAACAGAAAAATTAAAAGGTGTTACTTGGGACGAAGATTGTGAACATTGTATGAGTAATCCATTGACATTAGATGCTATAGAAACTGAAAAGAATTTAGAAAAAGATAAAGAGCTAGCGGCCGCCTATCTTGAGAAAAAGAACAAAATGGACGAAAAAATAGAAGCACTAAATCCTATTATTGAGCAGAAAGAAAAGTATGATGAATATAAATCGAGTTTAGTTGAAGCAGAATTTAGAGAAAGAGAACTAAAAACTAATTTACAATATTTTAAAGAACGAAAGAAAAACATAAATTCGTCAATTGAAACTATTGAACAAGATATAAAACAATACAATGAACAAAAAAGTAATATCAAATACAATAAAAAGATAAAAGAAGATATTCAAGTTGTTCAAAATGATTTAGATGATGTAGAAGATGTTATAGTAAACTTAACAAGTGATATAACAGAAGTTCACGCTGACATAAAGGTTGGTGATAGTGAAATGAAAAACATCAATAATAAAATTAAAGAAATAGAAGAATTAGAAAACAAAAATCAAGCATATCGTTATTACTTAGATGCTGTTAGACGAGATAGTGTTCCTTATGAATTGTTAGAAAAAGCAATACCAACGATTGAAGGAGAGATAAACAATATTTTAGGACAATTAGTAGACTTCCAAATGTCATTAGAAATGGACGGAAAAAATATCAATAGTAATATTGTGTATGATGATGTTAATCAATGGCCACTAGAACTATCAAGTGGTATGGAAAGATTTATCAGTTCTCTTGCAATGAGAGTTGGTTTAATAAATGTAAGTAATTTACCAAGAAGTAATTTCTTAGCGATTGATGAGGGTTGGGGAACAATGGATAGTGATAATATAAATTCAGTTTATAATTTATTCCAATATCTAAAAGGACAATTCCAATTTGCATTAATTGTATCGCATGTTGACTCAATGAGAGATGCTGTAGATACATTATTAGAGATTACAAAAGATACAGAATATAGTAAAATTAAGTTCGATTAAAAAAGCTAAAAAAAAATGTATTTTGGGCGATTTGACTTATATATATAGATGTAGTTATTTGAAAATTGGAATTATGAAAGTATAGAGAGTAATTAACTCTATATGGGATTGACTGAAAAATGGGTAGACATTTGAAGCCCATAAAGTAATCCGGACGAAGTTGTGGTGACTTGATGATTGGTAAATATTCTAATCGTCTATATCGACAGATATCGTCTAATGTATTTTCGTAAAAAAGATAAGATGATTCTTATGACTCTATTATAGGTAAGGGTAAAACTGAAGTCCTATTTTATGACCGAACAATCTACACTTGGAGAGATAAGGTATTTGCATAGAAGTTGTATTCACATCAATGAGGAATAACCACCTTGAGATGAACTATCGTAACTGATAGATGTAAAGTTTAGAGTATGAAAAATCCAAGACGAAAATTGTAGGTAATCATTAGTCCTACATCCCCAATAAATTCCACCAATATTTTTAAGAGAGCCAAATTTTAGTTTCCACCATATTACCAAACTTAAAATCACGGCTCTCTTTTTTTTACACAAACAAAACACAAGGAGATAAAAATGATGACAATCAAAATAAACCAGGAGTTTATCGAGTAAAATCGTTTTAAACACAGGTCCGCATCAGGAGTCCACGAGAGGACATACTGAGTAAGTCGTTTATATTGAACATAGAGTCCTTATTGTAGTAATACATTCCGGGAGAAGTGTCCACATTATGAGAGAATGTGGATATGACTAAGGTCATAGTTGAGTGAACAAGTCTTAAATGCTATTCCATAGAACCACCGAAGGAGGACACGGAGAAAACCAGAAATCAATACATCATCCCTATCTCTAGAATCGTTTGCCTAAAAACCACTAAAAACCCTAAAAATTCAATGAAATCAGACAAAAAAATAATTTTTAAAAAAACTTCTAAAAAAATAACACAGCTTATGAAAATAGCTCTTGACTTTAATAAAGGGCTATATTATATTGAATTGTTATGAAAAAATGTGATAATTGCAATACAGATAAATTTGTTGGAACGATATTTTACCCAACGCTGTGTATTGCTTGTATAATTAAATTAAGAAAAAAATAAAAAAAGCTCTTGACTTTGTCCGCTATTCTGGTTATATTATATGAAGAATTAAATGAAAGGATAAAAAAATTATGATTGAAAATTTAGAAATTAAAAATGTTACTGAAGGTTATACCAAAGAACAGATAGAACAAAATATTGAAATGTTCATAGAACAACAAGAACAAGCTGTTGCTGACTTGTATGTTGATAAAAGAGAAACTCTCGCTTTCAATGAAGGTGGTAATAAAGAAGGTTATGTTGATTTATTAGAAGATACTGACTTCTTTACTATTGAGGACTTCTTAGATATTTATAATGTAGTTGGTTATACAGATGAACAAGTAACTGATATATGTGAAAGGTTGGCTTAATATGATAGATAGAATTACAGAATTATTAAATACATTAGAACAAGAGATTAATGACGGATATAATACTTTACCAGATTATCAAACAAATAATGAAGGTAAAACTTATATCAATGGTGCTCAAGTGACATTGTATGAATTACAAAAACAAATTACAGAATTAGAACAAGGATTGAGATTAGGTAAAAACTTCTCATTACTTGGAAAGGGGTTAAACAATGGCTAAAGACCAAAGATTTTATGTAAATGCTTGCATTGAAATATATGTTCCAGACCAGGGTTATGGTGAAAAAGCTATGAAGAATGAAGAATTAGATGCTCAATGGTTTGCTAATGAAGTAGCTTCACAGATACCAAAAGCAATTAATAAGAACTTTCAATTTTCAGAAAGACCATATTCAGTAAATGATGTTATGGTTGGTAAAATAGAAAGAAGCTAAAAAAGCTCTTGACTTTTACAAATTTTATTATTAAACTAGGATAGTTATGAAATTAAATAAACAAAACAATTTTTCGTCTTTTTGGTTGGGTGATAGTTTAGAAAACAAATCACTCATAGAAAATGATGTAGATACAAAACCTAAAGTTGACCATATTAAGTTAGCAGGTTATCAAAGAGCCATTTCTAACTTTGTAAATATTGTAACTTCTAAAAGTATTCCTGTTCAGTTTTCACAAAGAGGTGATTCTTATACTGACGGAAAAGTTGTTACGATATCTTCTAAACTTGATGACAAATTATTTGATAGTTCAGTTGGTCTTGCACTTCACGAAGGTTCACACATTTTATTATCAGATTTTGATTTCTTAAAACAACTTGGTTCTACTATACCAAAAACAACTTATGAATTAGGTATTAGTAAAGGTATGAGACAAAGAGATATCAAAGAGTTTTTTAAGAATATGTTAAATTATGTTGAAGATAGACGAATTGACCATTATGTTGTATCTAGTTCACCTGGATACAAAGGTTATTATTTATCTATGTATCAGAAGTATTTCAATAGTCCTACTATTGACAAAGGTTTAAAGTCAGATGAAATGACAGAAGCCACATTAGACGCTTATATGTTTAGAATTATCAACTTAACTAATCCAAATACTAATTTAGATGCTTTACCTGGTCTAAGAGATATTTGGAATACTATTGATTTAAGAAACATTTCAAGATTACAATCTACTGGTGATGCTTGGAAAGTAGCTTACAAAGTTGGTAAAATTGTTTTACAAAATTTAGATGATACAGATAGAGATGAAACTTATGATGACATCAAAAAAAGATTAAATCAAGCTTTACAACAATCAATGAACCAACAAGGTGGTGGTAGAACTGGTGGTTCAGAAGGTCAGCGTGATATGGTTAATGATTATTCAGTTAATCGTATTAAAGAAATGATGCAGAAATACAAAGACACTAATGATTATGAAAGACTACTAGACCAAGTTCAAGTTGAATCAAGATATTTACAAGATGGTGGTAGAGTTGCCAATATGGTTGAAAAACTTTATCAAGAATTAGAAAACGGAATGACTGATGATGAAAAATCAGATTTAAGAAAAAAACTTGATAGAGCTCTTGAAAAACAAAGAAAGTTTTTACAAGGTCAAATTTCAAAAAGAAAGTTATCTAAAAAAGATAAACAAAAAGTTCAAGCTATTTCCGAGTCCGGAACTACACTAAAAAATGTTCTACAAGATTCAAAATATGACGAGATGTCTAATCGTTGGATGAACAGAGATGTTGGTGGTAAAAAACAATGTGTAGTTGTTAAAAACTTCAACCAAACACTTGTTGATTCAGGTTTATTCAGAAGTTTGATTGACCCAAGCCCTTGGAGAGATACTCAAACAAGAGTTGTTGAAGGATTAAGACTTGGTAAAATGTTAGGTAAAAAATTACAAATTCGTGGTGAAGAAAGATTACTAAAAAACACAAGATTAAATTCTGGTCGTATTGATAAAAGACTTATCGCAGAACTTGGGTTTGGTAATTCAAATGTATTTCACACAATCAACATAGACAAGTTTCCTGACGGATTCTTACACATTTCATTGGACGCTAGTGGTAGTATGACTGGTGAAAAGTTTAACAAGTCATTAACTTGTGCTATTGCTATTATTCAAGCTGTTGATATGATACCAAACTTTGATGTTGTGTTTTCATTAAGAGGAACACAAGACTCTGGTGAATTACCAGTTATTATGTATGCTTATGATTCAAGAGTAGACAAGATTACAAAAATTAGAAAGTTGTTTAGATATTTACATAGTGGTTCAACCACTCCTGAAGGATTGTGTTTTGAAGCCATTATGGACGATATGATTACAACTACTGACAAAATGGATAGTTTTTTCTTAAACTTATCAGACGGAATGCCAATGTATTCAAATGATACAATGTATTATTGTGGTGATGAAGCCGTTAATCACACCAAAGATATGGTTAACAAAATGAGAAAAATGGGTATCAACATTTTATCTTACTTTATTTCTGATTACGATAGTGATAGAACTTTACAAGATTTTAAAACAATGTATGGTAGTGATGCTGAGAACATTAATGTTTCATCAGTTACTCAGATTGCCAAAACAATGAACAATATGTTTTTAACAAAATGACAGATAAACAAATCATAGAACAAACAAAAGATTGGTTATGGGAACTAACAGAACCACGAGAAGAATTTAGTGGATTTGGTATTTGTCCTTTCTTAAAAAAAGAATTAACAGATGACGAAATGAAATTTGTAATTTTAAGAGGACAAGATGATTCATATGGGCCAAACTTTAAAAAAGGTTTAGATGATTGGATTAAAGAAAACAAATATAATTCAATTTTATTTATTTGTTTAGGTGAAATATGGGAACATATTGAAAGAAAAGATTATCAACTTAAATTACAAAAGTTAATGAAAGAAAATGGATACGAAGATTACAAAGCACTTTGTTTTAGTCCTTATGAAGATAGAACAGCCGCTGGTGTCAAGACCAGAGCAGGTTCACCTTACTTTTTAATTAACATTATGAGTTCTACTGACTTAGGAAAAGCACATCAAAGTATTGTAAAGACTAAATACTTTGATAACTTTACAAAACAAGAATTAATTGATATAAAAATTTATGGAAAAAATACAAAAAAAGCTCTTGACATTAACAAAAATAATTAATATATTAGGGTATGATAAATAACGAAAATAACGAAATGAAAGGAAATGTTATGAACAATATAGTTGTAAGGATTGAGAAGTCTGGAAACAGATTCAATGCTTGGGATGCTGATGGCAACAAGTATACTTCTCAAATCTCTATTGGTGCTCGTAAGAAAGCTTATGAGAACAATACAGCGTTAGAACAACGAGTTAATAAGTCCGGTAAGACTTATTGGTGGGGTGTTCCAATGTCTGAATTTGAAGTCAACACTATTCCGGTTAATACTGGTGATGTTGAAGTTCCACAAGAACACAACGAAGTTCTAAATTATATCCATACTTCTTATAATCTAAAACCTAAAGGTTTGGTTATGAAAGAATTGAAATGGAAATATTTAGTTCGTTCTGCTGTTCGTGGTAAAAATATTATGATGACTGGTCCAGCTGGTTGTGGTAAAACACTAGCCGCTAAGTCATTGGTGAACGCGTTGGAGCGTCCAGATTTTTACTTTAACTTAGGTGCTACTCAAGACCCGAGAGCCACCTTGATTGGTAATGTTCACTTTGACAAAGGTAAAGGAACTTACTTTTCAGAATCACTATTCGTGAAAGCTATTCAAACACCAAACGCGGTGATTCTTCTTGATGAGTTATCAAGAGCTCACCCAGAAGCTTGGAATATTCTTATGACCGTTTTAGATAGTGGTCAAAGATATTTAAGACTTGATGAACAAGATGGTCAAGGAACTATCAATGTTGCTGAGGGTGTTACATTTATCGCTACTGCTAATATCGGTAATGAATACACTTCCACGAGAGTTTTAGATAAAGCGTTAATGGACAGATTTACCATTATTGAAATGGATGTCCTAAGTAATGAAGAAGAATTAGGATTACTTCAATATATGTTTCCTAATGTTGATGTTGAATTACTAGACGCCGTTTCTCAAATCTCACATCAAACAAGAGTTGAAGCCTCTAATGAAAATCCTAGATTAACAAGTGGTGTTTCCACGAGAACTTCGGTTGAAATCGCTGGTTTATTGTTTGACGGATTTTCACTTCCAGAAGCTTCTGAAATCACAATCTATCCACAATATTCAAATGATGGTGGAATTGATTCTGAAAGAACTTTCGTAAAACAATTAGTTCAAAGATTTGTAAAAGATTCTAGAACTGATGACGAAAGTATGTTTAATGAAGATGAGATTGAACAGAACGATTTAGATGATGATTACGCCTTCTAATTAGATTAGAAGGTATGTGGGGTGGAGTTGTTATCCTTTCTTACCCACCCCATAATTAACAAAAGAAAGTAAATAGGAGAGTTGTAAAATGACAATGAATTTACAGCAACAAAGCGACGAGTGTGGTTATGCCTTAGAAGCATTTGCAAAAGTTCTAAAAAATAATAACATTGAAGCTGTTGGTAAACCACATATTGAATTAATAATGGAATACCAAAAAGAGTATAGAAAAATAGAAATACGAAATGAACAAATTCAAAATGAAATGAATTACAATTTTGTCCAATCAGAAAAATCAGAAGCATATAAAGAGTGGGAAAACTCTTGGATTGATTGGTCAAAGAAAAAAAATGAACATTAATCAAGCTTCTGGGTTTGATAAATATATCATAATGTGTGACAAAGGACAAAATAAGTTAGCTTCTGATTATCAATCTTATTTAAAGTTCAAAGAAGTTCAAAACGCATTAGTTAAGATATCACAGACACCTGGTAAAACCTATATCTTCAATGGTGTAACTCACGAAAAAGGTATGACTTGTGCTCAAGCAGATAGAGTATTAGATAACATATTTAATGCAAAAACTAATATGGAAATGATTAGTTTAATTGTAAAAGTAGCAAGACAAATAGGTTTTCACGAAATAACATTGCCGAGGAAAATAAGATGGGGAATGTAAAAGAGGGAAAATATAAAGTAATTCAAAACTATAATAGTGTAGAGGGTGCTCTTTATGAAAATGAAGTAGTTCAAGTTTATGATAACAACACTAAACCTGGACATTTAAGAGCAAAAGATTCTATGGGTCGAGTGTGGTTTATACCAAAAAATTATTTAAAAAAAATATGATGTTTTCTTAGATTTCATTATATTTATTACTGAAAGAATTAATATCGCTCAAGTGAGGATATTAATGTTAGACTACAATAGTTAACATAAATAGGAGAAAAACAATGACTAAAGTAATATACAATACTCAGTTCCCTGCAATCGATAGGGACGAATTTCTAACCCCCTTTGACAGAATGTTTGACCAAATAGTTGAGACAGCATTTCCAGATGTTGCCAAAACCGTTGGTGTTAAGCCTTTTCAAGGGACAGCATATCCAAAAGTAAATGTTTATGAATATGAAGACAAAGTTGGACTAATCGCAGAAATTCCTGGTTTAGATAAAAAAGACTTACAGATTGAAGTAGAAGACGGAAAACTTACAATCTCAGGTGATAAACACGGAATGTTTGATGATAAAGGTGCAAAAGTTCTTCGTAGAGAATTAAAACATTCATCTTTCAAAAGACAATTTGAATTAGGTGAATTACTTGACGGAGATAAAATTAAAGCAAACTTTAAAGACGGATTGCTATCTATTGACATTCCAAAAGTAGAACCTGAAAAGCCAAAGAAAAAAGTAGTAAAGATTGGCTAAAATCAGGTTAGTTTCAGTTGGTGATGATAGGTATCAAGTTCTTGCAGAGATTCCGATTACTTCTAATATAAACATAGAAGCTCTGAAAAAAAGTTATAACGCCGATACAATACTTCAGAACAGCGATACCTATTATCCTTGTAGAAAATTAATTGAAGCCGAAATAGAGGTTACACAGGATTCAAGGGATTAGGGGTGGGTTTTTTCAACTAATCAATACTTATTAGTATGACAG
>LULI01000543.1_pt1 | contig 11929 bp, 13 predicted proteins | sample 728191 | NCBI WGS metagenome assembly LULI01 (sample SAMN03860293, study PRJNA289734) | marine metagenome | biome: seawater column; feature: ocean; material: water; isolation source: Red Sea water column Station 169 - depth 50m | place: Saudi Arabia: Red Sea | collected 2011-10-15 | depth 50 m | reverse complement strand
CATCTATATTTTTTTCATCAGAATAAATTCCTTCAAGAATTACCATATCTGTCTTTGAGAAAGTTGTATCAAATTTTTGAGTCCATACTCCACTTGATAGGATTACCAATGCAGTAACACTGCAAACAACAATGGTATCAATAAAAGGCTCAAGAATAGAAACAACACCTTGATCAATTGATTTATTTTTTGATGAAGCATGAGCAATTGGAGATGATCCTTGACCAGCTTCATTCGAATAAAGCCCACGAGCAACTCCATATTTTAAACTCATTGCAAAACTAGCGCCAAGAAATCCGCCAACTGCAGCAGATCCAGTAAAGACTTGTGCAAATATTGCATTAAATGAAGGTATTATATTTTGATAGTTTTCTGCCAAAATTATTAATGCGCCTCCAAAGTATATAAGACCCATTATTGGAATAATTCTACTAGCAACAGATGCAATTCTTTTTATTCCTCCAATAATAATTATCCAAAGTAAAGCTCCCAAAAATAATCCAGTAAATAGTTTAGGTACAGCAAATTCAGTATTCATTACCAAAGCGATATTATTAATTTGAGGCATATTTCCAGAACCAATAGCTGTAATCATCATTAAGAATGCAAATAGAATAGCAACCCATTTCATATTTAAACCTTGTTCAATGTAATACATTGGTCCACCAGATATTGAGCCGTCGCTTAGAGTTGTTCTGTATTTATGGCCTAAAGTTACTTCAACATATTTTGTTGTCATTCCAAAAATTGCTGTAATCCACATCCAAAATATTGCTGCAGGCCCGCCTGTCCAAATTGCTAAAGCAACTCCACCAATATTACCTGTACCCACAGCGCCAGACATAGCTGTTGTAAGTGCTTGAAATCCAGTTGTTTCTCCATTTGATTCAGAGTTTTTTGTCTTTCCAGATACTATTTTTAATGCGCTATTGAAATACTTAAATTGTGGAAATCCTAGATAAATAGTAAAAAATATACCCGTTCCAATTAATAAAGCTGGAAACCACCAAGATCCACTTAAATTACTATCAAGTAATACCAAAAAAGCATTAAATTGTTCCATATTATTGTTCCGAATAATTTTCGACTAAATCAGTATATCCACCAATTAACTCATCATCTATAAAAATTTGGGGAACTGTTCTAGCTTGAGGATTTCGCTCTAACATCTCTTCAAAAACTTTTGGATCATCAGCACTATAGACATCATATTTTATTCCTTTTGAATCAAAGAAGTTCATTGCCATAACGCAGTACGAGCAATTTGACCTGGAATATATTTCAACTTTTTTAGTCATAATTTCATTATAATGAAAATATGTCATTATTTAACCTAAAAGATAAATCAATTTTAATTACAGGATCTTCAAGGGGTATAGGAAAAAGTATTGCACATCATTGTGCTTTACATGGTGCCAAGGTCATTATCTCTAGTAGGAAACTTGATGCATGTAAAGCTACTGCTAGTGAAATTAATAAAGCTGTTGGTACGGAAGTTGCCTTCCCTATTCCAGCAAATATCAGTGATGAAAATCAACTAAATGATTTAGTATCATTAACTAAAGAAAAACTAGGAAGAATTGATACCCTCATTTGCAATGCTGCAACAAATCCATTTATGGGGTCAATGCTTGATATGCCATCAGAAAAGTTTGACAAGGTTATGAATAATAATATTAAGTCTAATCAAATTTTATGCAACTTAGTATTACCAGATATGATTGATCGTGAGGATGGTTCAATTATTATTATATCTAGTATCGCTGCTATTAAAGGTAGCCCAATACTTGGTGCTTATAATATAAGTAAAGCTGCCGATGTTATGATTGTTAAAAATATAGCTGCTGAATTTGGTCATAAAAATATTAGAGCAAATTCAATTGCACCAGGTCTTATAAAAACAGATTTTGCGAAGGCATTATGGGAAAATCCTGATATTTTAAATTCAGTGTTATCTTCAACACCTATGAGAAGGATCGGTGAGCCAGATGAAATTGCTGGTGTTGCTATTATGCTTGCTTCTGATGCTGGTAATTATATTAACGGACAAACAATAGTTGTTGATGGTGGTACAACTATATCTTGATAGAATTTTTTAATTCGCTAAAAAAATAGTTTAAAACATGTGTTTCATTGATTTGTGGGACTTTAAAATAATCATATCGAAAATCATTTAAATCATTTATAAGATTTGAAATCTTTAAATTGTTAAATTTAAATGTATTAAATTTTACATAAGAACCCGATAATTCTTCAGATAATAACCTTGATTTTAAGAGTATCTTAAGAAATTCAATTAAATAATTTGTCTTAGTAATTAAATCAATTTCTAGATTTGCAACATTTTTTAAGGCTGAATTAGCATCAATTTTATTTTCTATAAAGTCAGAAATAATTTCAAGGAACTCCCTAAAATTTAAATGTTTATTGTTTTGAATATCTTCAATAATTTCTAATGGAGATATAAAGCTTGGGAAATATGTAGAGTTAATATCTGATATACCATTTTTGCTTAGCCAATCATTAATGGTTGATTCATTTAAATTAGGTACATTAATAATTTGACACCTACTATATATTGTATCGAGTAATGATTTGTTTCTATCAGTAACGATAATAATGAAAGTATTTTTAGCTGGTTCCTCAAGAGATTTTAATAATGCATTTTGACATTCGGCATTCATAGTTTGAGCATTCAATATTAAAGCTACCTTATTATTTGAAATTGACGGAGTTACCGATAAAAAATCATTAACATTTCTTTGGCCCTTTTCATCATCCCATTTATCTTTTCTATAAGTGATATGGTGCAGAAGTATTTTTTCTTTATCTAGTTTAAAAAAATCAGGATGGTTATTAGACTTGATAAGTGCTAGTTCATTTGAATCTAATTTCTTTGAAAGAATTTTTGTACCAATCTCATTTGCAAGAAGTCTTTTACCAAGACCTTTAGACCCAGAAATTATTATTCCATGTGGCAACTTGTCAAAATCAATATTTTTATAAATTTCTTTTAACCAATCATAGTTATCAATACTCAACTTTATAACCCGATATGTTTAATTATTTTTTGATGAATTTGATCAATATCCAAAGAGGCATTAATTTTTATAAATCTATCCTTATTATCTTTTGCAATCTTAATGTAACCTTTTCTTACTCTTTCAAAAAATGCTTTGCTTGATGATTCAATTCTATCAATATCATCATTAGTTTTGCGTGCAAAACCCTCATCAACTGGGATATCAAGCAAAATACTATAACTAGGTACTGGACAATTTATAAAAGTTATAAGAGATTCAATTAAAGGAATAGAAAGCTTTCTGCCATAACCTTGATATGCAATAGAGGCATCATAGAATCTATCTAATAGTAAATAGTCAGATTTACATTTATTTATCTTGTGTTTTATAAGCTCAGATCTTGATGCAAACATTAAAAGAAGTTCAGCTTCATTTGATAATTCATTTGATGAATTTAATAGAATATCTCTTATTTTTTCACCAGTATTTGTTGATCCAGGTTCTCTATATACATCTACTAAAAAATTTTTTGATTCAAGATAATCTTTTAGAAGTCTTAACTGAGTAGATTTACCAACACCCTCAATTCCCTCAAATGATATTATTTTCATTTATTAAGTCCTAACTCATTAATTTTATTAAGATGTTCTTCATAAGTCTTTGAAAAATAATGTGAAGTTTTTGAATCAGCAACAAAAAATAAATAGTCTCCTGGAAGTGAATCAATTGATGCATTTATAGATGATATAGAAGATATTGAAATAGGAGTTGGAGGTAAGCCATTAATCATATATGTATTATATTTATTATTTTTATCTAGAATATCAGATTTTTTTATGTCTCCATCAAAATTTGGTAATAAACCATAAATGATTGTTGGGTCAGCTTGAAGTCTCATGCCTATAGATAATCTTTTTAGAAAAACACTAGCAATTTTACTTTTCTCGTCATCATTACCAGCTTCTTTCTCAATGATTGATGCAAGAATTAAAACTTCTTCTTTATTCAATGAGGTATAAGTACTTTTATTTTTTAATTTATTATTTAAATAGTTTTCTAATCTTGTGTGACTTTCGTTTAATATTTCAGACGCACTCATACCTTTTTTATAAAAATAAGTATCAGGATAAAGAATGCCCTCTCTAAATGATAGATTGGTGTTGATACATTTTAGAAAACTACAGTCATTTATTAAGTATGAATCATTAATTAAGTTTTCTATATCATAAATATTCAATCCCTCGTTAATTTTTAATTTATGGGTAATTGTTTCGCCTGATTTTATTAAGTTAATAATATCTAAAATAGATTTATTACCAATTTGATATTCGCCGTATTGTATTAAATCAATATCATTTCTTAGAGAATAAATCTTTAAAAAAAGCTTATTAGCAAAATTTATTGGTAAAAATAATGAAAAAACTTCATAAATAGTATCGCCCCTTTCAATATTTATAACTAAGTTTTTATTTTGAGGAACATGATCAAAAAATGCTTTGTAAGGAGCATATATTGATAATGATATTAGTAAGCTACAAATTATTAGGGATCTTATTAAATGCATAATAAATGATTAAATAACAACTGTTATTGTAAACATTTAAAAAGATTTAAAAAATTAAATTTTTATGAATTTGAATTTATATATTCAACAGCTTCATTTACTGTAGAAATTTTTTCAGCGTCTTCGTCAGCAATTTCAAGATCAAATTCTTCTTCAAGCGCCATTACAAGCTCAACAGTATCTAATGAATCAGCTCCAAGATCATCAACGAAGGATGAATCACTTTGAATTTCTTCAACAGATTTACCTAATTGATCACTAACAATTTTTTTGACTCTATCTTCAACACTCATAATATCTCCATTACCCTATATTGAAATTTGACACATTTTACATGTAATAGTTCAAAGTTGCACATTTTTATTAGTACATAAGCAAACCACCATCAATTGATATGGTTTGACCTGTAATATATGAGGCCTCATCAGAAGCTAGAAATGCTACCAATTTAGATATATCTTCACCGCTACCCAAACGACCAAGAGGAATAGATTTTTCTATTTGTTTTTTTGAATCTTCATCTAAAAAAGATGTCATATCTGTATCTATATATCCTGGAGCAACGCAGTTTACAGTTATGTTTCTAGAACCCAATTCCTTTGCAAGTGACTTAGTAAAACCATTAAGTGCTGACTTTGATGAAGAATAATTGACTTGTCCTGGATTACCCATTAATCCAGAAATAGATGATATGTTTATTATTCTACCTTTTTTATTTTTGATCATATTTTTTACAAAAATCTTTGAAAGGTTGAAAACTCCATTAAGATTAGTGTCAATAACGTTATCCCATTCTTCATCTTTCATTCTTAAAAAAATCTGGTCTGAGGTAATACCTGCATTATTGATAAGAATGTCTGGTAGCAAATTCTTTGTTTTCAAATCATTAAAACAATTTTGAATATCTTCTCTAGAGGTAACATCAAGTTTCAAAGGAATAAGATTTTTAATTTTTTTATCAAACTCGAATTCATTTCTGGATGTTCCAACAACTACATAATCATTTTCGGCAAAATGATAAGCAATTGAATTACCAATTCCTCTTGATGCGCCAGAAATAAAAACATTACCATTACTCATAGTTCTTCCTTAATTTTATCAAAAAAATCTTCAGATGAAGTCGAGTACACATTTTCAATACCATTAGCTTTAGCTAAACCAGATAAAACCTTATTCGGACCACATTCGATAACAATACCATCATATTCTTTAATCTGTTTCATGGTATTAATCCACTGAACAGGCATGACTAATTGACTTAATAAATTTTCCTTTAGATTATCAATATTATTTGGAATTTTATTATTTACATTTTGAATTATTGAATACTCTGGTAAAGAAAAATTAATTTTATTTAACTCATTTTCAAATTGATCAAGAGTATTGCTCATTACTTTAGAATGAGCAGCAACACTTACTTTAAGTTTAATGCACTTCTTATAGCCACAATCCTTTAAACGATTGATAACTTCATCAACTCCTTCTTCGGTACCAGAAACAACAATTTGTTTAGGTGAATTAAGGTTTGCTGGTGTAACTATTGTCTTGATTTCATCTTCAACTTTGGAACATATCTCATTAATCACATCAAGATCAACATTAAGAACAGCGCACATTGATCCCTTTGGACACTTTTCCATAAGTTTTCCTCTCTTGTGAACCAGTGATAGACCTTCTTGCAAAGAAATAGCATTTGCTGCAACCATAGCACTATATTCTCCAAGTGAATGTCCACATAAAATATCAGGAATTAATCCTAGTTTATTTGAAATATTTTTAAAATCTAAAATTGATGCTAGAAGAATTGCAGGTTGAGTTATAGATGTCTTATTTAAATCTTCAATGGGTCCATTATTAATAACATCTATGATATTGAAACCAAGTAAATTGTTTATTTCCTCTTCATATGACTTAAGTAAGTCTGTTGAATGATGATTGAGCATTCCAAGAGACTGTGAACCTTGTCCTGGAAAAAGAATACTTATATGCCTAGGCATAACTATGATGTTACTTCTTCTGACTCTTCTTTGATAGGTTTTCTTAGATCTTTAATCAATCTGCCTTTATAAAAACCATCTTTCGTCATTTGATGACGAAGATGTTTCTCACCAGAAACAGGATCAATTGATAAAGTTTTAGAGTTTAAAGCATCATGAGATCTTCTTTGACCCCTTCTAGACCTTGTAACTTTGCTTTTTTGTACCGCCATAATATGCCCTAAAAAACGCTATCCTAACAAAATTTTATTGATAATAACAGGAAATTTATTCAAGACTTAAAATCAAATTATTAAATTCCACTGGAAGTTTAGATTTAACTCTTATCATTTTATTGTTTAAATCTGGAAAGATAATTTCTTTAGCATGAAGTGCTATTTGATGATTTCCAATATTTAGCGATTTATCGAAATCTTTATCACCATATTTTTTATCAAAAATAATATGATGGTTTAACTTAGATGCATGTATTCTTATTTGATGAGTTCTCCCAGTATCAATTTCAACATCTACAAGTGATGTATTTTTAAGTTTCTTTTTTAAAATAAATTTAGAAAATGCTACTTTAGATTTCAAAGTAGAATTTTTATATATAGGTATATCAACAAAAATATTTTTCTTTATCTTTCCCTTAAGAATTGTTGAATAGGTTTTCTTAACGTCTTTATTCTTTAAGCATTTGCTAAAGTGTTTTGCAGCTTTTTTGTTTTTTGCAAAGACAATGCAGCCTGATGTTGACTTATCTAGTCTATGACATAAATCCAGGTTATTTCCATATCTTTTCCTAAATATATCAATCAATCCATAGGAGTTCTTTGATCCTCCATGAACAGCTATATCATTTCTTTTATTAGCAACTATAAAATTATCATTCTCATAAATTATATTTTTAGTATGTTTTATAATTTGATCTGATTTTATTATCTTTATTTTCTTATCTAAGATTTCAAGATTAGGTGGTATTCTAATTAGGTCATTTAATTTAAGTTTATAGTTAGGTTTTTTTCTAGAAGAATTAACTCTAACTTCACCCTTTCTTATAATGTTATAAATTTTACTTTTAGGAACTGTGCTGAATATCGAAATTAAAAAATTATCTATTCTTCTACCTTCATTATCTTCATTGATTAGTATTTTTTTGACAGTCATCATACAAATCTATAGGATATACACTTAAATAACTAGGTTTTCCTAGAAAATTAATAAGAAAGATAAATACAACAGTTATATATTAAAAAGCTCCTAATAGAGCTGATCATGTAAGCACTAAAGAGTAAGACTTACTGATACACGCTTAGTAAAAGCACACTGCTGAATTATCTTCCTATACAGGGAGAAAAAATGAAAAGAATATTAATAAATTCATCCTATGGTGATGAACTACGAGTAGCACTTGTTGATGGTGCCAAATTATACGACTTTGATACAGAATCACCTGAAAAAGTACTTCTCAAAGGAAGTGTATTTAAGGCAACTGTATCTAGAATTGAATCTAGTTTAGATGCTGCGTTTGTAAATTTTGGCTCAGAAAGGCATGGATTTCTTCCATTAAAGGATCTTTCAAGTGAATTTTATAAAAAAGACAAAAAAGGTAAATCAATATGTACGTTAGAAGAAGGCCAAGAAATTGTTGTTCAAGTAACAAAAGAAGAAAGAGGCACTAAAGGAGCCGCTCTTACAACTCAGATTGGTTTGGCTGGGAGGTTTTTAGTACTAATTCCAAATTCTTCCCGATCTGGTGGTATTTCTAGAAGAATTAGTGGGGAAGAAAGAGATCAAATAAAAAATATTCTTGATAAGTTAAATATTCCTGAGAATATGAGTGCAATTGTTAGGACAAATGGTTTAGGCAGATCTGTTGAGGAGCTAAGCTTAGATTTAGCCTATCTACTTGCTTTATGGGATGAAATAAACAACACAATTCCAAATGCAACATCACCATCTTTGATTTACAGAGACGATAAATTAATTGTAAGAGTTGTTAGAGATTATTTTAAAGAAGATATTGAAGAAATATTAATTGATGATAAAGAAATTTTTAATGAAGCTAAAGAATTTATTGAAGCTGTTATTCCAGATCATGCTGAAAAAGTTAAGTTTTATGATGAGGAGATACCTCTTTTCAATAGATATCAGATTGAATCTCAAATTGAGTTAGCTTTTCAAAGAGAAATATCATTAAACTCAGGCGGGTCCATTGTTATTGATCCAACTGAGGCCATGACAACAATTGACGTTAATTCTGCAAGATCTACAAAAGGTAAAGATATTGAAGAAACAGCTTTTAGAACAAATTTAGAAGCAGCAACAGAAGTTGCAAGACAATTAAGACTTAGAGATGTCGGTGGTCTAGTTGTAATAGATTTCATAGACATGATGAATGAAGATAATCAAAATAAAGTGGAGTCTTCATTTAGAAAGGCTGTATTCTCTGATAGGGCCAGAGTACAAGTATCAAATATATCTAGATTTGGTCTTTTAGAGATATCAAGACAAAGATTGCGTCCTTTATCTTTTAAATGAAAAAAGATATGACATTATAAGTATCGAAAAAACAAATAAAGTTAAAGTTCTAGTAATTGCTGATCCATATAAATCAAGGCCATATTACAAAGTCGTAAGAATAAAAAGCTCAGATGTTAAAAATACAGATTCTTATAAATTGACACCAGATAGTCCAGAACCTGATATTGACTGGAGAGATTCTAATAATCAGTCAAAAACAATGAAACCATTAGTTGATGGTGTTAAACCACCGAAGATGCCTAAATCAAGAAAATCTGGCTTAATGAAATGGTTAAAGTCAATCACTGGTATAGAGGTTGAAGAGACCAAAAAGAAGAAAAGACCACAAAGAAAATATAGAAGAAAAAATAATACACAACGTGGTAAATCTAATAAAAGTTTTAAAAATAATCCTAGTAATAAATTAAATAAAAATAATAAAGCTTCATCTACTAATAAGACTAAAAATACAAACAAAAAAAATAATGATAAAAGAAGCTTTAAAGCAAAAGCATCAAAAAAACAGGAACCAAAAAAAGAATTACAAAATAAAACTAAAGAACCTGCAATAAAGGAAATCGTTAAAGAAAAAAAACCAAAAAAAGATATTCCTCTTAGAGCTAAGAATGATCCTCGACAAAAGAATTAATTAATAAACCAGATAAACTCGTCGTTGGAGGAACATAAGGCAAATCATTGTATTTATACCAATTAGCTTCAACTATCTCAGTTTCGTCAACTTTAATTTCACCAGAATCGTATTCACAAGAAAATCCTAACATCAATTGAGAGGGAAATGGCCATGGTTGACTTCCATAATATTTAAGATTTTTAACTTTAATATTCACTTCTTCAAAAACTTCTCGTTTTACTGTTTCTTCCGCAGATTCTGATACTTCTACAAAACCTGCCAAAACACTGTACAGGCCTTCTGGAAATAAATTATTTCTGGCTAATAAGATTTCGTCACCCCTAGTTACCATAGCTAATACGCATGGTGCTATTGATGGATATATCATTGTAGATGTAGTTGGGCAAACTAATGATTCTTCGTTTGTATCAAATTTATTTAATTCACCAGAATAGCCTGAATATTTATTGCTTCTTATCCAGTGTAATAATTGATTTGCCCTACCCATTAAAACAATATCTTCAGGTTCAGAAATTGCTAAAAGATGTCTAACATCATATTCAACAAGTGATTTATAACCAATATTTATATCATTTTCACAATTAGAAATATCAACAGCATAGATTTTGCTTTCTGATTCAGCTATTCCAATGATAATAGAATTATCAATATCAATATCTAAATAGTTGCTATCGAGTAAAAAAGTTTTTATTTCAGTTTCGTAAAATATTTTATTATTCTTAAAAAGAATAAATTTATTATTTTCTTTATCATTTATTTCTAAAAATCTTTTAAAATACATAACAAATAAGTTTAAAATGTCCTGATGTTCAATGAAGTCCAAAAATTATTTCTAGGTAATGCCCCAGGATGGTACAAGTCTACCATAATAGCCTTTCTTATAATTAACCCACCGTTATTATTGATACTTAATTCTATGGGATTAGATGGAAATTTTATAATTGGCTGGGTTTTTTTATTACAGTTTATCTTTACATTGGCTTTAGCTTTAAAGTGTTATCCACTTCAACCAGGAGGCCTGCTTGCATTGGAAGCAATTGTCATGGGCTTAACCTCAACAAAGTCTGTATTTCATGAAATCGAAAATAACTTAGAAGTAATACTCCTATTGGTCTTCATGGTTGCAGGTATATATTTTATGAAGAACTTAATGTTAACAATATTTACTAAATTGTTATTAAGCATTCGTTCAAAAACATTATTATCACTTTTATTTTGTATTTCTGCTGCAGTTTTATCTGCTTTTTTAGATGCTCTTACAGTAACAGCAGTATTAATTGGAGTAACTATAGGCTTTTACAGAATTTATCATGCTGTAGCATCAGGTAGCTCATTTTCTGATGAATCGCATGATTACCATGCTAACTCGTCAATAAATACTTTGAAGCTAGAAGAATTAGAGGACTTCAAAGCTTTTCTTAGAGATCTAGTTATGCATGGTGCAGTTGGAACTGCTTTGGGTGGTGTTTGTACATTAGTTGGAGAACCACAAAATTTACTGATCGCTACCATTGCTGGTTGGGAGTTTGTTGAGTTCTTCCTAAGAATGGCTCCGATAACGATGCCTGTTTTTGTAGCAGGTATTTTTACATGTTTTATCATTGAGAAATTTTCTATCGCTGGTTTTGGCAACCAGCTACCACCTAACATAAGAGAAATCTTTAATGATTATTCAGTATACAGAGAGGAAAATATCACAGCTAAAGATAGAGCAGAACTTCTCGTAGAGTCTTTGGTTGCGGTTTTTCTTGTAATTGCTCTTGGATTACATTTGGCTGCTGTCGGTCTAATTGGATTAAGTGTAATAATTTTGCTAACTGCATTCAAAGGTATCACGGAAGAACATCATTTAGGTGAGGCATTTCACGAGGCCCTACCTTTTACAGCATTACTTGCGGTGTTTTTTGCAATTGTAAGTGTTATTCATGATCAACATCTTTTTTCTCCAGTAATTGATTATGTCTTATCACAGGATCCTTCAACTCAACCCTCACTATTCTTTGTTGCAAATGGTTTTCTTTCTGCAATAAGTGACAATGTATTTGTTGCAACAATTTATATCAATGAAGTCAAAAGTGCTTTTGATAGTGGTGTTATTACTGAAACACAGTTTAATAATCTTGCTATTGCAATTAATACTGGTACAAATATTCCTAGTGTTGCAACTCCAAATGGTCAAGCTGCCTTT
>LULI01000925.1_pt1 | contig 11990 bp, 11 predicted proteins | sample 728191 | NCBI WGS metagenome assembly LULI01 (sample SAMN03860293, study PRJNA289734) | marine metagenome | biome: seawater column; feature: ocean; material: water; isolation source: Red Sea water column Station 169 - depth 50m | place: Saudi Arabia: Red Sea | collected 2011-10-15 | depth 50 m | reverse complement strand
GCTCGTTGATATTGGGTGCGGAGAGCACCTTGCCATCGAGAATGATCGCGAAGGGCTTGTTGACGTTTTCGCGCGTCAGATTGGCGAAGCGCGCGCCGCCCTGCTGGTCGAAGGTGATCGAGACGACCGGCTCGTTGGTCTGCGGATCGAAAGTCTGCTGCGCGCCGACGAGATTGTCGCCGCGAATGCCGCCCAACCGCCTGACGGCAAGCGACGTGCCCGCCTGCGCAGTGGTGTCGGCGAAGGGAACGATCTCGCTGCCCGGAGGCGCAACGCCCGCCGCGACATCGCTCGGCAGCGCGGTCTGATCCACCAGCTTGAATTCGAGCCGCGCCGTCTGGCCGAGCAATTCCTTGAGCGCGTCGGGATCCTGAAGGCCCGGCACCTGCACGACGATGCGGGTATCGCCCTGGCGAATGATCGTCGGCTCGCGCGTGCCCAGCGAGTCGATGCGCTTGCGCACGACTTCGGTGGCGCTGTCCATCGCGTCGGTCACGGCCTGTTCCAGGCCCTGTTCGGTCGGCACGAGGACGAAACGCGTCTCGTCCACCATCGACAGATCCCATTCGCGGACCAGGCCGTTGCCGTTCACGAGCGGGAGAAGGATTTCACGCGCCCGATCGACCTCGCCCATATCCTCGACCATGAAGGTCAACCGCCCGTCGGCAGTGGATACGTCGCCGATGCGGATGCGCGGTTCGGCCTGACGCAAAGCGGTGCGAACCGCTTCCTCGAGGTTTTCGAGCCGCTGCGCCGCGACCTGGCTCGGTTCGGCTTCCAGCAGGATGTGGCTGCCGCCGGCAAGGTCCAGGCCGAGATTGACGGTCGGATCGGGCAGCGCCTCGGGCCATTTCGCGCTGGTCATGGACACCAGCGAAGGCAGCGCGGCGAAAATGGCGACGGCCGTGATCAGCCACAGCCAGGTCTTTTTCCAGGTCGGAAAATCGAGCATTGTCAGGCGCGCCCGCTCAATCGTTCGCGGGTGCGGCGGCGGTGGGCGAAATCACATCGCCGATCGTGCTCTTGACCGCGCGGACCTTCACGCCCTTGCTGATTTCGAGCTCGGCGTAGTTTTCGTCGATCTTGGTAACCTTGCCGACCAGTCCGCCTGCGGTGACGACCTCGTCCCCGCGCTTGAGACCGGCGATTTTCTGCTGATGCGCCTTCTGCTGCTTCATCTGTGGGCGGATGATCAGGAACCAGAAGATCAGGATCATGCCGACGATCGGCAGCCAGCTGATCCAGGCGGGCGGCGGCGCGGCGCCGGTGGCTGCGCCTAACATGTAAAGCATCGGTATACTGCCTGTAATGATACGATCCGTGGGGCCGCACTTGGGGTGGCGCGTGCCGGAATCAAGACATCCCGACGCCGCGCCCCGGCGGCAATGCGGCGGCGCGTAGCAGTATTGGGCAGGCTTGCAAAGCCGGAGCGAGCGCAGCTGCAAGCGAACCGTGGATCGGCGCTTGCCTTCGCGCAAACCCCCACCTATAGGGCCGCCCTCCACTGGTTTCGGGACGTAGCGCAGCCTGGTAGCGCATCACACTGGGGGTGTGGGGGTCGCAGGTTCGAATCCTGTCGTCCCGACCAGTGGAAATTCTCTCCATTCGACGGCTCAGCGACCGGGAAGCACCGCGACTTCGGGATGCAGGTTAATTCCGTTCCGCGCACGCTCTCGCCTGGTCTCACGGGCCTTTGCTTGGTTAAAATTCCAGAAGGGTCACCTTTATTTAAGTCTGCGTCTTTAATCGCAGGGCCCATGTTCCGCGCCCGAAGAGCCAGCCCAGCCCCCGTATGGCTGATCCCTGTCGTGTTCGCAGGCCTCTATGCGGTTTTCGCCGCGTTCTCGCTGGCGACGACGCAGACCGAGCATGGTATCGCCCTCATCTGGCCGTCCAGCGGCGTTTTGTTCGCAGGCCTGTTGCTGTCGACGAGGCAGTCACGCCTGCTGCTGCTGGCGTTGATCGCGCCTGTGAGCATGGCCGTCAATATGGCCTTCGGAGCCACTTTCGCCATAGCTGCGGGATTGACGCTCGCGAATGTCTTGGAAGGTGCCATCGCGGTGGCGATCGCCTGCGGGCTGGATGGCAGATGCGGCCGCTTCGATGATCCGAGATGGATCGCCCGCTTCGTTATCGCTTCGGTCTGTGCGTCCGCGGCGAGCGCACTCATCGCTTCGGTCGCGACAGGCGCGATCGACAGCCCGACCTTTCTCTATTCCTGGTTCAAGACCGTGTTTCTGGGCATGCTGATCGTTGCCCCGGTCATAGTGACCGGCGTCCACACCGTGTCGGATCGGACTAGGATTGCGTTCGACAGGCGAAAGATCCTGGCTGCAGGCCTGTTCGCGACCGTCTCCATCGTGGCGACTTTCGGACAAACCGACTATCCGCTTCTGTTCCTGCCGGTCGTGGCGATCGTCTTCGTGACCTTCATTGCCGGTGTGGCCGGAGCGCTCGTCATGATCTGCGCGATCACGATCGCGGCGACAATATCCCTGATCGTCGGAACCAGCCCGATCACCTTCGTGTCCGATCCACTCCAGAAGATCTACTTCACGCAATTCTATCTGCTGACGATCTTCGCATCGTCCCTGCCGCCGGCGGCCCTGCTCGCCAGATCCCGCGCGCAGATGGCGGAGATCGAACTGCGCAAGGCTCAGCACGACGCCGCGCAGGCCTTTGCCCATGTCGGCCATTGGCGATATTGCCTCAGGACCAATACGAGCCAATGGTCCGACGGCATGCTCGCCATTTACGGCCTCGATCCGAAAGTGGACCGCGCGCGTAATCTGGAGCACGGATCCATCGTCGAAGAGCTCGAAGGGCATGTCCGCGAGACCTTGAAAAAGGCTGTTCTGGACCGGCAGCCGTTCACTCTGGCCGCTCGCATTCTGAACGCGCAAGGCGAGAGCCGGTACATCGAATCCGCCGGGGACGTGGAAATCGAAAACGGGAAAGTCGTCGCGATCTTCGGCGTTCTCAAGGATGTGACGAACCATGTCACCGCGCTGCGGCAGCTCGCCGTCGAGAAGGAACGGGCCGAGGCACTGGCGCAGAAATCCCAACGGCTGTCCGAAACCGATCAGCTCACGGGAATCGCGAACCGGCGCAAATTGCTCGACACGCTGGGCCGCGAGATCGCGAGGTCCGAGCGGGAACACACCGACTTGTCGATCCTGATGATCGATGTCGATCATTTCAAATCGATCAACGACCGGTTCGGCCACGCGGTGGGTGACGAGGTGCTCAAGCGGCTGGCCAATCTGGGATCGACGACGCTCAGGAAAGGCGATCTTTTCGGCCGTCTGGGCGGCGAGGAGTTTCTCGCGATCCTCCCCTCCGCATCGGCCGAAACGGCGGCTCATATCGGCGAAAGACTGCGCCGCGAGTGCGAGGAACTGGATTGGCCCAAGATCGCGAAGCTCGATGGCGTCACCATCAGCCTCGGCGTTGCGATGTGCCAGTTCGGATACGATGAAACCAGCCTTCTCCACGCGGCCGATACGGCGCTTTACGAATCGAAGCGCTCGGGCCGCAATCGACTGACCATCGCCGATCGGGACGGTTCGATCGAAAAGGCGGCGAAACTGATCTCGGCTTCCCGGCGCTAAAGCTGATATCGACAGATTCCGCTGTCCTACACTAACCGATTTGGTTAGCCAGTGCGCTTTCTCGAACCGGAGTAAGCGCCATGCCCCTCGTCGAATCGCTGATCGGCCCCCTCGCCTCGCTGATCGACAAGCTCATTCCCGACAAGGAGGCGCGCGCCAGGGCGAAGCTCGAATTGCTCGCACTGGAAGGGACGCAGGAATTGCGCGTGATCGAGACGCGCCTTTCCGCCATCCTCGCCGAAGCGCAATCGCACGATCCGTGGACCAGCCGCGCGCGACCATCCTTTCTCTATGTCATTTACATCCTCATCCTGTGGGCGCTCCCCATGGGTGTGATCGCGGCCCTGTCGCCCGATACCGCACGGAATATCGCGGCGGGGATGAACGCCTATCTCGGCGGCCTGCCCGAACCGCTCTACGCGCTCTTCGGCACCGGCTATCTCGGTTACACCGCCGCGCGCCAGTGGGGAAAGGTCAGGGGCGTGGATCGCTGACGCCGCGCTTCCCGAAAGAACGACGCTGCGATAGGAACCGCCGCATGACTGCCACCGTCTTCATTCTCAACGGCCCCAATCTCAACCTTCTCGGCACGCGCGAGCCGGAAATCTACGGTTCGGACACCCTCGAAGATATCCGCACCATGGCACAGGCGCGCGCCGCCGAACTCGGCCTCGCAGTGGATTTCCGCCAGACCAACCACGAAGGCGTGCTGGTGGACTGGCTGCACGAGGCGCACGCGGCGGGCGCGAAGGCGGTCCTTCTGAATGCGGCGGCCTACACGCACACTTCCGTTGCTCTGCTCGATGCCATCAAAGCGATCAGCGTTCCGGTGATCGAAGTGCATCTGTCGGACCCCTCCACGCGCGAGGCGTTTCGCCACCATTCCTATGTCGAACCCGGCGCGGTGGATGTGGTCAAGGGATTGGGCGCCAAGGGCTATCTCGTCGCTCTGGACAAGGCCGCCGCGCTCTGAGGATCCCCATTCGTGGCGTTACGCGCAGCCCCGCCCCCTTGCCTTGCGGCGATCGGGGTAGCATAGGCGCCCGATCCACAGAACAAGGGTTCCCATGGCCGAACGCAAAGGCACCGCCGGTTCCAAATCCGGCATGAACGTCGATATCGATCTGGTTCGCGAGCTGGCAGAACTGCTCGCCGAGACCGGTCTGCGCCCCGGCCGCCGCTCCGGCCCCCGCCGTCGAACCGGCGCTGCCCGACACGGCCGGCGCGCTCAAATCGCCGATGGTAGGCACCGCCTATCTCGCGCCCGAGCCCGGCGCGCCCGACTTCGTCAAGGTCGGCGACAGTGTGAAGGAAGGCGATACGCTGGTGATCGTCGAAGCGATGAAGGTGATGAACCCGATCGCCGCCGACAAGTCCGGCACGGTCAAGGCGATCCTGATCGAGAACGCCCAGCCGGTCGAATTCGACCAGCCGCTTGTCGTCATCGGGTAAGGCGTCGGCGTGACTATCAAACGCATCCTGATCGCCAATCGCGGCGAAATCGCGCTCCGCATCCACCGCGCCGCGCATGAAATGGGTATCGAGACGGTGGCGGTCCACTCCACCGCCGATGCCGACGCCATGCATGTGCGCCTGGCCGATCACGCGGTCTGCATCGGCCCGCCGAGCGCGACGGACAGCTATCTCAATATCGCGAACATCATCTCGGCGGCGGAAATCAGCCAGGCCGATGCGATTCATCCCGGCTATGGATTCCTGTCCGAAAACGCCAAATTCGCCGAGATCGTCGAAGCGCACGAAATCAAGTGGATCGGTCCCAAGCCCGAACATATCCGCACGATGGGCGACAAGGTGGAGGCCAAGCGCACCGCAGGCGCCCTCGGCCTGCCGCTGGTCCCCGGTTCGGACGGCGCGGTGTCCGATTATGACGAGGCGAAAAAGATCGCCGCCGAGATCGGATACCCCGTCATCATCAAGGCGGCGAGCGGCGGCGGCGGGCGCGGGATGAAGGTCTGCGCCGAAGAAGACCAGCTCGAAACCCTGATGAAGCAAGCGGGCAGCGAGGCGAAGGCAGCCTTCGGCGACGCCACCGTCTATATCGAGAAATATCTCGGCAATCCGCGCCACATCGAATTCCAGGTCTTCGGCGACGGCAATGGCGCCGCGATCCATCTGGGCGAGCGCGATTGTTCGCTCCAGCGCCGCCACCAGAAAGTGCTCGAAGAAGCGCCCTCGCCCGTCCTTTCGACCGAAGAGCGCGACCGGATGGGCGAAATCTGCGCGCAAGCCATGCGCGACATGGCCTATCGCGGCGCAGGCACGATCGAATTCCTGTGGGAAAACGGCGAGTTCTACTTCATCGAGATGAACACCCGGCTCCAGGTCGAACACCCGGTCACCGAAATGATTACCGGGATCGATCTGGTGCGCGAACAGATCCGCATCGCCGACGGCAAGGCGCTCTCCTGCAAGCAGGACGAGATCCGCTTTTCAGGCCATGCCATCGAATGCCGCATCAACGCCGAAGACCCGTTCACCTTCGCGCCCAGCCCCGGCAAGATCGACTATTATCACGCGGCGGGCGGAATGCATGTGCGCGTCGATAGCGGCCTCTATGCGGGCTATCGCGTGCCGCCCTATTACGACAGCATGATCGCGAAGCTGATCGTCTATGGCCGGTCACGCGAGAAATGCATGATGCGCCTGCGCCGCGCGCTGGAGGAAATGGTGATCGAAGGGGTCAAGACCTCGATTCCGCTGCATCAGGAACTGATCCAGCAAGCCGACGTGCAGAGCGGCGACTATTCGATCAAGTGGCTCGAGGAATGGCTGCAAGAGCGGGAAGGCTGAGCAAGCTCGAGCTCGACCGTGATGGAGCGGCGCTCCATCACGGCGCGGCAGCTGGCTTTCTCGACACGCTCGCTTGCGCTTTCGCGCAGGGCCCATCGCCCGGACGGCGGATCAAATGCCTTACGGGGCTGGAAAGCGTTCTTGGTCGCTCCGGTCCGATAGGCAAGATCGCGTCGCGTCTTCTCGGGCCGACAAGCCGCCCCGTTCGCGTGATCGCTTTCGACAAGACCGACGGTGCGAACTGGTCCCTCGGCTGGCATCAGGATCGCACGATTTGTGTGGAACGGCGTGTCGATCTGACCGGCTTCGGCCCCTGGACGGTGAAGCAGGGCATGCCCCATGTTGAGCCGCCGTTCGATCTCCTCGCCCGGATGCTGACCGTGCGCATCCATATCGATGCCGTCGATGCCGAGAACGCGCCCTTGCGGATTGCGCTCGGAAGCCATGCCATCGGTTTGATTGCGGAAAGCGATATCCTGGCCCACGTGAAGCGGTCCGAAATACACGACTGTCTGGCCGATGCGGGCGACGTCTGGGTCTACCGCACGCCCATCCTCCACGCTTCCGACAGAGCCGCGAACGGAAGACGGAGGCGGGTTCTGCAGGTGGATTATTCGGGCGACGATCTGCCTGATGGGTTGAGTTGGTTCTACGACCAAGGCGAGGCTGAGGGTGGCCCGTCGTAGACGACATCACCGCCGACGCGTTCTTCTCCTAGGTGGAACAGATTCGCGTCGGCTGTCGCTCCCCTCGCAAAAGCTTGCTTTCTTCGCCGTTTTCGCTTAGGCGCGCGCCCGTTCTCGTACTCCTTTGGATTCTCGCAGGACCTTCGCCCGGCATTCGGCCTGGCGGAGAATACGGCCCTCTTGCTCCGTATGGCCCGCAATGGTGCGCGGCTGGCGGGAAAGACCCCGGGAAAACCGGTGGCCGGTAGCAAAACGAACGATAGGAATATCCTACCTTATGGCAACTGCAGCCAATCCCACCCGTGACGATTTCGCCGCCATGCTCGACGAGCAGCTCGGCGCTGCCGATGAAGGCGGCTTCGAAGGCCGCGTCGTCAAGGGCACCGTCACCGCCATCGAAAACGGCATGGCGCTCATCGATGTCGGCCTCAAGAGCGAAGGCCGCGTCGATCTCAAGGAATTCATGCGCGGTGAAGACGCGCACAGCCTGACCGTCGGCAGCGAAGTCGAAGTCTTCGTCGACCGGGTCGAGAACGCCGACGGCGAAGCCATGCTGTCGCGCGACCGCGCCCGCCGCGAAGCCGCGTGGGACAAGCTGGAAAGCGAATTCGGCGAAGGCAAGCGCGTCGAAGGCCGCATCTTCGGCCGCGTCAAGGGCGGCTTCACCGTCGATCTCGACGGCGCCGTGGCGTTCCTGCCCGGTTCGCAGGTCGACATCCGCCCCGTGCGCGACGTCACCCCGCTGATGGACATGGCCCAGCCCTTCCAGATCCTCAAGATGGACCGCCGCCGCGGCAATATCGTGGTCTCGCGCCGCGCCGTGCTGGAAGAAACCCGCGCCGAACAGCGCAGCGAGCTGATCAACGACCTGACCGAAGGCCAGGTGATCGACGGCGTCGTCAAGAACATCACCGATTACGGCGCCTTCGTCGACCTCGGCGGTATCGACGGCCTGCTGCACGTCACCGACATGAGCTACAAGCGGGTCAACCACCCCAGCGAAATGATCGAGATCGGCCAGACCGTAACCGTCCAGATCATTCGCATCAACGAAGACACCCAGCGCATCAGCCTCGGCATGAAGCAGCTGGAAAGCGATCCGTGGGATGGCGTTGCGGCGAAGTATCCGGTCGGCATGAAGCTGACGGGCACCGTCACCAACATCACCGAATACGGCGCGTTCGTGGAAATCGAGCCGGGCATCGAAGGCCTGGTGCACGTGTCCGAAATGAGCTGGACCAAGAAGAACGTCCATCCCGGCAAGATCGTCTCGACCTCGCAGGAAGTCGAAGTGATGGTGCTGGAAGTGGACAGCGAAAAGCGCCGCATTTCGCTCGGCCTCAAGCAGGCTCAGCGCAATCCGTGGGAAGAATTCGCCGAAGCGCATCCCGTCGGCAGCAAGGTCGAAGGCGAAGTCAAGAACGCCACCGAATTCGGCCTGTTCGTCGGCCTTCCGGGCGACGTCGACGGCATGGTTCACATGTCCGACATCGCGTGGGGCATTTCGGGCGAAGACGCGTTGGCGCTGCACCGCAAGGGTGAGCAGGTCGAAGCGGTCGTGCTCGATGTCGACATCGACAAGGAACGCATCAGCCTCGGCATGAAGCAGCTCGAAAAGGGTGCTCCGTCGGCAGACGGCACCGATTCGGGTGCGCTGCGCAAGGGTCAGGTCGTCACCGTGACCGTGCTCGAAGTCCGCGATGGCGGCCTCGAAGTGCAGGTCGGCGACGATGGCGCGACCGGCTTCATCAAGCGTTCGGACCTCGGCCGCGACCGCGACGAGCAGCGTTCGGACCGCTTCCAGACCGGTGCCAAGGTCGATGCGATGGTCACCGGCTTCGATCGTTCGAAGAAGCCCACCTTCTCGATCAAGGCGCACCAGATCGCCGAAGAGAAGGAAGCGGTTGCGCAGTTCGGCAGTGCCGACAGCGGCGCATCGCTGGGCGACATCCTCGGCGAAGCGCTGAAGAAGAAGGAAGACTAAGCGCTTCCATCTTCGGATGAACTAAGAAAGGCCCGCCTGCGGATCGCGCAGGCGGGCCTTTTCTTGTCCGGCGCGGCTCCCTAGGTTGGTGCCATGCTCCAGATCCACCAATTCCTCTGCCTGTCCGACAATTACGGATTTCTCCTCCACGATCCCGACAGCGGCGAAACGGTCGCGATCGATACGCCCGATGGCGATAGGTGTCTCGAAGAGGCTGATGCCAAGGGATGGACGATCACGCAGATCTGGAACACCCACTGGCATCCCGACCATGCCGGCGGAAACGAGACGGTGGCGAAGGCGACCGGCGCCAAGATCGTCGCGCCCGCCGAGGTCGCGAAGCTGAGCGCGATCGACACGGAAATTAAGCACGGCGACACCGTCTCCATCGGATCGCACGAAGCGCGCGTGATCGACGTTTCCGGCCACACCAACGGCCACATCGCCTATCATCTGCCGCAGGACGATATCGCCTTCGTCGGCGACAGCGTGTTCGCCCTTGGCTGCGGGCGGATGTTCGAAGGCGAGGCCGGACAGTTCTGGCAGAGCCTCCAGCGGATTAAGGCGCTACCGCCAAAACGACTCTCTATTGCGCGCACGAATATACGGCAGCCAACGCTAAATTCGCGCTTCACGCCGATCCCGACAATGCCGCACTGCAAGACTATGCCGCCGAGATCGCCGACAAACGCGAGCGGGGCGAACCGACCGTGCCGATGGGCTTGGCGCGCGAATTGGAGACGAACCCTTTCCTACGCGCCGACGATGCCGACATGCAGGCTCGCTGGGGCGGCAGCAGCGCCGCCGAGACCTTCGCGGCGCTGCGCAAGGCGAAGGACGGTTTCTAGCGACTCGGCGAGCGCATCCGTCACCGTGCACCAAACGAAAAAGGGCGACCCTTGGGCCGCCCTCTTCCTTAAATTTCAAAGCGTTTTCGCGTCGGTTCAGATCCCGGCGATCAGCTGATCCGCCAGCGAGCGGTCCGCTTCCGCATCATGCTTTTCCGCGATCAGTTTCCGGCTGGCCGCCGTAGCGGCGATGGCGGCGCGGTTGCGCACGTCGGCGATCGCCTCACGCTCCGCAGCGGCGATCTTGTCTTCGGCCATGCGCTGGCGGCGTTCCACCATTGCTTGTCCGTCGGCTTCCGCCTTGGCGACGATCGTGTCCGCTTCGTTCCGCGCCGTTTCGAGCATGGTTTCCGCGTCTTTTTCCGCAGACGCGATCCGCTTGGCGTACTCGTCGCGCAGCGTTTCCGCCTCGTGGCGAAGCGCCTTGGCCTCGTCGAGCTGTTCCTTGATCGCGGCGATGCGGCCATCGAGCCCGCCGGCGATAGTCTTGTGAACCTTGGCGCCGAAGAAGGCGATCAGGAACAGGATCAGCATTGCGATCGAGACCCACTGGAAAGGCGCAAGGCCCAGCAGTTCGGGTTCGACATGCGTCGGAGCGCCGCCATGACCTTCTTCGATGAATGCTTCGGCGGATTCGGTGGCGAAGACCTGCGGTGCGTTAGCCATGGATCATGGCCTCCTTGACCGCCTTGTTCGCGGTGGGCTTGGTCACCTTGATCCCGGCGAGGCGCTGGACGATGTCCTGCGCCGCTTCGGCGGCGACGGTTTGGATTTCGCCCATGGCTTCGTCGCGCGAGGCGGCGATGCGCTGTTCGGCTTCCGAGAGACGCGCGTCCAGGCGAGCCTGCGCCTCGGCGAGCTTTTTCTCGTTGGCGAGAGCGGCATCGCTCTTCGCCTTGGCGATCAGCGCCTGGGCGGCGGCACGATTCTCGTTTTCGCGAGCCCGCCAGGCCTCTTCCCGCTCGTCGGCAGCGTCGCGCGCGGCCTGCGCCGCGGCGATGCTGGGGTTCAGCCTGTGGCGGCTTGCCGCCACCGCGCCGGTGCCTGGTCCGGCGCAGCAGGATTTCCAGATGTTGCCCCGCACGACCCCGGTCGCGGCGCTGCTCGACCCCTCCGGCCCCGAAGCCGCCACCGTAAAGGATTAAACGACCCATGGACCGTTCGTCCCCGCTCCCCGCCGCCGGACAGCCCGCGCCGCTCCCCACCCAATCGACGCTGCGCCGCGCGATCGGGGCGTCGGCGCTCGGCAATGCGGTCGAATGGTTCGACTATGGCATCTACGCCTATGGCGTCACCTATATATCGGCCGCGCTTTTCCCTGGCGAGGCGAGCGAGGCCGTGCTGTTCGCGCTCGCGACCTTCGCCATTTCCTTCCTTGTCCGCCCCCTCGGCGGGCTGTTCTGGGGGCCGCTCGGCGACCGCATCGGCCGCAAGTCGGTGCTCGCAATGACGATCTCCTATGACAGTATCGGCTTCTGGGCGCCCGCGATCCTCGTCCTGTTGCGGATGATCCAGGGGTTTTCGACAGGCGGCGAATATGGCGGCGCGGCGACCTTCATGGCCGAATATGCCCCCGACGCCCGGCGCGGCTTCTATGGCAGTTTCCTTGAATTCGGAACGCTCGCGGGCTTTTCCTTCGGCGCCGCGCTGATGCTCGGCTATTCACTCCACCTCGGCGATGCGGCGATGCACGAATGGGGGTGGCGCATCCCCTTCCTCGTCGCCGGCCCGATCGGGCTGATCGGCATGTATGTCCGCTCGAAGATGGAGGATACGCCCGTCTTTCTGGAGGCGCAGCAGGCGGCCGAGGACCGGCCCGCGCCCGGTCTCGCCGCGCTCGCCCGGGATCACTGGCGGCCGCTGCTCGTCGTCGGCGGGCTCGTCGTGGCACTCAACGTCGTCAATTATACACTGCTCAGTTATATGCCGACCTATCTGGAACGGCGGATCGGCCTCGCGCCCGATCAGGCGCTGCTCGTCCCGATCATCGGGATGCTGTTCATGATGGTTTTCCTGCCCTTTGCCGGGGCGCTGTCGGACCGGATCGGAC
>LULI01001392.1_pt1 | contig 12014 bp, 17 predicted proteins | sample 728191 | NCBI WGS metagenome assembly LULI01 (sample SAMN03860293, study PRJNA289734) | marine metagenome | biome: seawater column; feature: ocean; material: water; isolation source: Red Sea water column Station 169 - depth 50m | place: Saudi Arabia: Red Sea | collected 2011-10-15 | depth 50 m | reverse complement strand
TTGAAATCATTATGGTGTTCCTTCCGCAATTGGATTCTTAGTATACTTATTAAAATAGATCAACTACGATAAAGTGACATTTTAGCACTGGTATATTGTAAAAATTTATTTTTTACGCTTATAATGCTGTTTTGAGGGTATAACTCCCCTCACACCTCCTTGCGGGTTATCCACATCATTTTTTCTTCGTGGAATCAAATGTATATGGCAATGCATTATTGATTGCCCTGCTATTTTACCTGAATTTGTGCCAATATTAAAACCTTCTACTGTTGGATCAAGTTTTTGAATTTTATTTTTCATTTTTTTTATTAGCTTATTACAAGATACAACTTCTTCCTCTGACATATCAAAATAGTTTTCAACATGTCTCTTTGGAATTATTAGCGCATGATATTTTGAAACTGGATAAGAATCAAAAGTAGAAAAGGCTAAATTATTTTTAAATATATACTCACTTGATGGAACATTACAAAAAAGACATGGATTATTTGGGTCTCTCATTAGTTATATCTATATTTATTTTTGCTGAATTCATTTTTAAAAGTTTTAAAAATTTTATTAAACGTTTCTTTACTTTTTCTTTTCCAATTATAACCTTCAATAAAATTAACAGATACGACACCTTTTCCTGATCCAACTAATATAATTTCTTCGAACTGCTCAATATCCTTTAGGTAAATATCCTTTTTGATAATGCGAAATTTTTTTTCATAAAAGTTAATATTCGTTCCTTTATAATAATTTGATTTTGGTGAATAAATCTTTTTTTTATAAACAAACAAAAGATTTGAAGTTCCAGTTTCAAGAATTTTATTTTTTACGCATAGAGCGATATCCTGTTTTGATGTATTCATTTTTGACAAAAATTCTAATATTTTTTTATATTTCAGATTTTTATACTCAGGTTTTACTCTCTCATAATTTACTAATTTTAAACTAAATTTACTTTTTGGTATTACTCTCTCCCTAATAGAAACTGATATAATTTTTTTATTCAAAGCAACTCTGAGTAAATGATTGTAAGAAATTTTTCTATTAACATTCTTTTTAATTAAATTTAAAATAATGTTTTTAATATTATCCTCGCTTATTTTATAAGCTTTTAAAGATTTGATTAAATTTTGAATATGTGATTTAAAAAAAAGAATTTTAGGTGGCCTGCTGTATATCCACATTGTAGTAAAGACACCATTTTTATTCCAAAGATCATTAAATTTAATCTCTTTAAGTGTGTTACGCTGATAGGATTTTTTTAATAAGTAGTTTACCATTTTTTGTTAAAAAAGACTCTGGGTGAAATTGAAATCCATATACATCATCTTTAATGTTTTCAAAACCCATTGCAATACCAGTGTTTGAACATCTGATTGTTATTTCAAAATTTTTAGCTGAAAATGGCTCTTTTAGTTTTAGTGAGTGGTATCTGCCAACTTTGAATTTTGAATTTTTTTGAAAGATTGACTTGTTACTTATTACTTTTACTTCTGACTGGTATCCGTGGAAAATATTTTTTTGTTGAATAATTTTTGCTTTTTCAGAAAATAAAATTTGTTGATATCCTAGGCATATTCCTATTATTTTTTTTCTTCCCTTGAATTTTTTATAGAGCTTTGATGTATTTGGGTAATCTTTAGGAGATCCTGGTCCTGGTGATAGTACTATTGTTTCAGATTTTTCAAGTAAGTTATTGTTTATTTCAAAATAATTTGTGCAGATAACTTCATCAAATTGGGAAAATTGATGAACAACGTTCCAAGTAAAAGAGTCTTGATGATCAATTATATATATCATTTAAATAATTCTAATAGTGATTTTGCTTTTATAAAATTCTCATTAAATTCTTTTTTTGCCGCACTGTCTAAAACTACACCTGATGCTGCTGAAATTTCTGACTGTTTTTTGAAATTTAAGATAGATCTTATTATTATATTAAACCTCATATCTTCGTTGAATTTGATAAAACCAAAACTTCCAGTAAAAATATTTCTATCTTCTTTTTCCTGAGAGTTTAATAATTGTAATGTCTTAATTTTTGGACATCCAATAACAGATCCCCCAGGCATCATAGCAGTTATTATTTCTTTTACAGAAATATTTTTTTTTATCCTTCCCTCAATACTTGTTACATAATGATAAAGATGCTTATATTCTTCAACATACTTTTCCTTTTTAATCTCTACGGTTCCAGGTTTGCAAATTCTTGATAAATCATTTCTTTCAAGATCAACTATCATATTATGTTCTTTAGTTTCCTTATTATTATTTCTAAAATATTTTAGAGCCTTAAATTTATTATAAAACCTATTCTTTTTTAGCGTTCCAGCTATTGGTTTGGTAATAATAGTGTTACCTTTTCTGTCAATCAATGTTTCTGGAGAACAACTAACTATTGAATAATCCTTATCTCTAATCATAAATGACTCTGGAGATGAATTAATTTTCATAAGTTTCCAAAAGAAATTAACAGGGTTTATCTCAGATTTATTTTTATATTTAGTGCATATTTTGATTTGATAAGTTTGTCCTTCACGTATTTTCTTTGAAAAAATATCAAATATTTTTTTATACTTTTTATAGCTAATATTTAACTTAAAGGGGCTCGAAATATTTGTTTTTTGGAACTGATAACTAAAATTATGATTTTTTTTTGTTGAATATATTTTAATTTTATTTCTAATTTTTATAATAGTTTCTGGTTTATAAAACACACCTTTATAAAATTTAATATTTTTTTGATTTTTAATTTTTATTTTTAGTAAATTACAAAGTATTTCATAACCAAAAAAGCCAATAAAAATATCTGTTTCTTTTCTATATTTTTTTGTTGAAAAAGAATTTAAGAAATTTTCTATATTTCTGTTGTTTATTATTATTTTTTTTGAAAAATCAGTAAATAAATCGTAACCACCTTTAACTTTATATATTATCAACGGCTTATTAGACTGATAAAGATTTTCTAAAAATGGACTAAATTTAAGTTTATGCTGTTTGAACTCTTTCAATTGATTTCTCTTTAATTGGTAAGTGTATCAAACCTGCAAAGATTGATAATGCGATAGAAACGTACCATGCGTAATCAAAATTTCCATGCATTTCATAAAAAACTCCTCCTAAATATGCCCCAAGAAAAGACCCAATCTGATGACTTACAAAAACTATTCCATAAAGAAGACCAATGTGTTTAGTTCCAAATATATGACCTACTAAACCATTTGTTGGTGGCACTGTTGAAAGCCATAGAAGTCCAAAAGTAACTCCGAATACAACTGAGTTAAATATACTTGGTGGTAAATATAAAAAATATATTAGCGACACACCTCTTAATAAATATATTGAACTTAGAACTTTCTTTTTACTAAACTTAGTTGCAAGATAACCACTCCCCATGGTTCCAATCATATTGAAAACACCTACTAATGCTAAAATCATAGCTGCTGTCCAGTCTGGCATACCTCTATCCATCATATATGTTGGTATATGGGTAGCAACTAAAGCTATATGCCAACCACAAACAAAAAATCCTAAGGTTAAAAATATAAAACTTTTATTATTAAATGCTTCTTTTAAGGCTTCCTTAGCAGTTTGATTATTATTATCGTTATTTCCAATTGGAGTTTTAGGTGTGCTTATAAATAAAGCTGTTATTAAACCTATTCCTAATAGAAAACAAAAATATAAAATCGTTATTTCCCATCCAATTTCAATTAATGAATATCTTACAAGTAAAGGCGAAACAAAAAAACCGAATGATCCTGCACAAGTTACAATGCCGGTAGCAATTGTTCTATTAGATGATGGAAAATGTTTTGCAACCACAGAAACTGGAATGCTAATAGCAGTTCCACCTAATCCAATTCCAATCAGAAGTCCTATGGTCAAAGTAAAAAGATAACCTGTATTTAGCCCTGAATAAAAAAGGAAAAGTCCTGCTAAATAAAATAAAAAACCTACAAATATTGCAGTTGCACCTCCATATCTATCAGTTATGAAACCAAATATTGGGCTAAAAACTCCCCACATCAATAATTGTAATCCAATAACAAAACCAAAATGAGAAATTGAAATATTTAGATCAGCATTAAAATCAAAAAAAAATAATCCAAATGTCTGTCTTATACCAAGAGATACAATAACAACTAATGAAGCTGCTATTAGTGTAATTAATGCTTTTTTTGTAGTAAAAAATTTTTCAGAACTCATCTAATGAATTTAAGCGATTTTCGCAAATCTTCAATTAAATCTTTTGGATCCTCAAGACCTATGTGTAATCTAACAATTTTTTCGTCTTCTTTTATGTCTGAATGAATTCTATTTCCTCTCTCAGCTTTACTTTGATGAAGTGCTAAACTTTCAAAACCTCCCCAACTATATCCATAACCAAATAATTTGAGAGAATTAACAAATTTGATTACAGATTTTCTATCTTTAGTTTTTATTTTTAGACCCATTAAACCAGATGCTCCTGAGTAATATTTTTTCCATAACTTATAATTAAGAGATCCTTTTTTATAAGGATATAGAAGTTTAACTTTTTTATTTTTTGATAAAAATTCTGCAACCTTTCTAGCATTTTCTTGATGTTTATCTAATCTAACATCTAATGTTGAAACTATCGACATATCAAATCCTAGTTTCATCGGTTTAAAAAAATATGGTGTTGCCCAAGTATTATCAATTGCAGTAAATACTTTCCTTTTTTTAGCAATAGATATTATTTTTGATAGATCTTGAAATTCAAATGAATTGCTACCAGGGTTTTCTACGAAAATTAATTTTGTTTTTTTGTTAATTATTTTATTGAGAGATTTTAAATCATGAGGATTGTAAAAACTTGTTTTAATATTAAATTCTTTTAAAAAGTCTTGGGTTAAAACTCTTGTTGGATTGTAAACAGGATCAGCAACTACTATTTCATCTCCAGGTCTTACAACACTAAAAATTGCTAAGAAAACAGATCCAAAACCCGTGGGTGTTAAAAAAACATGATAAGACTCCTCGAGTTTATTAAGTATTTTTTGTAAGATATGTGTAGTTGATGTTCCTTGTCTTCCATAATCAAAATGACCCCCTCTAGGATCTTTTTTATATTTAGACTGAGTTCGTCTTATATCATTCATTGATTTAAAAATAATGGTAGACGCACGTACAACTGGTGGATTGACTGAATGATTATGGAAATCTTTAGCTGTATGTTTTAAAAATGTCTTAAACGATTTGCTCATAAAAAAATTGCTATGTTGATTGGACAATGCTATATCCATCAAATAAGTCAATAAAATAGTAAAACTAAGGAGATTATGGGATATCCAAAAAAACACAGAGGCCGAAGAAAAATGGGCTCAAAAAAGAGAAGAGCTAGAAAAAAAAACAAGAAAAAGTAATTTCAACTTAAAATAATGTCAAACAGGCTAAGACCAATATCGCTGGCTTGTTTTTTCCTGCCAGTTTTTACAGTTATCATCTCATACCTGATTTCAATAAAGCTTAATTTAGTAGCTACATGCATTCCAAATTTTGAGGGCTGTACCTCGATCTCTAGAGTTGGACGATATGAGCCTGTAAAATTCTTTTTTAAACCAATGATGTATTTTTACGCTCTATCTATATTTTTTTTTTGGAATATTTTTTTGAAAGAAATTAAAATTATTAGAATTAAATCTAAAAACTTAATTATTTTAACCTTTATAACGGTTATTTTTTTGTTTTTATACATAACTTTTTTAGGTGAAAGTAAAGTTTATTCTTTTTTTAAAAGAATTGGCATTTATATTTACATTCTGTCTATTGTAGTACTTCAGTTTTCCTCAAATAAAATGTTAATTAAAAATAAAAAGAAACTTTCAAAATTTTTTAATTATAAAATAGTCAAGTTAAATTACTACTTATCGAGTTTTCTCGTTATCTCTGGTTTAATTTTGTTTCCAATATTAATAATTAAAATTGATGCTTTTCCACAAATAAAAAATATAATTTCCTGGAACTATTTTTTATTAATACAATTATTTTTTTTATTATTTTTTTTTTCTTTAAAAAAATTAACTTATCCAGCCTCCACCTAAACATCTCTCGCCATATTCATCACTTTTATAAAAAACGCAGGCTTGTCCTGGAGAAATACCAAATTCAGGTTTGTCTAATATTACACTGACGCTTTTAGTATTAGTTAAATTAACTTTTGCATCTAAAAGTTTAAATTAAGCTTCTGTAAATTAATTTTATTTTTTGCTAAGTATTTTTTTTCACCAACTATTATTTCGTTTCTATCTGGATCAATATTTATTACATATAATGGTTCTTTATTTGAAATCTTAATCCCTTTTCTTTGACCAATTGTAAAATTTATTATTCCATCGTGAACACCCAAAACTTTACCATCTAAATCTTTGATATTTCCTTTCTTAAAAGAGTTAGGTTTAAATTTTTCAATAACGGAAGCATAATCTCCATTAGGAACGAAGCATATGTCTTGACTATCAGGTTTATCAGCAACATTTAAATTTAAATTTTTTGCAATTTCTCTTGTTTTATCTTTTAGCATTCCGCCCAAAGGAAATCTTAAAAAATTTAATTGTTCTCTTGTGGTATTAAATAAAAAATAACTTTGGTCTCTGTTGACATCTAAAGCCCTATACATATTTGTTTGATTATTTTTTGTTAAACTTTTTACATAATGTCCTGTGATAAGTGCGTCAGCATTTAAATCTTTTGAAAAATTAAATAGATCTTTGAATTTTACAGTTTGATTACATTGAACACATGGAATAGGTGTCTCACCTTTTAAATAACTTTCAACAAAGTTATCTATTACTCCTTGTTTAAACTTATCTTGATAATAAAGTATTTTGTGTTCTATATCTAATTTATGTGCAACTCTTTTTGCATCAATTATATCTTGTCCAGAACAGCATTGCTTGGATGCTGCTACTTCTTTACCGTCATCATATAATTTTAGAGTAATACCAATAACTTTATAGCCTTCTTTTTTCATAATGCCTGCTACAGTTGATGAGTCGACTCCACCAGACATAGCTACAACAACAGTTGTCTCAGATGGTTTTTTTAATAACCCTATTGAGTTAGTTTCTAAATTCATTTGATGGTATTTATACTTATTTCTATTATAAGTTAAATTAAATGATTTTAGATTTTGAACCAGGCGACAAAGTTATTAACCCTGCAAATAAAAGTTGGGGCATTGGTCAGGTTCAGTCAATAATTAAAGACAAAGTAACTGTAAACTTTGAAAATGTTGGTAAAAAAGTAATAAATGCAAATAATATTGAGCTCGAGAGAATTGAAAATAATGGATGAAACTAAATTAAAAAATATTATCGAAAATTTAATTGATACCTTCTTAATGGCAGGAGATCTCTCTATAAAACTAAGAAATCAAGGTTTAAAAAAAGAGGTTAAATCTGATAATACACCAGTTAGTAATGGTGATATTGAAGTAAATAAGATTCTGACAAAAAAAATATTAGAATTAACACCTGAAATTCCTATTGTCTCTGAAGAGACTTCGCACAACAAATCTAAAAATGATCTAAAAGACTTTTGGCTCATCGATCCTATTGATGGAACATATGATTATATTAACGACAAAGAGGAATTTACTTTAAATGCCGGGTTGATATTAAATAGGAAAGCAGTTGCAGGTTTAATTAACGTACCAGCAAAAAAAAGGATGTTTTATTCTTATGGAAAAAATAAATCATTTGAATTATCTAATAATAAAAAGACAAAATTAGATTGTAAAAAATTAACACCATTAAATTCGGTAAAGGTTGTATCATATTCAAATATACTAAAGCCTGAAATTGAGACAATTCATAAAAAAATTGGTGTAACAGAATATGTAAAAATGAAAAGCTCGCTTAAATTCTGCGTGATTGCAACAGGAGAATTTGATGGTTATGTTGCTGAACCTAGGGCGTGTGAATGGGATATTGCTGCGGGACATGCCATATTAGAAAATGCAGGTGGTATAATTAGTGATTTTGATGGTAATGAAATTATATATGGAAAAAAAGATTTTAAAAATCCTAGTTTAATTATCAAAAGAAGCGACAAATTAAAATGAGCGAGCAATTAAGAATAATTTTAATAATCATTGTGTCAGTTTCAATATTTGGCTTAGTAGTTTTTGTCATGGTAAAAAATTATATTAAAAATAAAATTCATTATTATTTAGAGGAAAAAAACAAAAAATCTAAAGAAGATTTATAATTTTTAAATATTCATCTTTATCTAAATCCATCACTCTTCTGGAAACTTCAAAGTCAAAACCTGATCTTGCTAAGACTCCTATGTCTTTTTTATAAAATAAAGGTCTATTATCCTCTTGTCTTGATGGTCCAATTCTTTTTTTTTTACAAATTTTTATAGCTGAAAAAAAATCCTGGTCCTCATTTTTATCTTTGATTTGTTCGATAGTATTTTTAATATATTTTTCACCTACTCCTTTATTCATTAAGTAATTCCTTATCTTATTTATTGAAGACCCTCTTTGTATTAAACTTTTTGCTTTTGACTCCGAATAAAATTTATCATTAATAAATTTTGATTTCTCAAGATCCTCTAAAACGATATCTATTAAATTTGACACATCATTTTTTTTTATGTTTGGAGTTCTTGACGTAAGATATTTTTTTAACAAATACGTTCTCAATTGTTGTTTTGATGGAGCAAATTTTTCTACATAATTAAGTGCGAAATTAGTCATTTCAGTTACCGTGACTTCTAATGTCTTTTTTTTATTTTTTATAGGAATCATGCGCTTATTTAATATAATATAAGAATATTATGATTGAACAAATAGCAGCTTTTTTTACCATAGAGATGATCTATTTGTGGTTAAATATTGGTGTAATACCTTTTTGGCTGATTTTGATTGTTTTTCCACAATCTAAAATTTGTGGTTTGCTAGTAACATCTGTTGTTCCTTTTTTAATATTGTCTGCTGTGTATTGCTATCTGGGTTACTACTTTTTTGTTTCTGGATACGATTTTGATTATAACTTTACCTTGTATCTTGGTTTATACGATTTAAGAAATCTCTTTGAGGCAGAAGCTTTTTTAATAATGTTTTGGACACACTTTCTGGCTGTAAATTTATTTTGCGGTGCCTGGATTATGAAAGATAGTCAAAAATTGTTCATGTCAAAATATTTGGTTTTTATTCCATTAATTATAACTTACTTTATTGGTCCAATTGGTTTGGTAATTTATTGGATTATTAGAATGTTTTACGCTAAGAGAGTAAATTTATTAGATTAACCTCAGGATTATTTTACAATTTTAAATCCAGAATTTTGCATTGAGCCAAATCCACCATCTATATGAGAAATGTTAGTAAAACCCATGCTTTGTAAAGTTTTGGTAGCTAAAGCTGATCTGAGTCCTCCTGCACAGAATAAAACTATTTCTTTATTCATATCGATTTTTCCTTCCTTAAAATATTGACTATCTGGATCCATCCAGAATTCCAACATTCCTCTTGGTATATGAGAAGAGTTTTCTATTCTACCTAATTTTTCTAATTCTCTTACATCTCGTATATCAATAAGATTACAAGTATTATTATTTACTTTTTCTAAAGCTTCACTGGGTGATATGGTTTTTATTTCTTTTAGGGCTTCTGCGACTAATGTTGATGCTGATTTTATTGTCATAAATGTTTATTACACTAAATTAAATATATTACTATAAAAAATAAAGGTTACTATATGAAAGCTCCAAACTTTAAATTATTATCTACATCTGGAAAAACAGTTGAATTAAGTAAAGTAAAATCAAAATATATTATTATCTATTTTTACCCAAAGGACAATACAAGTGGATGTACTATCGAAACAAATGATTTTAATAAACTTCTAAGTAAATTTGAAAAACTTGGATGCACAATTTATGGAATTTCAAAAGACAGTATTGAAAGCCACAATAAGTGGAGCAAAAAACTAAGGTTAAAATTTGAATTGCTAGCTGATGAAGATAAAATTTCTTTAAAAGCTTACAAAGCTTGGGCTAAAAAGAAATTTATGGGTAAAGAGTTTATGGGAACAATTAGAAGTACATTTGTTATTGAAAAAAATAAGATTATTAAAGAGTGGAGGAACGTTAAAGCGGTAGGCCATGCTCAAGAAGTGTTAAATTTTGTTAAAAATGTTTAAAAAAAGGCCCCTTTTAAGGGGCCTTTAGTTAACTATAGAGAGAGATAGTTATTCTTTAGTCTCTTATTGCGTATGCAATTACACCAGACTCTGAAACGTCAGTTCCAAGTCTTTCTGCTTCTTTGCTCAATCTTATACCCATTGTACCTTTCATAATTCCCCAAACTATTAGAGAAACTATAAATACAAAGGCATTAATTGATATTACTCCAAGAAGCTGCGCACCGAATGATGCATCACCATTTGTAAGTGGAACAGCTAGTGTACCCCATACTCCAGCGAATAAGTGAGCTGGAATTGCTCCAACTACATCATCGATTTTAAGTGAGAATAATAATTTAGTTCCGAAGACAACTATTAGTCCACCAATTGCACCTATAAGAATTGCTGCTAGCGGTGAAGGCATTAATGGTTCAGCTGTAATTGCTACTAGACCACCAATCGCTCCGTTAAGCATTTGTATAACGTCAGTTTTACCTGCCATTAATCTAGTTACTGCTCCAGCTGCTAATACACCACCACAGGCTGCTAAATTTGTATTAATGAAAATGTTTGATACAGCAACTGCATCATCAAATGTTCCCATCGCTAATTGTGATCCACCATTAAATCCAAACCAACCTAGCCATAATATAAACACACCAACTGTAACTAATGGTACAGATGACGCCGCAAACGGCTTCATAGGTTTTGCTGCTCCAGATTTATCAAATCTACCTGTTCTAGCTCCCAAAAGAATCGCCCCAGCTAAAGCTGCTGCTCCTCCAGTTGAGTGAACAAGAGTAGAGCCAGCAAAATCAGAGAATCCTGCAGCTGCTAACCAGCCACCTCCCCACTGCCAACCCATAACGATTGGATAAATGATACCTGAAAGAATAGCTGCAAATAAAAAGAACGGCCATAATTTAATTCTTTCAGCTAGTGTTCCAGATACAATCGAAACTGTTGTTGCACAAAATACCATTTGGAAATACCAATCTGATCCATCAGCATAACCAGTATCAACCGAACTTGCATCAGACCATGGTGTAAAACTACCAATGTATCCACCTTCAGGAATTCCATAAGCTAAATTATATCCAACCATCCAGAACCTTTTTGATGTTACCATTCCTGATTCAAGCATGGCGAATCCAGCTGCCATAAACATTACTAGAAAACCACAGACCAAGAAAAGAAATGTATTGAATATGAAACCTACTTCAGCTGAAACTGTAGTTTCAGCATAACCAGCACTAGTCATATTTAGTAAGAAAAATAAACTTACTAATGGACCAACCAGTTTTTTTAAAAGTTTAACCATTTCACCTCCGTTTAATTAAAGGTGTTCTTATAAATTTAATAAAATTAAAAACTAATGATAGTTAGGAAAAATAGGTATGCAGTAAGTGCATGTAGTAACAGCCTTTTTCAAGTTTTTAAGCTTAAAAAAGGCTGTTAAAAAAAGTTTATTTGTTGAAAACTTCTTTAAGTGCTTTTGCAGGTAAAAATTTTACCTTTTGAGAAGCTGCGATTTGGATTTGTTCTCCAGTTCTTGGATTACGGCCAATTCGGGCTTTTCTTTTAGCCACTTTATATGTACCAAAACCAGCAATTTTCACATTATCGTCGCCTTTTAAAGCATCCAAAATAGTGTTGGTAATTGTATCAAAAGTACGCTCAGCATCAGCTTTACTTTGATTTAACGACCCAGCTAGTTTCGCTATAAGTTGTTTTTTGTTCATTTTAGCTCCGGTTTTAAAGGTTATATTTATATACTTAACAAAATCATTGATAATTCAAGCTTTTTTTTTGTGTCTAAAATATTTTTTGGCACAACATATAGTTGTAAAAAAACGTTGA
>LULI01000629.1_pt2 | contig 12018 bp, 11 predicted proteins | sample 728191 | NCBI WGS metagenome assembly LULI01 (sample SAMN03860293, study PRJNA289734) | marine metagenome | biome: seawater column; feature: ocean; material: water; isolation source: Red Sea water column Station 169 - depth 50m | place: Saudi Arabia: Red Sea | collected 2011-10-15 | depth 50 m | reverse complement strand
TCGACATCTCAATGAATCTGACATGTAGTTCTCTTTTTTTAAATTTTCATTTACTGGAATTGAAACAATTAAATCTACTGTATTTCTCCAATAGGAACTAAGAACATCTATGTATATATCTTCGTATGGTACATCTTTATGTTTTTTAATTTCAGGATATGCACTCTTTAAGTCTTCGTGCAATCTAAAAATACCAATATCAAAAACGGTTAATTGCTGGTTTTTTAAAATTGTAGAAATATCAGATGCATTACTTTTCGCAATCATTGATATTGAAAAATATATAATAATCAAAATACAATTTAACACCTTAGTCATATTAAAATTTTAATTTAACTAAGATACTAATCAACAAAAGATTTGTTAAAAATTGATTGAATAAGTGTTAATTTTAAACAAGTTTTTAAATTTATTATTTTGTTGGAAGATATATCTTTACTTCAGTACCTTTATCTACTTTACTGAGAATCTCATAATCACCTCTATGTTGAGATATAATATGTTTCATGATAGCTAAACCTAAACCTGTACCACCAGCCTTTTTACTTTTTTCTTCATCTACTCTAAAAAATCTTTCAGTTATTCTTGGAATTAATTGTTGAGGTATTCCAACACCTTCATCTTTAATGCTAATTACAATATTTTTATCAATTAATTTACCTTCGCTATTTTGACTATTTACATATATATTTTTGCCATTTTGAGAATATTTTATTGAATTATCAATTAAATTTGAAAACACAGTTAACAATTTATCATTATCACCAAACACTAAGGTTGGTTTCATAAGATCTAGATGCAAATTAATACTTTTTTTTTTTAATATTATTTCAAAATTACTTTTTATATTTGTAAAAATATCATTTAAGTTGATTATTTTATTAGGCTTAATGTGTTCTTCTAGTTCAATTCTACTTAAAATCAATAAATCGTTGATAAGATTTTCCATTCTTAATACTTGATCAGACATGATCGACATAAATTTTTTTTGCGCTTCTTGATCATTTGAAGCTGGTCCAAGAATAGTTTCTAAAGAACCTTTGATTGATACTAAAGGGGTTCTTAACTCATGACTTACGTTAGCAACAAAATCAGTTTTTAATTTTTGTGCTTTTGTTATTTCTGTAAAATCTTTTAAAAATAATACGACAGAATCTGCTTCTGGAAACAAATGAGTGGGGCCAGGTATAACATAAATTTTGTAAAGTTGATAAGATGGTAAATTTATTTCTACATTTACATTTTTTGTAGTTTGATCTTTAATAGCATTTTCGATTGTTTCTAGTAATTTTGTATCTCTTATTACACTTGAAATATTTTTATCAATTAAACCTTCTCCAAAACGTTGTTTTGCGCTTTTGTTAAGATATTTAATTAAGTTATATTTGTCTAAAGCAAAAAATTGATCCTCTAATTCCTCTATTATTATTCTTTTACCTAAGTCGTCTTTATTTGTCTTATTAATAGTAGGAGCAATGTTTTCTGGCTTAATATTTTTTTTAAATAAAAAATATAATAAAACAATTACTATAAATATAAGTATCAACTCTGTCCAAAACATGGATATGTTTTAACAAATGTAACTAATATTGTCTTTAGTTATTAGGTGAAATATTTTTAAAGAAAATTTTTGCTGTTTCTTCCCATGAAAATTTTTTTGCAAAATCCAAACAATCTTGACGATTTACCTTCAAAGCTTTTAAAGCAGAGGTTTTTAAATCATTATCTAAAGTATCAATATTAGTTCCACCTAATATATCTTTCGGTCCTGGTACAGGGTAAGCAGCAACTGGTGTTCCACAATTTAAAGATTCTAAAACAACTATCCCAAAAGTGTCTGTTTTACTTGGAAATACAAAAACATCAGAAGATGCAAAATGTGATGCTAATTCTCCATTTGTTTTTTCGCCTAAAAAAATATCATTTGGATATTTTTTTTTTAAAATGTTCAGGTTAGGACCTTTTCCAATTATAATTTTAGTACCTTCAAGATCTAAATCTAAAAATGCTTTAATATTTTTTTCAACAGCAACCCTTCCAACATAAATCCATATAGGTCTTTTATAAGGTAAGTCTCTCTTAATGGGATTTTTGAATGCACCATGATTACCTCCTCTTGTCCACGTAACCATTTTGCTGTTATCAACACCTAATGCAATGAGTTCTTCACGCATAGACTCTGTTGTAATTAAAATTCTTTCAGCTTTATTATGAAAGTTACACAAAAATTTTTCTGACCATTTAGCTGGAATTATGGGCATATAAAGCTTTATATATTTATCAAACCTTGTATGAAAACTTGTTGTAAATTTTAATCCTTTTTTAATACAATGTCTTCTTGCCATAAAACCTAAAGGGCCTTCTGTTGCAATATGTATTGCATCAGGCTTAATAGAGTTGATTAAATTACTTACACGGGGCCAAACATTTATAGACAATCTAATTTCATTATATTTAGGCATAGGCACAGTAAGAAATTGTTGAGGAGTAATATATTCTAACGTGTGACCTTGAGATTTTAGAACTTCACCTGTTTCATGAAGTGTTCTAACAACACCATTTACTTGAGGAAAGTAAGCATCTGTCACTATTAATATTTTCATATTTTATGATGCTCTTTTAAAATCGCTAACTTTTTTAGTCTCTAAATTTTCTAAAATAAAGTTTTGTCTTATTTTGTCCCAGTAGATAATTTCAAAAGTCCCATCGTATTTTTCAGCTAAGGCTGTGCAAGATTCAACCCAGTCTCCACAGTTTAAATAATTAACACCATCAAGATTTAAATTCTCTGCATGATGTATGTGACCACAAATTATTCCATTAAATTTTTTTCTCTTTGCATAATCTGTTAGTGTTTTTTCATATTCACCTATATATTTTACTGCATTCTTCACTTTATATTTTAAAAATTTGGCTAAAGACCAATAATCTTTACCTCTCATTTTTCTAAAGAAATTAATAACAATATTAATTTTGAGTAATATTTCGTAAGCGACCGCTCCTAATTTAGATAGCCATTTTGCATACTTCATTACTCCATCCCATGCATCACCATGAACAACTAAATATTTTTTGCCTAACTGCGTCTCATGAATAACTCTATTTACAATTTTGATATCACCAAAATGCATAGGTATAAATTTTCTAAATACCTCATCGTGATTTCCAATTATGTAAAATACTTTTGTTCCATGTCTTGCTTTTCTCAATATTTTTTGAATGACATCATTATGTTGTTGAGGCCAATAAAAAGTTTTTTGCATGGCCCAAACATCAATTATATCTCCAACCAGATAAAGATTTTCAGATCTTGAGTTCTTAAAAAATTCCAAAAGCTTATTAGCCTGACAACCTTTGGTACCAAGATGTAAATCTGATATAAAAATACTCTTATATTTTAATATAGGAGGCACTAAAAAAACCTATTTTGTAACACAACTGTAACTCGAATCATCTATTTCTTATCTCATTGAAATGTTAAAGTTTTGTTAAAAATTAGTTACGGAAAAATTATGCATTTTTGTTTAATCTATAATCTTAATTCTTCATCTGGGAAAAAAGTAAAACTGGTAAATAAGATTTATGAAAAATTAAAGATCAACAACACTGTTGATTATTTTAAAACAAAATCTGAAAAAGAAGCGAAAGAAATATTTTTTGAATTTAAAAATAAGAATTATGATCGATTAATAGTTGCAGGTGGAGACGGATCAGTATCATTCGCTATCAATGAATTGATCAAAAATGACTTTGACTTTAATGAAAATTTTGCAATTGGATATATACCAGCTGGAACAGCCAATTTGCTACAAGCAGAGTTATCAATAACTACAAAAGTAGAAGATGTTTGTAAAGTTTTAACTTCAAATAATTATAAACAATCCAATCTAATAAAAATAAATGAAAATTATTTTTTTTTAATGGCTGGTATTGGTTGGGATGCTAAAATTGTTCACTCGATTGATACACGTATAAAAAAAATACTTGGAAAGATAATATTTGGTTTAAAGGGATTTCAGCATTTCATATTTATGAATAACAATAAATTAAATGTTTCCTTTGATGGTCAAAAACATCAAGCCGATTGGATACTATCTTCTAATACCAAGTTTTATGCTGGCCATCATAAGATAAATAAATCAAACATTTTTGATGACAGATTAATAACTTATGTCTTTAAAGATTTAACTAGGCTAAAGCTAATATATTATATAATTTTAATAATTATTTATGGAGATTTATCAAAAAATAAATCTGTAATAACTACCTACTCAAAAAGTATTCATATTAATTGCAATAATTTTGAAATTCCCGTTCAGGTTGATGGAGATAATTTTGGATGCCACAATAAGATTGATATTGAATTTTCAGAAAAAAAAGTAAATTTTTTACTTTAATATTTTAAATTATATAATTTTACACAAAACTATTTTACTTAAAAGTTTAATATAAATATAATCATTTTATAACTTATCTAGGAGGTAATGATGGGCAAAAAGTTAAAGAAACATGAAAAAAGGAAAAAAAAGTTTATCAAATCAATAGATAAACTTAAAAATAAGATTAATTTAAAAGAGAAGAAATTATCTAAACTTAATATAAAAATTGCCAGTATTGAAAAAAAAGTTGCTGAAAAAAAAGCAAGAAAATTAGCTAAAAAAAAGGCTGGTGAGAGTTCTGCGTCTGTAAATAATTAAGATCTAAATCGTCCTTCCCCCTTTTTATAAAAAAAGGGGAAGGTAGTTAATCAATAAAGTTTAAATAGAGGAAAAAACAATATGACTTAGTATATTTAAACTTACGATAAAAATTAGTAATAAATGTTTATGTCAAAAATATTTATAAATTGTTACAAATTAGTTAAAACAACTTAATCCCAATTACACCTATTAAAATAATTACTATAGAGGAAATTTTTAATAAATTCATTTTTTCTTTTAAAAGAAAGTATCCAATAAAAATTGATAATAAAATACTAGTTTCTCTTAATGATGTAACAACTGGTATTGGTGCTTTTGTAAAGGCCCAAACTACTAAAGCGTAACTTGCATAAGAAAGTGTTACCCCATAAATGAAGATTTTTTTACCTTCTATATAAACACGCTGTAAAACTTTTTTTTCCCCTATTATTCCAAGAACAAATGGAAAAATTAATGCATTGATAAGAAATGACCAGCTCATAAAAGATATTGCTGACTCGCTAATCCTTGCTCCGTAACCATCAATTAAAGAATACGACCCAATAAATACTCCTGTAATTAATGGATATTTTATTTCATTTAAATTACTTTTTTTATAATTATTTGCTCCTAGTAAAAAAATTCCAAAACATAAAAGTAATATCGAAAGAATAACGAATTTATCAAGAACAACTCCCAAAAACAGAATGGATATAAAAGTTGTAATTAATGGTCCAGTTCCCCTAGCTATTGGATAAACTTTAGTTAGATCTCCAACTTGATAAGATCTTAATAAAAACCATTGATAACCTTGATGAATACATATGCTTATGATTATAAAAATATAACTATCTGTGCTGGGTGCTGGAAAATATAAAATTGCTAATAACGATAATGGTGCGTGACCTAGAACAATCCCTGTTACTGCAACTGTTTTATCGTTGTGGTTTTTGACAAAACCGTTCCATGTTGCATGAAGCAATGCAGCGATCAAAACAACTGCAAATACAATACCGTCCATGTTATAAAATTTATTTTACTCTACCGTAAACATCCTGATATCTAACAATATCACTTTCTTTAAGTATTGATCCAACTTGTGCTTCAAAGATTTTAACAGGCTTTTTGCAAGGATTTTGAATTCTATGTATTGCTTCTAATGGAATAAATATATGTTCACCAGGTTTTTTGATCATTATATCTTTATTAAGCGTAATTTTAGCATTGCCTTGTGTTACCAACCAATGCTCTGCTCGGTGGTGATGTTTTTGTAAACTCAAAATACCATTCGGTTTTACGTACAATTCTTTAATTAAAAATTCATTACCTTCAAATAAATTTGTGTATTTTCCCCATGGTCGATAATAAATATTCTTCTTTTTAATGTATTTGCGTTTATTTTTGTCATACATTTTTAAAATTTCTTTCCAGCTTCCAAGGTCTGACCAAGGAATATCTAATTTAATTGCATTTATTTGTTTGGTTTTTTCTAAAATGGCATAATCAAATGATTTAGCTGTAGCTTTTAGAAATGAGGATTTATTTAAATAATAAGTGTTAGATTTATATTTAGCTTTGTTAACTGCGTCTAAGCAGTTTTTATATGTTTTTAGCTGATATTTTTTAAAGTTATTAATTATAGAGTCTTTTCTAAGAAAAAACATACCTGAATTCCAATAACCATTTTTTTTAATAACTTGTTTTGCTTTTGCTTCTTTCGGTTTTTCAATAAATTTTGTTACTTTATTAATATTTCCCTTAACTTTTTTTGTAAGAAAGTAGCCATATTCGCTTGAGGGAGATTTAGGTTTTATGCCAAAGATAAATATATTTTGATCAGTCAAATTAGATTTATTTTTATAAATAGCATTGTTAAAAATATTTACTTTTTCTATTAAATGATCTGATGAAAAGAACATTAATGGTTGATTGTCTGGAATATCTTTTATTAAGGCAGTACTTAAAATAGCTGGAGCTGTATTTCTTTTAGCTGGTTCTAAAACAATTTTATATTTTTTGATTTTATGTTTTTTTAAATGCTGTTTTACTTGTTTAAGGTATTTTGCATTTGTGCTGATTACTGGATTATCAAAAATTGACCCTTTAACTCTTTCTAATGTTTTACCTAACAAAGTCCAATTACCAAAATTAATAAACTGTTTTGCTTGGTGATTTTTTTGATTAGGCCAAAGTCTTGTCCCTGCTCCTCCACAAAGAATTACAGGTCTAATTTTCATATTTAAATATCCGCGTAAACTTTAACCTCGTTTTTGCCTCCAGGGTGTGTAGGCGCTCCTAAGTATGCCGGTCCAACTGTTTGTGCATATTTCCACAAAGTACCATTTCCAAAATTAATCTTTTTTGGTTTCCATTTTTTACGTCTGCTAGCTAATTGTTTTTTTGTTAATCTAACGTTAATAGTTCCTTTTTTAGCATCTATATCGATGATATCTCCATTTCTTAAAAGAGCTATTGGGCCACCTACTGAAGCTTCTGGACCCACATGACCAATACAAAATCCTCTAGTAGCACCCGAAAATCGTCCATCTGTTATCAGTGCAACAGTCTCCCCTTTTCCTTGACCATAAATTGCAGCTGTTGTTTGAAGCATTTCTCTCATGCCTGGACCCCCTTTTGGTCCCTCGTATCTAATAATAATTATATCGCCGTCTTTATATTTTCTATTTTTTACAGCTTTATAAGCTGTCTCTTCATTATCAAAACATCTTGCTCTTCCAGTAAACTGTAATTTTTTTAATCCTGCTATTTTAACAATACCACCTTCAGGTGCTAAGTTACCTTTTAAACCAACGACACCACCAGTTTTAGTAATAGGATTTTTGTAACTTCTCATTACTTTTTGATTTGGATTAAATTTAACATTTTTTAAATTTTCTTTCATTGTTTTCCCAGTAACAGTCATACAGTCACCATGTATAAAACCACCATCGTATAAAGTTTTTAATAACATTGGTACACCACCTGCTAACCACATATCTTTTGCAACATATTTTCCACCTGGTTTTAAATCTGCAAGATAAGGAGTTTTTTTAAAAATTTTTGCAACATCCATCAAATCAAATTTAATTCCAATTTCATTTGCTATAGCTGGTAAGTGTAATCCAGCATTAGTAGACCCACCGGTTGCAGCAACAATTGTTGCAGCATTTTCTAAAGACTTTCTTGTTACAATATCTCTTGGTCTAATATTTTTCGCTAATAAATTCATTACAGCTTTACCACTATCTACAGCGTATTTATCTCTTTCTTTATAAGGTGCAGGTGTTCCTGCAGAGTATGGTAATGCAAGACCAATCGCTTCTGATACACATGCCATTGTATTAGCAGTAAATTGACCACCACACGCACCTGCAGATGGACAAGCTTTTAATTCTAATTTTCTTAATGCATGAGCAGTCATTTTTTTTGAGGTATATTTTCCAACGCCTTCAAAAACATCAACAACAGTTACCCTCAAACACATCTACAACTGTTACATCTTTTCCATTAAATCTTCCTGGAAGAATTGATCCACCATAAATAAATACACTTGGAATATTTAATCTAACCATAGACATCATCAATCCAGGTAGTGACTTATCGCATCCAGCTAAACCAACTAAAGCATCATAACAATGACCTCTTACTGTTAATTCAGTTGAGTCTGCTATAACATCTCTAGATACTAATGAGGATTTCATGCCCTCGTGACCCATTGCAATTCCGTCTGTAACTGTAATTGTGCAGAATTCTCTCGGTGTTCCACCAGATTTAACAACACCTTTTTTAACCGATTGAGCTTGTTTCATTAAATTAATGTTACAAGGAGCTGCCTCATTCCATGTTGAAACAACGCCAACAAATGGTTTTGCAACATCTTTCTCTGTTAAGTCCATTGCATAATAAAATGATCTTTGAGGTGCTTTATCAGGCCCTATAGTTGTGTGTCTGCTTGGTAATTTCTTTTTATTAAATTTTTTCATTATAAATTTTCTAAGGTTAGTTGTATTTTTTTAGCATCTTTTTCTAGGTTGTTAAAGTTAGATTTTTCTAGTTCAACAATATCTTTTGGAGCTCTATTTATAAAACTTTTATTTGAAAGTCTGGTATTTATTTTATCCATTTCGTCTTTAATTTTAGAGTGTTTTTTTAATAATGTATCTTTGATAGTTTTAATATCTACATCCTGCTCAAAATACATTTTATAAAGCTCACCTTTTATAATTAGGCTTGCAGATGATTTTTTTTGATCTTCTAACAATATGTTTGATATTCTTCCTAACTTTTTTAACACAATTTCATTTTTATTGAAAAAATCTTGTGTTTTTGAATTTGTATTAGCTAAAGAGATATCAATTAAAGAACCTGGACTAACTCCTATCTCATTTTTAAAGGATCTAATTGATGTAATAATTTCAATTATATTACTTACATCATTATATTCATTGCTTTCTTGAGGTTTTTCCTCACTCCAATTAGCTAACATTAAATAATCACTACTATCTTTATCTAATTTATTATTTAGCCAGATTTCCTCTGTAACAAATGGAATAAATGGATGTAGGATAATCAGGATTTCCCTAAAAATATATGCAGAGACTTTTTTAACCTCCTCTATGGAAGATTTATCATCAGAATATAATATTGTTTTTGATAGTTCCAAATACCAATCACAAAAAGAATGCCAAACAAATTGATAAGCATTTCTAGCAGCTTCATCAAATCTATAATCTTTTATATTTTGCTTAATCTGATTATTAATTGAATAATATTCAGAAATTATCCATTTATTTATATTTACCTTTAATTCTTTAGGCTTTTCAATTTCATCAAAGTTACAATCATTTTGTTTGAGTAAATTATTTGCATTCCATATTTTATTTAAAAAGTTTCTATATCCTTTTACCCGATCTTCTGAGAGTTTTACGTCTCTACCTGGAGATGCCATTGATAATAATGTAAATCTGAGTGCATCCGCTGAATATTTCTCTATTAAATCTAATGGATCAATTACGTTTCCTTTTGACTTAGACATTTTCTGTCCTTTTTCATCTCTAACTAAAGCATGAACATAAATATCTTTAAATGGCTCTTTTTCTAAAAAAGCCATTCCCATCATCATCATTCTAGCTACCCAAAAGAAAATAATATCAAAACCAGTTACCAAAACTGTGGTTGGATAAAATTTTTTTAAATAGTCAGTTTGATTAGGCCATCCTAAAGTTGCAAATGGCCATAAACCTGATGAAAACCAAGTATCAAGTACATCTTCATCTCTTTTTAATTCAACATCTTTTTTATAATAATTTTTAGCTTCTTTGATTGCTTCTTCCTCAGTATACTCTACAAATACTTTTCCATCTGGACCATACCAAGCAGGTATTTGGTGACCCCACCATAGTTGTCTAGATACACACCAAGGTTCAATATTGTCCATCCATTGAAAATATGTTTTAGACCAATTTTCAGGAAAAAAATTTGTTGATTTATTATTTACAATTTCTTTAGCTTTAATAGATAACTTTTTTGCATCAGCAAACCATTGCTCTGTTAAATAAGGTTCTATAATTGAATTAGATCTATCACCATATGGAACTTTATTTTTTATATTTTCCTCTTCTACAAAAAAATTATTTTCTTTTAATTTTTTTAATAATTGCTTTCTTGCTTCAAATCTATCTAATCCAATAAATTCTTTTGGTGCATTTTCATTTATTTTTCCATCTTCAGTAAAAACATTTATAATTTCTAAATTATTTCTTTCACCAACTTCATAATCATTAAAATCATGAGCCGGGGTAATTTTAACAGCTCCTGTTCCTTGTTCTGGATCGGCATATTCATCTTCTATAATTTTTATTTTTCTTCCAACAAGAGGAATTATTACAAATTTACCAACAACTTTTTTATATCTTTCATCACTAGGATTTACTGCAATAGCAGTATCACCCAGCATAGTTTCAGGTCTTGTTGTTGCAATAGTTATAAATTCTTCACTATTTTCTACAGGATATCGAATATGATAGAGTTTCGAATTTACCTCCCTTTGATCTACTTCAAGATCAGAAATGGCAGTTTTTAATACAGTGTCCCAATTAACTAACTTCTTCGATTTAAAAATTAGATTTTTTTTATATAAATCTACAAAAACTTTTAAAACAGATTTAGATAGATTTTCGTCCATAGTAAAAGCATTTCTTGACCAATCACATGAACATCCTAGTTTTTTTAATTGATTAATAATTATATCTCCATACTCTTTTTTCCACTCCCAAACCTTTTCAATAAATTTATCTCTACCTAAATCATTTTTTTTAATACCATCTTTTTCTAACTTTCTTTCAACAAGAGCTTGTGTTGCTATTCCTGCATGATCGGTGCCGGGTTGCCATAATGTTTCAAAATTATTCATTCTATGAAATCTTACTAATAAATCCTGAATGGAATTATTTAAGGCATGTCCCATATGTAAGCTTCCAGTAACATTAGGTGGAGGAATAACTATTGAAAATTTACTGGTATTTTCTTTAGGTTCAAAAAGTTTATTTTTTTCCCAGTAAGAATAAATCTTATTTTCTACATCTGTATGGATATATTTATCAGCACTCATTAGATAAATATTTTATAAATTAATCATTTCAATAAACAATAATGAAATTAAGATTAAAATTTATAGACTAATCTAAAAAATCAATTATATAAGGTCATCTATCAAATATTGGATATTTGCTGGCAACGTGGCGGAATGGTTACGCAGAGGATTGCAAATCCTTGTATCCCGGTTCGATTCCGGGCGTTGCCTCCAAAAAAAACTATTGTGATAAACTAAAAAAAAAGTAAGTTGCAATTTGTCATTCCTCGGTAGCTCAGTTGGTAGAGCAGTTGACTGTTAATCAATTGGTCGCAGGTTCGAGTCCTGCCCGAGGAGCCAAAAATTCTTTATCCTACCTTTGTAATACTTGGCTGAGAAAGTTGAATATTTTTACCAAACTTAATTTTTTGATCTTGTGTTAACTCTGAGTAAACCTTTACCAAAAAATTATAATTTACATTCATATGACCTTCTTTTGATTTCTCTAAATTTAAAAGATATTCAGAAAAATCCTCAAAAAAATAATTAATTGGCACTTTTAAATAATTAGATAACTGAAGTAATCTAATTGAGCTTACACCATTAGTACCTTTCTCATATTTTTGAATTTGTTGAAACGTTACGTTTATAGCTTTTGCAACCTTAGTTTGTGTTAAACCTAGAGCTAACCTTCTAAGCTTAAGCTTGTTGCCTAAATGTTTATTGAAATTATCTTCCATCAAAGACCCCTCTTTAATTAAAATATAT
>LULI01000578.1_pt1 | contig 12055 bp, 9 predicted proteins | sample 728191 | NCBI WGS metagenome assembly LULI01 (sample SAMN03860293, study PRJNA289734) | marine metagenome | biome: seawater column; feature: ocean; material: water; isolation source: Red Sea water column Station 169 - depth 50m | place: Saudi Arabia: Red Sea | collected 2011-10-15 | depth 50 m | reverse complement strand
GATTTATTTCAGTCATTCTTGATTTCTTTATCACTCTCTGATAATCAAAAACAGGGCCTACCTTTGAAGGAACCGTGGGTCCAAATAAAAAAATTCCAGATAATCCTAATCCAGCGCATATATGAGTTAGACCTGTGTCAACTCCTATAAAAAATGAACATTTATTAAACTCTTCTTTTATCTTATGAAAATTATCAGTTTCCAACTTAAAGGCTCTAGAATTAATTTTATTTATTTCTTTAAAGTAATTTAGTTGATTCTCTCCATACACAGGTATACAAATATCTGTGTTGAAATTGTTTAAGTGATCGGCTAATTCTTTCCAATAATTTAAGGGATATTCTTTATTTCTCTTGCTAGATCCATGGACGAAAATAATCTTATTTTTTTTATCTGAGCCTTCCTGCTTAAATCCATATTCATGTTCTTTATTTAGCTCATAATTCAAACTTTCAGCTGCTAATTTTTTCATTCTCATTACAGCATGTTCGTCCTTAGTTATATTTATTCTTTTGTCATATAAAAATGTTAATAGCCCTTCTTTTGCTGATCTAAAGTTATATCCCATAAAATTTTTGGAACTAGAAATTTTTTTGATTTTTGACCCTATGATTTGAGTTCTCATCAATCCTTGAAAATCAATTACAAAGTCATAAGTGATATTTTTAAATGATGCATTTATTTCTTCATTCAAATTCTTAAGTCTTTTCAGAAAAGATTGATTTTTTGTTTCCCTTAATGTTATCGGATAGAAATTGTCGATAGACTGATTTAATTTTGCTGTACTGAGAAATGTACCATCAACTAGAAAATCTACTCTAGATTCAGGATAATTCTTTTTTATGTCTTCTATGGCTGGAAAAGAATGAATTATATCTCCCAGAGAAGAAGTTTTTATTATCAATATTTTCAATTATCGGAAATATTAGTTAACCACTCAGGGAATAAAATGTTCTCCCCCCTTACGTGATTAGAGTATTTTGATTGAAGAATCTTGGTAATAGGTCCTCTTTGACCATTTGATATTTTATTTTTATCCACATATGTTATAGGTAATACCTCTGCAGCAGTTCCTGTAAAAAATAGTTCATCTGCCTGAATAACTTCTTCTGGAGAGATGTTTTTTTCAATGACATCAATTTTTTCATTTTTAGCTAAATCAATGATACTCTTTCTTGTTATACCATTAAGTGAAGCTTCAACATCAGGAGTGAATATTTTCCCATTTTTCACCATGAAAAAGTTTTCTCCAGAACCTTCAGCAACGTTGCCTTAGGTAGCTTGGCCAGTACCAAGCAGCGACAATACAATGAACTTTAAGATTATCAGCCCTGAGTCCCAAGCCTTCAGAACCATAAAAACACATTGGCCTTATATAAGCTTCCTCTAATTTATTTCTTTTTACGACTTCTATCTGAGCTTTATTCATTTCGTCTTTCGAATAAGGAATTTTTAATTTAACTGTTTCTGCAGATTCAAAAAGGCGATCTGTGTGGTCTCTAAGACGGAAAATCGTTGGTCCTTGCGTGGTAGAATAAGCTCTTACACCTTCAAATACACCTAATCCGTAATGAAGAGTATGAGTTAAAACATGAACTTTGGCATCTTTCCAGTCAACATACTGGCCGTCAAACCATACAACGCCATCTATATTATCGAGGCCTTTTGAAGTATCCATATTTAAATTAGAACCAAATGCAAATTAATCAAAATATTTTTAGAGCATATGATATCAGAGGTATTGCATCTGAGGACCTGGGCGATGAATTTGTTTCGTCATTGGGATTATCTTTGAGTCATAAAATTAAAAAATTAGGTTTAAAACAAGATTCTTAGATAATGGCATAAACGTGATAAATGTGGGTATGGTACCCTCACCTTTACTTTATTTTGCGGTTGAGAAATTCAATACTGAGAATGGAGTCATGATTACAGGAAGCCACAACCCCAAAGAATACAATGGTTTTAAAATAATTTTGGGTGGCAAAACTATTTTTGGACAAGAAATTCAAGATATTAAAAATGACATACTGCAAGGTAAATTCTCAAAGGAAACCAAGAAAGGTAATTTAGAAGAGATAGACATTTTGGATGATTATATTAATGAGCTTAGAAACAATATCTCATTAAAAAGACCCATGAAAATTTGTCTTGATTGTGGAAATGGAGTTGGAGGAGTAATTGCGCCACAAGCATTTAAAGCAATTGGTTGTGAAGTTATAGAACTTTTTAGCGAAGTTGATGGAAATTTTCCAAATCATCACCCCGATCCTGGTAATCCTAAGAATCTTGAAGACTTACAGAACGAGATGAAAGAATCAAATGCTGATGTTGGTATAGCTCTGGATGGTGATGCAGATAGAGTTGGAGTTGTTGATAGCTCAGGGAAAATTATCTACCCAGATATTCAAATGATTCTCTATGCAGGTCAAGTTTTAGAGAAAAATAAAAACGCGACAATTATTTTTGACGTTAAATGTTCTAACGTGCTGAAAAATTTCATTGAAGAAAACTCTGGCATAGCTTACATGTCAAAAACCGGCCACTCCTTCATAAAGAAAAATCTTTTTGAAAAGAATGCTCTTTTAGCAGGAGAAATGAGTGGGCATATTTTCTTTAAAGACAGATGGTTCGGTTTCGACGATGCAATTTATGCTGGAAGTAGGATGCTAGAAATTTTGTCTGAAAAAGAACAAAGTTCATCAGAAATTTTTTCTGAATTGCCTCAAAATTTATCGACTCCAGAGATAAATATATCTGTTTCAGATGAGAACAAGTTTTCAATAGTAAGTAAACTGATAGATATACTGGGGAAGGAAAATGGAGAAATTAACTCCTTAGATGGAATCAGAATAGATAAAGATTCTTGCTGGGGTCTCATTAGAGCATCAAATACTTCTCCAAACTTAGTTTTGAGATTTGAAGGAAATTCACCTAAAGATTTGGATGACATAAAAAATATATTTAAAAATGCTATTTCAAAAGTAGATAATACGATCAAAACAAATTTTTAATGATCAAAGATAGCAAATCAGCAGAATCACTAGCAAAAATCCTTAGTGAGGCTCTACCTTACATACAAAAGTTTTCTGGGAAGATAGTGGTCATTAAGTACGGTGGCAGCGCTATGAAAGAAAACAAATTAAGGCAAAATTTTGCTAGAGATATTGCTTTGATGAGGCAAATTGGAATATTTCTTAGAAAAACAGATGAAAATTCAATAAAAATTATTGTTAAAACTCTAAGGGAAGTGAATGGAGATATTGCCGAACTGATCAAAACTTGGGGAGCAAGAACAAAAACATTCGATGATGTTAGAGAGAGTATTCTTATCTGTAAAAAAATTAAAACAAAGATGGATCTTGGCTTTGTGGGAGATATTACAAAAGTTGATGGTAATTTGATCAGGAAAAATATTTTTAATGGAAAAATTCCTGTAATTGCTCCAATTGGCAGGGATAGATTTGGAATGCATTACAATATTAATGCTGATCATGTGGCTTGCAAGGTTGCTGAAAAATTAAAAGCTGAAAAAATAATTATGATGACGGATGTGAAAGGAGTGTTGACTAATAAAGGGAAGAAAATATCTGAAATGAATATCAAAAAAGCCAAAAAAATTGCTAAAACCATTAAAGGAGGAATGCTTCCTAAACTCTCATCTGTGATAAAAAGTCTAGAAAGCGGCGTGAAAAGTGCTCATATCGTCGATGGAAGAGTGCCGCATGCAGTTTTAGTTGAGATACTTACGGACAAAGGTGTTGGAACTTGGATAACTAAATAAGATGACTGAAACTCTGACAAATAGACAAATTAATATTATGCAAACTTTAGTTTCCATGCTTGAGAGTAAGGAACCGATAAAAATTACTACTGCTGAATTAGCAAAACGTTGTGAGATAACTGAAGCTGCCATCTATAAACATTTTCCAAGTAAAAGAAAAATATATGAAGGCTTGGTTGATTTTTGTGAGGAAAATATATTTCCAAGAATATCATCCATCAAAAAAGAAGTTTCCAGTCCGGAGACTCCCTTTAATATTTGTACTTTAATATTAGCGTTTTGTGAGAAGAACAAAGGTATTTGTAAAATTTTGACTAGAGAAGTACTTACTCCAGATGAAATAAAAATTGAAGAAAAAGTAAATCATTTATTTGAAAGATTTGAGCTTGAGATAAAACTTGCCTTCCAAAATTACGAACAATCTAGCAAGGCAAAATTCAACTTAACTCCAACTGATTCAGCTGGATTGGTCATTTCTATTCTAGAGGGAAAGATTCAAAGCTTTGTAAGATCAAATTTTAAAAGAAAAGTATTGGAAGAATGGAATGAATATTCTTCAAAATTAATGCTGACAATTTATAAGTAATTTAATTAATTTATAAGAAAATCAAAGAAGATATTCTTTTCATCCGGCCTGGCAATCTCTCCAGTGCTTTTATTCAATCTGGCTGCTGATAAATTCTTAGGCCTTGGTTGTGTTCCTTTATCGATATTGTTCTCAACCTCGGAGACATAATTCATCCAAATAGGTAAAGCAGTTGTACTTCCGAACTCTCTCTCCCCTAGTGGCTTAGGTTGATCATATCCAAACCAAACTGTTGCTAAGAAGCTATTATTAAAGCCTGTAAACCAAGTGCTCTCTGCATCATTAGTTGTCCCAGTTTTTCCTGCAAAATCATCTCTGGATAATTTCTTTATATTGCTTGCTGTTCCTCTTTTTGCCGCTTCTATCAAAATGTCATTTATTACGTATGTGATTCTAGGATCAATAATTTCTTCTTCATTATTTTCTTCATTGTATCCATTCCATAATCTTGAGGTTCTTAAATCTAAAGTTTTAGTTTTTGAGAAATCTAATACTTCTGAATTAGGAAGAACGATTTTTTCAATGTAATAAGGCTCTATAGATTTTCCTCCATTAGCAATGATAGAAAAGGCTTTTGCATTTTGTAAAGGAGTAGAACTATAAGATCCCAGAGCCAGAGACAAATCATTCGGAATTTCATCTTCTTGGAATCCATATTTCTGAACATGACTTCTTACCTTATCGATACCTAATTCCTGAAGAAGTCTCACTGAAACTATGTTTCTTGACTGAACCAATGCCTCTCTCAATCTTGTTGGTCCATAGAATCTACCGGATGAATTTTTTGGGCGCCAGACATCTTCTAAATTGTCATCTTCAAAAACTATGGGTGCATCGAGGATTATTGAGGATGGGTTATAACCATTTTCAAAGGCAGCACTATATAAAAAAGGTTTAAAGTTTGAACCAAGCTGAGGTTTTGCTTGAAAAACTCGATTGTAGTTACTTGAATAAAAGTCATATCCGCCGACCAAAGCCAAGATCTTTCCATCCTTTGGATCAAGACTCACGATGCATGATTGAATCTCTGGATATTGAGAGAATTCCACTTTTTCTCTACTTTCATTCATCCAAACGAGATCTCCAGGAGAGAAGAAATCCGAAAATTCCTGAACCTCTCTATCTATTCTATTTTCATCTATTTTTGGTCTAATCTTCGTACTCAGGTCTTCTTTATAAATTCTTATGAGCTCTAAATTAGAATTGATAAGAAATACAACTTGATCTTCTACTGAAAGAAATATGGCAGGGACAAAATCTTTGTATTTTGGGAGTGACTCATAAAGAGATTCAATCTCCTTGAAAGGATGCTCATCGGTTTTTTCTATTCCATACTCATCAGAAAAATCTATATCTTGATAAAAAAATTGATAGAACACTTCGGACTTATTAAGAAATTTATTTGGGATCAAATTTTCATAATTCTTCGGCTTTCTAAATCCATGTCTACTCTCATAACTCTCTATTCCAGTTTTGAGAGCTTTGTTGGCAGAGAGTTGATGTTCTGAATTTACTGTTGAATAAACTTCATAACCATCTTTATATACTACTTTTCCATAGTTACTAACCATGTATTTTCTAATTTCTTCTGCCAAATGACCGGCTTCCACCTCAGGTTTGATTCCATAATTATCTGCTGTAAGAGGTTCAGATACATTTACCTCATAATCGCTTTCTGAGATGTATCCGAGATCTTTCATTCGTTTGAGTATCCAATTTCTTCTATTCAATGCTCTTCTTTTATTTGCCAGTGGATTCACCTCCGATGGTCTCTGGGTTGAAGCAGCAATCATTGCAAATTGAGCTATAGATAAATCTTGAAGGGGCTTTCCATAATAAATTGAGGAGGCCGCAACAATGCCATAAGCTCTGTTTCCTAAAAAAACTTTATTTACATAAAGTTCAAATATTTCCTCTTTTGTTAAGAAGACTTCAAGCATAAAGGCCGTATAAATTTCCTTTAACTTTCTTTTGTAGGTTTTTTCTTGGGTAAGCAAATAATTTCTTGCAACTTGCATTGTCAAAGTTCCACCACCGCTGCCTTTTTCTCCCGTAATTATCAACTCACTTAGTGCTCTAGCAAGAGCAGTAAAATCGATACCCGTATGAGAGAAAAATTCATCGTCTTCAGCTGCAAGATATGCATTAACAAGCCCCTCAGGTATGTCTTCAAAAATAATTTTAGTTCTATGGATTTCCCCAAACTCAGAAATAAGTTTTCCATCGCTAGTATAAATTTTTAATGGAATTTGCAATTCTGCTTTATCAAGGTCACTAATTTTAGGTAATTCAGGATAAAGATATATATAAACTCCAAGCGCCATTTGAAATGGCAAAAGAATAGTAATTAAAGATATTAGAAATATCTTTGACCTGAATAAAGCTCTAAAAAAATTTTTCATTTTCTAAAAGATAATTCTAATAGATATAATGAGTAGATGAACATCTTTCTTGTTGGACCCATGGGATCTGGAAAATCAAGCTTGGGAAAGAAACTCGCCAAAAGTTTAGATAAAAAATTTATTGATACAGACAAAGAAATTGAGAAAAAAGAAAACAAAACTATTAATGAGATTTTTGATAATGATGGTGAAAAATATTTTAGAGAAAAAGAGAAAGAGTTTTTGATAAATATTCCAAATAGCTTAAATATGGTTATTGCAACTGGCGGAGGTATCGTTACTGATCAGGAAAATCGTGAGAAATTAAAAGAAAATAGAGTTATTTTCTTAAATGCCTCAGTTGAAAGACAGAGCAAAAGAACATCTAGATCGGATAAAAGGCCTCTCTTAAAAAACGTAGACAGGTTAAAAAAACTTAGAGAACTCTACGATCAAAGGTTAGAGTTTTATAAAGAAGTTTCAAATTTTGAAATTAATGTAGATAAATATAAAAGCAAAGATATTCTCATGAAAATTATTGAAGAACTAAATGAAAACAATTAAACAATTAAAAGTAAGCACACCTAGTTCAAATTATTCCATTTATTTTGGTAATGATTTTATTAATAGCTTTCCCTTAAAAAAAATATCCAATTCAAAAGAAATTTTTTTTATTTTTGACTCAAAACTTCCTGATTTATCAATCAGAAAAGTTAAGAGCTTCATAAGGAAATCAAAGCCGAGTAAATTTGAATCCTTTAGATTCATAGCAAATGAAGAAAATAAATCTTTAGAGACCTCTCAAAAAATTATAGAAAAATTAATTGATTTGAAATTCTCAAGAGACTCATTGATTGTTTCTTTTGGTGGCGGCATAACTACAGATCTCGCAGGTTTTGTAGCTTCTGTATATCTTCGCGGAATTGAAGTTATGCATATTCCTACTACTCTTCTGGCCCAGGTCGATGCTTCTGTGGGGGGTAAAACAGGTGTTAACAGTAAAAAATTTAAAAATATGATTGGAGCATTCAAGCAACCTGAAGCAGTATTGATTGATACATATTTTCTTAAATCGCTGAGCAAGAGGCATTTAGCAGCAGGTTACTCAGAAATAATTAAACATGCCCTGATCAAAGATAAAAATCTATTATCTAGATTAGATAACTTTGATCAGAATATTGAAAAGAAAGGGAACATTAGCGAGTTATCAAGCCTCATTAGGAGATCAACAAAAATTAAGGCAGCTATTGTTGAGCAAGACGAAAGAGAGGAATCAGTAAGAGCTCATCTCAACTTTGGTCATACTTTCGCACATGCCATAGAAAGCGTTCAATCTTTTAAGGGATTAAATCATGGCGAAGCAGTTGGCGTTGGAATGGTTTGTGCAGCCAAATTATCTCTATTGTTAGGCAAAATAAATTCAGATGAGTTTGATAAAATTAAGTCGTTAATTAAAAAATTCAACCTACCCACAAAGCTTCCCGCTAATTGTGCACCTGCAAAGATTCTTAAAGCCATGCAATCAGACAAAAAAAGTAAAGACGCTACTTTAAGATTTATTGTTTTAGATGGAATAGGAAAGGCTAAAATTGTTGAAAACGTTGCCAAAGATAAAATCTTAAATAGCTTAATAATATAAAAAATATTTCTTTTATAACATAGAATAAAAATTGGTCTTTTTTATTATTTTTTGGTATAAATAATTAAGTAAGAAATTAACATTCTTCCCTGAGATCTTGGGCTTAAGATCAATCGTTCATCCTTATTTAGGGACGGAAGTAGGTAAAAAATCAAACCGAAGGAACGCATCTTTCTATCAGGAAGGATGGAGCATTGACTCGATGGTAAAAGGTATAAATAAAAAATTAATAGAGCGTCCAAAAAAGAAAGGACTTTATGATCCAGCTAGCGAGAAGGATTCTTGTGGCGTTGGCCTAGTTGCCAACATAAAGGGAATACCTTCAAGAGAAATCATGGATGATGCCTACCTTATCAACTCTAGAATGGATCACAGAGGAGGATGTGGTTTTGAAGAAAACACAGGAGATGGAGCTGGCATTCTTCTTGCTTTGCCGGATTCTTTTTTTCAAGATCAGGCAAAAAAAATAAATATTAATCTTCCTGATTTTGGTTCTTATGCTGTAGGTAATATTTTTCTGCCACAGGATCAAAAAGAAAGATCTTTTTGTAAAAAAATTGTTGAACAAACTATTAAATCAGAAGGACAGAAATTTTTAGGTTGGAGAAAAGTTCCTATTAATCCTGAAAAGGCAGACGTTGGACCTGCTGCTAGAGATTGTCAGCCTGAGATAGAACAAGTTTTCGTTCAAAAATCGACCAAAATTGATCAGGAGGCTTTTGAGAGAAAACTTTACTTAATTAGAAAAATTTTCACTAAACGACTTAGATATCAAGAAAATTTGAGTCAAGCCTCTTTGTTTTATGCCTGCACCCTTTCATCGAGACTGATTGCTTACAAAGGTATGCTTACCCCAGCTCAGCTTTTCCCTTTTTTCCCAGATCTTGAAAATAAAAAATTCGAAACTCATTTGGCAATGGTTCACTCGAGATTCAGTACGAACACCTTCCCTTCTTGGGATAGAGCTCAACCCAACAGATATATGTGTCATAACGGCGAGATAAACACTTTAAAAGGAAATATGAATCAAATGTATTCTAGACAAGGACTTGCGAGAAGTGATTATTTCGGTTCAAAAATTAATAAATTATTCCCTATAACGGAACCAGACTGCTCTGATTCAGGTTCATTCGATAATGTTCTTGAGCTGCTAATAATGTCAGGAAGAGAACTACCTGAGGCTGCCATGATGATGATTCCTGAAGCTTGGCAAAATGACAATGAAATGAGTCCAGCAAAAAAAGCCTTTTATGAGTATTCATCATCATTTATGGAGCCTTGGGATGGTCCTGCATCTATAGTTTTCACAGATGGAAATTATGTTGGAGCCGTTTTAGATAGAAATGGACTCAGACCAAGTAGATTTTATGTAACTGATGACGACAAAGTCATCATGGCTTCAGAGGTAGGAGTTCTTCCGGTTGATCAAGCAAAGGTTTTATCAAAAGGAAGACTTCAGCCAGGAAAAATGTTTCTTATTGATTTTGAGGAAGGCAGGATGATTCCAGATGAAGAAATCAAAAAAAGGGTCTCAAAAAAACTTCCCTACAAAGATTGGGTAAAAAATCAAATTATAGATATCCAAGATCTAAAAACATCCAAAACAAAATATAAAACAGACGATCTAATCTCAAGAATGCAGTCTTTCGGTTACACCACTGAAACACTTGAGTTCATGTTGCTACCCCTTGTAACTGAGTTGAGAGATCCTCTTGGATCAATGGGAAATGATGCTGCTTTAGCATGTTTATCTGATAAACCCAGAATGATTTATGACTACTTCAAGCAACTTTTTGCTCAGATTACTAATCCAGCAATCGACTCAATAAGAGAGGAAGTAATCATGTCTCTTGAATGCCTAATAGGCCCAGAGAGTAATTTGCTCGAATCTTTAGAAGAAAATGCACATCGATTAAGATTGAAGCATCCTATTCTTTCAAATGAAGAACTAATTAGCATAAAGAATAATAAAGATTATGGTTGGACTACTAAGACTATCGATATTACATACGAAAGAGGTAGTGGAGCCTCAGGTCTAAAGAAAGCTCTAAAAAGAATCTGCACTGAATCAGAGGACGCAATAAAGCAAGGATATTCTTTTGTACTTCTATCTGACAGAAATCTCTCGAAAAGTAGAGTTGCTATAAGTTCATTGCTTGCGTGTTCCTCCGTCCATCATCATTTAGTTAGAAAAGAAAAAAGAACACAATTAGGACTAATTATTGAGTCTGGCGAAGCCAGAGAGGTTCATCATCACTGTCTTCTTATCGGATATGGGGCTGATGCAATAAATCCTTACCTAGCTTTTGAAGTCTTGGAGAAATCTTTAAAAGATCAAATACTGCAAGATAAAAAATTGAGAAATACCTCAGATTTAGTTAATGCCTATAAAAAAGGAGTTGCTAAGGGTATGTTGAAGGTCATGGCCAAAATGGGAATATCTACACTTCAATCTTATAAAGGTGCTCAAATTTTTGAAGCGGTTGGTTTAGCTGATGAAATAATTGATTTTTGTTTCCCGGGGACTACTAGCAGAGTACAAGGGGTAAATTTTGAAGTTTTAGCTGAAGAAATAGAGAGAAGACATGCAATAGGTTTTCCTGAATACGATCAAAATAAAGTATCTGTACTTCCTAATCCTGGAGATTTTCATTGGCGTAACGGTGGTGATTCACACATGTGGGATCCAAAATCGATTTCCTCTTTACAATTAGCCTCTCAAGCAAATGACGAGAGTAAATATTGGGAATTCTCAAATCATGCAAATGAACAGACTACCAAAAACAGTACTTTGAGAGGCCTGATGAAATTCAAATATCCTAAAAAGGGAATTCCTTTGGATCAAGTTGAATCTGAAAAAGAAATTGTAAAAAGGTTTGCAACCGGAGCAATGTCACTAGGTTCTATCTCTACAGAAGCTCATGAATCGCTTGCATTGGCAATGAATGAATTAGGAGGTAAATCGAATACAGGTGAAGGAGGAGAAGATCCTATTAGATTTAAACCATTAAAAGATGGGAGATCTAAAAGATCGGCAATAAAACAAGTTGCCTCTGGAAGGTTTGGTGTGACTATGTGGTACCTGACTAACTCTGACGAACTTCAGATAAAGATTGCACAAGGTGCGAAGCCCGGAGAAGGTGGTGAACTTCCTGGAAAAAAAGTTGATGAATATATAGCAAAGATAAGACATTCCACGCCAGGCGTTGGACTAATAAGTCCTCCTCCTCATCATGATATCTACTCTATTGAGGACATAGCTCAATTAATTCACGATCTTAAGAATGCTAACAGGAAAGCTAGAATAAGTGTGAAGCTAGTCTCAGAAATTGGAGTTGGAACTATTGCAGCTGGAGTAGTAAAAGCGAAAACAGATCATCTGGTCATTGCTGGTCACGATGGAGGAACAGGAGCCTCTCCATTAACATCGATCAAGCATGCAGGCCTTCCTTGGGAGCTTGGAATTGCTGAAACACACCAAACTTTAGTGATGAATAATTTAAGATCCAGAGTGGTTCTTCAAACAGATGGCCAGTTAAAGACTGGAAGAGATGTTGCTATTGCAGCTATCTTAGGAGCTGAGGAGTTTGGTTTCTCAACAGCACCACTGGTTACTTTGGGGTGCATTATGATGAGAAAGTGTCACTTAAATACCTGCCCCGTTG
>LULI01001666.1_pt1 | contig 12072 bp, 14 predicted proteins | sample 728191 | NCBI WGS metagenome assembly LULI01 (sample SAMN03860293, study PRJNA289734) | marine metagenome | biome: seawater column; feature: ocean; material: water; isolation source: Red Sea water column Station 169 - depth 50m | place: Saudi Arabia: Red Sea | collected 2011-10-15 | depth 50 m | reverse complement strand
GAGTTTATCAATATCTAAGTACGCTTCGATATTTCTCATAACATTAGAGTTTTTCATTGAAGGCAATGCTGCGATAGAATTTGAGGATACCCCTGTGGTATCGGATGATGTTAAATCATATGTTGCCATAGTCTATCCTCCCTTACGCTACATTATATTTAGCAGTTACGATAGCTTCAGGTCGAAGTATCTTTCTGCCATACAAATGCATACCACGAACAATATCAGCGAAACTATCAGGGTCTCTGTAAGTTTCTGTTTTGTTGATTTGTTCAGCAGTAGCTACTGAAGAACTGTGTCCTGCAACAATAACTCCATAGTTAGAGTTTTGGTTAGCTGAACCTGAAGTTCCCGGACCTGTTCCAACGGCAGGTAAATTGTTTGATGAGTAAACATCAAAACCATGTAACTTGCCTACAGAAAGTCCTGATCTTAATCCACCTGATTCACCGAAGTCTGCATTAAGAAGTCTTGAGTCTTCATCTTTTAACACTTCGATAAAAGTTGGATGTAACACAAGCCATCTACCATCTGTATCTACAAATTGTGTATCTAGCAGTCTGCCCATTCTTGCAATAACTTGCAATGGTGTAGCAGTAGCAGTTGCTTGTGCAGTAGCACCCGGCATACGTGGTGCGATTGGGATAGAATGGTCTCCAGCACTTGATGTAGTGATGTTGCCAAAACTATCTTTTCTCAACTTCATGCTTGTTAGCAATTCATCAGAACCTGCAGTTGATACAGCTTTTGTACCATTTACAGTTGAGTTTGCTGAACTCGCTACGGAGTTGATTGAGGATTGTGCAAATCCTGATAGATAACCAAGAACTTCTTGGTCATACTGGTCTTTTAGTCTGTAACCTGCTCTGTCACTTGCGAGTTGAGAGAAGTTTACGTGACTATGTGCTTCTTCTATGTCATCAATCTTAAAAGCATAATAGTTTGCTTGATCGATAGTTAAGCTGAAGTCTTCGTCATCAAGGTCTTGTGGTTGAATCATTGTACCACGAGCATATTCCTTGACTGTGATTTCTGGTTCTTTAATAATCTTAACAGTATCACCCATATTAGAAATTTCACCAAAGTAATCAGAATTAGTAATGCTTTCTACAACAGAACTTTTTCTGAAAGCAAGTTGGACTTGTTTCGAATATATAACAGGTGAGAAATTACCATTAGGTAGATTACCATAACCAGCAGCTGTTTTAAACGCCATAGTATTTCTCCTTAATTATACTACTTACAAATGCAAAATATCTAGTTTATTCAGGGGTCTATTTTTCAAAGGTGCAAACATACTTGTACTTTGTAAGTTTGGGCTTTTACTCGACAGAGTAGGTCTAATATTCTTTATATTTGCTACAAACCCTCATTACGTTGCTATAAATATAGGGGTAATATAGGTTTCTTAATATAGTTATACACACAAATTAATGTTTGTCAACTATTATCTTGCTGAACCCGATAAATCATATATGAATTTATTACTTCTAATAGCTTCCATTATTGCATCAGAATTTTTTTCATATTGTTCGGCTGTCATTTTTTCTACTTGAGATTCTCTAAAAAAAGATTTTGTTTCATCTGTAGATGGTTCAGAACGATCTGTTTTAGTAGTTACAGCTTTTGCTGCATCTTTGTCAGTCGTTTCTTTTTTACTTATATTATTATCTGCTTTATATAAATCTATTGCTCTTGCTGCTGATCTAGCATCACTGTCATTTTCATATAAAGCATCTTGAACCCATTTAGGCTGTTCATCTGCCCATTGATGAAACTTTTCATCTTCTCTAATTTCTGCAAAATCAGGATGTATCTTTAATAATTCAATCTCTGCTTTTTCTTTTTTTGCTTCAATTCCCATTTCATCAATCTGTTTTATTCTTTTTTCGAGAACATCAGACTGTTCTTTAGCTTTTTTAATAGCAATTGTTTCTACAATCGCAGCTACATCTGGGTATTCTTTAGCCCAAGTTTCTAAATCTTCCTCTGTTTTAGGCAACTTTATTTCTTTACGTGTTGCACTATCTAATTGATTTTTTAATTCGTTTATCTGATCTCTAAACTCTTTTTCTTTTTGTTGAGTATGTCTTCTTAAATCACCATACCTTTTTTTAAAAGTTTTTTCTTCAGCATTTACAGGTTCTTTTTCTTTTTCTTTAGTCTCCTCTTTTTTAGACTCAACTTCATTTTCCTGTTCTACTAACTTTTTTAATTCTTCTTCATCCTTCTTTATTCTTTCTTCTACATTAGAAGGTTTACTCATAAATGCAACTTTTTTAGGTGTTGCGTCTTTTACCATAGCTTCTGCCATTTTCTTTTCTCCTTGTTGGGGTCATAGTAGCCACTTCGAGGGGGTGTGAGTAGCCAACAATATATGCGAGTTATTTTTTAGAAGCTAACCCACCACGCTTCATAACTTTTTTCTTTTTAGGTTTTTTATTTAATAATCCACCCTTTTCAAAACTTCTTAAATTAGTTGTAACACCTCTACCACCTTGAGACTCAGCAGACCTTAATCTACCTCCAGCATCTGTAACAGTTTTAAATCTATCACTTTGACCCATAGAGGAAAATTTTGATGCTTGTGCTTCTCTAACTTTTGCTTGATTTTTTTCTCTTTCTTCTTGTTTTCTTCTTTCTGCCTCTGCTATTGCATTTAATCTTGCTGTTTCTGTAGCTTGTCTTTTTGCTTCTTTATCTGCGGCAGCTTTTTCCTCTTCTGCTTTTTTTCTTGCTTCTGCATCTGCTTTAGCTTTTTCTTCTGCTTCTGCTTTTAATCTTGCTGCCCTCATAGCAGCGTCTAACGATCCTTCACCTACAGCTGGTTTTTTATCGTTAAAAGTTTGTTCTGCTACTTTCTTAGCCGCATCTACTTCAGAAGCACTAAAATTATTAGGGTTAGCTAGTATGGCAGCAGCTTTATTTGGATTATTTATCTCTGTTACATATTCTGTAAAACCTCTATCACCATATTTTTCTTTTATTTTTTTAGGTTGGATATTTTTATTTTGCATAGCAGTAGCTAAGTTCTGTTCATATATTTTATCTAAATCTACTTCTCCTGTCAAGGTATTTATTATACTTTTTAATCCAAATCCTACACCTTTATATTTACTTTTAAACATATTATCTTTTGAAATTCTTCCCGGAGTACCAAATTCTGTACCATCTAATTTTTGAGAATAGATTTGCCAATCAGAACCTGTCCACATAGCTATAGGACTTAATCCTTCTTCTTTCATTAGATTAAATTCTCTTTGTTTTTGTGCGTTCCATCCTTTAGGAGCATTTTTAAGATATGGCATTCCTAAAAAGTTTTTTTCTTCGGTTATATTAAGATTATCAATATCTGCTTGAGATATAGTTCCCATTTCACGTACTTGTTTACCACCAACCATAACAGAAGTATCTTCCTTGTCTTCTTCTTTTGTATCAGTAGGTTCATCACTTTCTACTTTAGTTTCTTCAGCTATAGGTTGATGCACAAATCCAGCATTTAAAAGATCATCTATTGGGTACAAAGGTCCTGAACCTTCAGGTGGTTCACCTAAAAATGGAATAAAACGAACTTCTCCTGTTTCAGGATTTACATATCTTTTGTTAAATGTTTTAGGAGCACCTGTCGCTGATTCTCCTAATAAGTCAGCACCTCTAGATGGGTTGTAAACACCTGCAGGTTCACCACTAGGATTATACATATAGCCACCACCTTGAGAAAAACCTTGAACATTTTCATCATCATCTTCCATTTCTAAATCATCTACATTAAAAGGTATATCATCAGGTAATATAGCTTCTTCAGAGTTACCCATTTGACCCATTGCTTCCATTTTTTTCAAACCTTCTTTTGCAGCTTGTCTCATTTTCATTAACTTTTCTAAACCTATAAATCTAACTACATCAGCAGGAAAAACAAATTCACCCTCACTTAACATAGCAGGTATATCATCTCTAACTTCTTCTTTTGTAGAACCTATTGGAACTTTATTACCTGAAACAGGGTCAGTTTCACCACCCTCTTCTTGTAAGCCACCTTCAGCAAATTTATTACCAATGTATCCACCTTCTGCTTTTGTAACTAATTTTAACATATTAGAACCTATCATTTGTGATGATATATCTAATATAGCTAATATTTCTGCATCAGATAAATTTTGTGCAGACTCAACATTTGATCTAACGACATCTACTTGATCTTCTGCCGACATAACTTGTTGTGGAGTAGTTGTAACTAATGCACCACTCTGTAACTTTAATTTTTTCATTTCATTTTTCATAGGTGTTCCTCCTTTATTAAAATTTTTTTTATCTTTTATTGGTGCAAACTCATTTAAAAACTTGTTAGACTCTGCAAAACCTGTAGTAGGGTTTGTTTGTGTTGTTTCTGCAAATTCCTCTCTAATATCATCTTCATCAAAAAAACTTTCTCTTCTTGGTTCATTTGCGTATGTTTTTATTCTTAAATTTCTAGGCATGACTTCATCATAATATTTAGTAATCATGTTGTCATCAAAACCCCTATCTTGTAATAATTGTCTTATTCCTTTTCTATCTAATCCTTTATTAATTCCTTCACCTATTATTCTTCCCATATCTGTAAAAGAAATTTCTTCAGCCCTATCTAAAAGCTTTTTTAAAACAGGACTATCTTGCTTCATCTGTTTAATTTCTTCTATATATCTACTTCTATCTGATTGATTTAACATCCAAGAAGGAATAGGTTTAGGTGCTACATCTGTTAACTCTTTTCCTGATATAGCAGAAAAAACAGGAACATTTTCTCCAAATGCATAGACATCTCCTTGATTAAATTTAACATTTGGTATTGCTTCTTGCAATTCTGGTATTACTCTTGTATGCTGTTCTATACCATCTCGCCAAACTAATACATGACCATCAGGTATAGTTAATGCTTGTCTATCAAATTCAAACCAATTTTTAGAACTTTCCATATTACCCTTTTTATCATAGAAGGGTTTATACTCAATAACTTTTTTAGGTTTTATATAAAAAGGAACAACATTCTGTCCACTAAAAACATTATATTTCATATCTTCACTACGAAGATACCTTGATGCAAAACCATCTGCTAAAAGTGGATTAGATGATGCAAAACCAATAGGTTTTTGACCTTCTGCCATATCATCTTTTCCAAATTTTCCAAAAGTATGTCTAAATTTATCTCCTAACTTATTAGGATTTTGTAAACCCATATATAACTTTAAAGGTTCACCCTTTTTATCTTTTAATAATTCGTGTTTTGGAGTACGATGTTTATTATTTATTTCTGAAAATATTTCATCGTCTACTTCTTCTTGTGCTTTTCTTGATGCACCACCTTTTTTTCTATAATAATCAACAACTTCATTTTTTAATATTTTAGAATCTACTTTAGGTATATTAGCACTTATACCTTCAACTGTAACAGCTTGTGGTGTCAAAGCATCAGACATTTGACTTGCTACATTTTTTATTTTAGATTTAAGTGGGTCAGTAACTTTTTTAGCATAAGGAATTACATCAGCTGCTACTAATATACCAAGTCCTGCTCCAAGACCCATTTTTACTAAGTCACTCTCACTTTTACCTTGTTTTAATAAATCATACGCTTGTTTGGCAACTTCAGGCATTTCTTTAATAGCTATACCTGTACCTAAAACTGGAAGAACAGACGCAGGAGTGTACAAATCTTTTCCTAATTCTTTTAACGTAGGACTATAAGGTGTTTGCCCTACATTTTCTTTAATTTCTTCTGCTGTTTTATATTTTAATTTTGGATTATCTCCAAATAAGTCAGCAGATTGTTTTTGCAAATTAGCCATTTACTTCATCTCTTAATAGTTTTAATTTTTTTAGTGCTGCTATAACACCTTGCGATCTATATAAAGCAACTGCATCATGTGTTTGTTCCATTATAGTATGCTGTTGTGATATAGAATCATCTAAATAATTATTGAATGCTTGGAGTAGTTTGCTGTTGTTCACCAACGGCTTGAGTTGGCTGAGTGTTTGCTTGTGGTTGTTGCTGTTGTTGCTGTTCAATATTCTGTTGCCTTCCTGTAAATCCTTGTTCACCCGGAACTGGTGCTTGTCCTGTTCCTATTGTTCCTCCTCCTGCCCCTGTTGGGTCAGTTGGGTTAGCTCCTGCTGGTGGTTGCTCTTGTTGACCTGCTGTAAAACCTTTTAACATTTCTGCTTGTAACATAGCTTCATCCATATTGTTAGTTACTTTATCAGGGTCTAAATCCATTGCTTTTGCTATTTCACGAATAATATAATTAAATTTTGCAAAAGGTGCTAATACAGGATTACTTGCAGTTTGTAAAAATGCTGTAAGTCTTTGGCTTCTAACTTCATTAGCCATAAGACTTTCTGTACCTCTTGCTTTAACTTCTAAATCACCTTTTATTTCTGGATCATAATCAAACTGCATATTAAATCTAAATAAACCTTCTCCTAAAGGTCTTAGAAGATAATCATCTACATTCTTAATAACAGTTTTTATACTTCCACTTGCTGCATTCATTAACATAGATATACCACTTGCAGTTCTACCTACACCTGATACACCTGTTTGTCCGTGTGCAAATGATGGCAATCCTGTTGACTCGTCTGCTAACTGTCTAGCTTTATCAAATAACTGTAAGTTTTCATTTGATACGTTTGGAAACTTTGTACCAAAAATAGCTTGTCCGGGAGCTCCACCTTGTCTTCTAAATATTTTTCCCGGATATACAGATAAATCTTGTCCCGGAACTAGATTTGTTTCATCTACTTCTATAAGTAAGTTTCCTGATAACACAGCATTGTCAACAGACATTCTCATAAATCCATTCATCAATGTTTGAGTATCATCCATGTTTTCAGCTAAACCTACACCAAAAAATGAGTAGGGGTTTAGTTCATATGGAACTGCCATATAAGGTATGGTTGCAGGTTTAAATGGATTTAAAACAACTCTTAGTAATTTACCATTACAAACCCATGCATTTATTTGTATTTCATCAAAACTTTCTACTTCTTTGGGTATTTCAATGCCTTGTTCTTGTAACATCTCAACATCACACATACCCCAATATTCTAATACTTCATATCGTTCTACTGTTCTTTCATTTGAATAATCTGCTAAATCATCTTCCCATGATTTTTTAACATAGTTTTCTCCAGCATCTATTGCATCTTCAATAACCATTTCTCTAAAATATGGTCTACGTTTTAATGCTCGTAATTGAGAACGTGACATTTTGTGTCTTTCAATTACATATTGTGCTTCATCCATATTATTTGCATCAGGGTCTGGATAAAAATTCCAAACAGAAACATTTGATACTTGTGGCATTGTTTTATAAACAGGGTTATATTCTCCACTATCATCCCAATTAGGATATTCTTTATCTATAGCAAAAGGTCCTTTCATAACACCTGTACCAAATAATGCCATTTCAAATGCTGTGCTTTATCATCTCTTAATTTATCTTCTAAAGGTCCTAACTTTTCTAGTAAGCTTTCTTCAGTTGCACCTTTAGGTAATTCTTTTCCATCATTGGCAAAACCATATGGAGATTCTAAATCTTGTTCTGTTTCATCTAATGTGTCAGTAGGTTCTTTAGGATCAAAGTATACACTATCCTCTACACCCTCTGGTAATTTTGTAGGTTCAATACTAATTGGAAATTTATTAGCAGAAAATAAAACATCTACTATTTGACCATATGCTGCAAGTGTTTTAGTTTTTGTTATTTTTATAAACACTCTAGATTTTTCAGCTTCTGTAAACTGCACATCAGGACCATATAGTCCTCTATAGTTTCTATATGCTCTTGTCCATCTATCTTCGTCAAGTTCTCTATAGTCCTCTGCTCTTTTGTATCTACCTTGAACAAAGCCTACAAGATTTGTATAGCTCATATCATCTTCAGTTTCATTAGAAGAATCGTCTAATGCTAGTACATCATCTTCAATAAATGTTTCTTCTTCTGCCATAGTTTATCCTTTAATATCCAAATGTAGCATCTGCTACAGGCATTGTATTTGAGGGTCTACCCATTGGGTCATAATCAAAAATACTAAAACGAGGTCTTGTCATAACCCCATATCTTAAAGCATCATATAAGTGGTCTTCTGCTTTAGTGTCTACATCTTCAGGGTTTTTCTTATCTAAAGGTATAGATGGTAACTGCGATATTATATTAGTGCAGTTGCTAAAAAATATTAAACGAGGTTCTTCTGTAAAATCATCTACTTGTAATCTTCTATGTATCTCGTTTTTACCTGCTACACGAGAACCTCTACTTCTATCTGAAGGTCTCCAACGACACCCCCTACTAATCATTTGCTCTGCTAGTGAAGGTCCTGTATCACCTCTTTTGTGCCATAAACTTGAGTCAAGAACACCATACTTTATATTACCATCTTCTGACTCTAATTCTAAAATCATATCTGCTAAATCCGTTGCCAAAACTTTTGATACATAAAGTTCACGGTATACAATAAGTTGTTCAGCAGGTGAAACAGCAAACCAAACAACACCTGAATATGACCCATAACCATAGTCACAAGACCTAAACTTAACCCAATTACTAGGTATATCAAACGGCTCAACAACGTGTATATCTCTGTTAAACTCAGTAAATGCTGCACCCTCTTTAATATCCCAATCACCTTCCAAGAGTTGTCTTCTTTGTTGTTCAGGAAGGGAAAGTAGCATTGCTTCATAGTATCCACTTTCTGCGAGGTATGGATTGTCAGATAGTCTTGCAGGAATAAATCTCCGTTTGAATAAAGGTTCTCCAGCTTTAGGATGTCCTGATGGGTATTTAAGGTCTTCTCCTGTTTCAATATTTGTTGCACTAAATGCCTTTCCGTAAGGAGCTGGATCAATAAACATTTTCTTAACCCATGTATGTCCTAACCCACCGGGGTTAGTTGTAGCTCTCATATAGATTGGTAAGTCAGGTGCTGTAGAACGTAAACGTGAACGCATATAGTTCCAAGCAAACGGACTTGACCATTGTGTTAATTCATCAAATCCTATCCAACTAAATGCCAAACCTTGATAACGCATAACATCTTCATCTCTATCAAGATACGACATCCACAATCTTGCACCTGACGGTGCTACCCATTGCATCTTTCTCTCATACCACTTTATCCCTTTCCATATTTTAGGATATAACTCTTGAGATTTAAATATAAGTTCTCTAAGTTCTTCTGTAGTATGTCTTAAAAGTAACCCACTAAACTGTGGATGACCCATGTATCTTAAAGGGTCTGCCAACATAGCAAAACTTTTACCACCACCTGCTGAACCCCCATATAAAACTTCTCTTTCGTCTGCAGCAAGAAACTCTGTTTGAGGTCCTTCATTAGGTTTAAAAACTACGTTATGTTCTTCTTCAGGTATTTCTTCTATTGGTTCGTAGTTTTTTGTTTTAGGTTTTTGCACCCGTTCTTTTTTCTTCAAATCTTTTCGCTTTTTCAATCGCTTTTTCGGCATACTCAGCCCATTTTCTGAGAGTTCTAGCCGTGTTCTTACGTTGTTTTTCATTCTGTAATCTTTTTCTTAATCCAACATGTGATATAGTTCTACCTGTTTTAGTTGTTAGCCAATTAGCAACTTCTCTATATGAATATTGTTTTATATGTTTTCTAGCTAACTCTAACGCTTCAAGTTCGTATTCTACAGGGTCTAGTACAGTATTATCTTGTTTATTTACTGTATAACCAAATGGAACTGTTCTTGCTATTCTTGGTATTTGTTGCCACTCTAAATCTTCTTTTATATCTGTTGGTTGTGGTAACTTCCATTTACCTAGACTTCTATCCATCTGTATTATTTTTAGGTGGTAACAACATAACACCACCTGAACTTTCTACTTGTAGTTTTTCTGTTTTAATTAATCCTGCCCTATCTAATAAATCTTTTGCTGCTGACATTTTATCTCTTATACCTAATTGTGTTGGATCATCTATTCCAGTTACCATTGCAACAGCAGCTTTTGGTGCATTACCTGCCATATATGTTTGAGTTGCTTCTATTATTTCATCTTTTAATGATTTTATTATTTCATTGTTATTTGAATTTGGAGAATATCCTGCAATAACTTTAGCATCTTTAATGCTACCGTTAGCTTCTGCAAACAAAGCATCAATAAATTTTTGCTGTCTTTCTGTTAATTTTCTAGCCATATTTTACAAACTTTCTTTTTTTAGGTTTAAAAAACTGTTTTAAACTTTCTATATGTTTTTTTCTTTGTTTCTGTTTTTTTAACTCAGACCGACTGCTTTCATTCGAGATATAAGTCTGTCTGCTCGATTTGTTACTTGCTTGTACCATCTTGAGTCCTTCATCTGATTTCCTGCTTCAATCCAATCACCATCTCTAATGGCTTGTATCATTTTTTTAAATTTAGACAATCTAGGTCTACCCATATTAAACATCATGTTAGCTGTAATTAATTGTACTTCTTGAGGTAGTTTATCCCAATCATCAAATAATCTTTTACACTCACCTATCGTGACTTGTACATCTTGCTCAAAAACTTCGTTAACCCTAATCTCATCCACCACTGTTCCCACTGGTTTCTCGTATTCTTCATCTCCTTGTACAATGAGATGTCCGATGCCAAACGTAGGTAAGCCAAGGTGGTCCAGATATATTTCGTATTTACATCCTTCATCTATCTTTAACTCCTCTCTTAATCTATCTATAAAATCCATTAATTAATTTTTTTTAACCTCTCGTTTTCTTTTAGTAATAAATAATATGCTTTTGTTAATTCTTTATTATCTTCTTTTAATATATATATAGTTTGTTGTGCAGCTAAAAGTTCTCTTCTTATTGTTTCTTCAAATGTATCTTCGTGGTTATCCCACCCATTAGCTTCAATCACTTCTTATTACCTAAAGCACTAAAACCAAAGTATGCTCCAACTAGTCCACACATGCTTATGTATTGTGTCATAAGAATACTCTCTGCTTCTGCGAGTCTGTCTGGGAATGCCAAAGTTAGGATAGTGGTAATACCCATAAGAATAATTAAAACCCATGCCATTCTCCTTTTGTTTACTTGATACCCTAGTTTATCAGGAATCAAATCATTACTACTGCATTTGCAGTCTTCTTTTCCACATGCACATGTCATCGTTTTTTATTTATCATTTGCAATCCTTGTTTTCCAAATCTATAACCAAAACTAGAACCTATAATTATATATAACATATTAGAAAACCAATTTGGTGTAGACTCTTGTAAAAATACAAACCCTTCTTTTACGTATGGTTGTGTCCAAGGCAAAAAACAACATATTAATATTGCTCCAAAAATAAGTGACCAAAATTCATCTTTCCAACTTTCACCCATCTGACTTGTTAATGATTGCTCATTAAGCATACTAGATGTAGCTTCTGTTTCATAAACTTTAGCTTCAGCTTTAGCACGAGCAACTTTAACTTCTGTCTCTGCTTTTGCTTTACTTACTTTACCCTCTAGCCATGTACCTGCTAGAGATGCTATAGGACTTATTAATGCTTGAAACATATTACTCCTTTTTAATTGGTATCTTACAATTTTCTTCAGATGCTGTTAAGTTCTGACCTTTTTTATTAATCCAAATATAGCTCCAAGTTTGTTCATTACATTTCTTTCCAAATGAAGATATTTGTGGATCATTTAAAGGTTCAGGTATATATGAACATGCCATTAGTAAAGGAAGAATAAAAAGTAGTTTTTTCATTAGCCTTGAAAAAATATATGATAAACTAATAAACCTATGATAAGTAATTTACCATAGTCTAAATCAAATTTAGTGCCTTCACCAAATCTTTTATTCCATACATCAAATTTAATTTTATCCCAATCAATCATGTTGGTTCTCCTGTTCCTGTAGGGCTACCTATGTAAACACATGTACTGTAACCATTTAAGTATTGAGGGTCTTGTGTTATTTTAGACCTTGCACTATCTATATATTGATAGCATTTATCGCTTGATGAAAAAGGAAAATTAACCATTGGAAAATTTACCCATGTAGCACTATCTCCTAGTGCCCATAATATTGTTATTACTGGA
>LULI01000710.1_pt1 | contig 12077 bp, 10 predicted proteins | sample 728191 | NCBI WGS metagenome assembly LULI01 (sample SAMN03860293, study PRJNA289734) | marine metagenome | biome: seawater column; feature: ocean; material: water; isolation source: Red Sea water column Station 169 - depth 50m | place: Saudi Arabia: Red Sea | collected 2011-10-15 | depth 50 m | reverse complement strand
GCGCCACCAACATCGTCGGGGCGTGCCTGTTCGTCGACGGCGGCACCGACGCGATGCTGCACCCGATGGCGCCCCAGGGCTGGGAGGTCGGGCCGGTCGACCTGGGCTGAGCCCCTCGAGGGCTGTTCAGGTGCAGGAGACGGTCGGGACCACCAGGATCAGGCGGTAGTGGAGGACCCGGTCGCTGGACACCGTCCACGACGTGCCGGGCAGGCTGGCAGTCACCCGCACCGTGACCGTCGACCCGAGCAGGCCCCCGAGCAGGCCGTCGAGCAGCGTCGGCGTGACGGTCACCGAGCTCGAGGTGATGCTCAGCGGCGAGCTGGGGGACAGCAGCTGCGCGGTGTAGGTGAGCGCGGTGGGGACCGTCGACGGCGTCCAGCTCACCTTCGACCCCAGGCCGCTCGGCTCGCAGCCCAGCACAGGCGCTTCCAGCATGCCGGCGGTCACGCTCTTGCCGGTCACCGTCGCGCTGTCACTCCAGGTTCCTGCCGCCGGTGAGGTGCCTGCCAGCATCACCGTCGCGATGACTCCCACCGTCACCGCGCGCCTCATGGCGTCACCTGCGTGGCGGTGAGAGTGAACGTCGGGGTGTAGGTGTCGGACTGCGTCTCGTTGGCAGCTGAGAGGTCGAGCTGGAGTCGCACGCAGATCGTCAGCGACCCCCACGGGTCGACGGTCACGCTCTGGCTCAGCACGGTGGTCGCAGAACTGGTCAGGGCTGCCGGGCCAAACGATGCCGTGCCCGTGCAGCTCTGCGCGCGCGGGTAGACCGCGCTGGTCTGGTTGACGGTCCCTGCCGGCACCACCGTGACCCGCATGGCATCGCGGAGGGCCACATCGGAGGCCGTCGCGGAAGCGGTGATGGAGACCGTGAAGGGAGTCGTGCCGGCGTTGTTGAGGGTGAGCACCTTGGCCGTGCTCTCCCCCGGCGCGATGTTGGCCAGGTCGAGCGCCGTCCAGGTGTAGCTCTGCTGCCCCTCCACCAGCAGGTCCAGCGACCCCGACGTGACGGTGGCCCCCGACACGGTCTCGACGTCGTTCCAGTACGCCTGCGTCCCGAGGCCCCCCACCAGCCCCAGCGCCCCGACGAGGGCGACGACGACCGGCGTCCACGGTCGCGTCGGCCGAGGTGCGGTACGGGACGCAGCGCGTCGGCGGGCGGGCCGCCGCGGCTCAACACGTCGCGGCGCCGCGTGCCGGCCGCTCATGCCGACACCTCTTCCGACGCCGCGGCCGCTGCCGGGGCCGTGTCACTCTCGTCGTGCTGCGACCCGGCGTGACGGCCAGGCGGCGTGACCAGCACGCCCCGAGCCCGGCGCGACGACACGAGCGGCATCCCGTGCTCGGCCGCGTGCCGTGCCGGCATGTGCCCTCGGTCCGACCGCCACCCGCGCAGCAGCAGCACCGCGGCGTACAGGAAGAGCGCCCCTGCGGCGAGCTGCACCAGCAACTGGTGCTGTTCAGGCGAAAGCAGGACGTTGAGCCGGCCCACCCAGGGCACGGAGTACCAGACCTCGCCCCGCAGCTGCACCTCGCGCACCGGTGCGGCGTCGACCGCGGCGTTGGCGTCGCCGCGGGTGGTCAGGACCTTCTCGCCGTCGGCGGTCCATCCGACCCCGACGACGCGGTGGGTAGCGACGGCCGGCTCGCCGCTGCGCAGCTGGTAGGTCACCACGTCCCCGACCCGCACGTCGGCGAGGTCGACGGGTCGCACCACCACCAGGGTGCCGGCCGGGTAGGCAGGGCTCATCGAGCCGGTGAGCACCGTGTACGGCGTGGCGCCGGCCACCCGCGGCACGACCACCGCGACTGTCACCAGCGCCGTCGCCCCCAGCAGCACCACCCAGGAGACGGCGCGCACGAGGTGGCGCGCCATCGGTTCAGGGAGTGGCGTTCGTCTGGGTCACGGTGATCGTGATGTCCTCGAGCGCGGCCTGGAGCGGCGCCGCGTTGTACTCCACGCCGCTGTTGCTCGCGTTCGTCGCGCTGGCGAAGTCGAAGTCCACGATGAGCGAGGCGATCAGCTCCTTGCCGTCGTCGGCCTCGGTGATCTGCGCCGTCGGCGTGAAGCCTGCCGGCGCGGGGTCCCCCACGGCGTCGAGCGTGAAGCTGCTGCTGAAGTCCAGCTCGGCAGTGAGTGCCGTGACAGCGCCGAAGTCGGGGGCGCTCGCCGCTACGTCGGCCTGCAGGTTGTCGCCCGTGGCGTCGAGGACGTAGCGGCAGGTCTTGGTCAGGACGTCGCCCGGCACCAGAGGGCGGGAGAAGTTGAAGGTCACATCCTCGCCGTTGAGCTCCCAGCCCACGCCGCAGTCGCCAGACGTGAGGTCCAAGGACCCGCCGTTGATGGTCCCGCCAGGAATGACCTCCTCGTCGGACCAGTACGCCAGCGACCCGGCACCCCCGAGCAGCAGTGCGGCGCCGGTGGTCGCCGCGAGCGCGGCCTTGATCGAGTTGCGCATGGTGTCCTCCCTCGGGGGCCGTGAGTCGTGCCCCTGAGCGGGCGCCATGGCGCCCGCTCAGGGGCACGACCCCGGGCGGGGCCTCAGCTCAGAACAGCAGCGCGGAGGCGGGGTCCTCCAGGATCGCGGCGACGTCGGCCAGGAAGCGCGAGCCCTTCTCACCGTCGACGTGGCGGTGGTCGAAGGAGAGCGCCAGCGTCGTGACGTGGCGCGGCACGATGCGCTCCTCGCCGTCCTCGACGACCACCCACGGCTTGCGGGTGATCGAGCCGAAGCACAGGATCGCCGACTCGCCGGGGTTGATGATCGGCGTGCCGGCGTCGACGCCGAAGACGCCCACGTTGGTGATCGTGAACGACCCACCGCTCATGTCGGCCGGCTGCGTCTTCCCCTCGCGCGCAGTGGCGGTGAGGTCGCCCAGCGCCTCGGCCAGCTCGCGCAGGGTCATCGCGTCGGCGTCCTTGACGTTGGGCACCACCAGGCCACGCGGGGTCGCCGCGGCGATCCCGAGGTTGACGTAGTGCTTGTAGACGACCTCCTGGGCCGCCTCGTCCCAGAAGGAGTTGATCTCCGGCGTACGCCGGATGGCCAGCAGGCACGCCTTGGCCAGCACCAGCAGCGGGCTGACCTTGACGTCGCGGAACTCCCGGTGAGACTTCAGCCGCTCCACCAGCTCCATCGTGCGGGTCGCGTCGAGGGTGACCCACTCGGTCACGTGCGGGGCGGTGAAGGCCGAGTCGACCATCGCCTGGCCCATCATCTTGCGCACGCCCTTGATCGGCTCGCGGGTCTCGCGGGCGCCGGTGGCCAGTGGTCTCGACGCCCGCGGCTCGCTGGGGCTCCTCGACCGCCGAGTAGGACGGCGGGGAGACCTCGGGCAGCTCCTCGAGCTCCGGCGCCGGGCTGGTGCCCGGGTCGAAGGCGGCCTGGGCCTGCTTGTTGGCGGCCTCGGCGCCCGGGGCGCGCCGGGCTCGACGGGTCGGTCCACGGTCGGCCTTGTTGCGCCCCACCAGGCTCTCGCCCTCACCGCCACCGGAGGCCGCGGGGTTGGAGAGGTCGATCTCCATGTCGGCGTCGGGGTCTCGAGACGGTTGCTGCGCAACCTCCTCGACCGCCGAGTCGGCGCCGATGCGGATGATCGGGGTGCCGACGGCGACGGTCTCGCCCTCGGGGACCAGCAGCGCGGTGACCTCGCCGGCGTACGGCGAGGGCAGCTCCACGATCGACTTCGCGGTCTCGATGTCGCAGACGATCTCGTTGACCTCGATGACGTCGCCGACCTTGACCCGCCAGGCGACGACCTCGGCCTCGGTCAGTCCCTCGCCGACGTCGGGCAGCTTGTACTCAGGCATCAGGTTTCCTCTCAGGTCACCGGGTCTCGAGGCTCGGGCGTGGCCGCCCTCGCACCTCGACCAGCGGCGGGCATCAGAACGCGAAGGTGCGGTCGACGGCGTCGAGCAGGCGGTCCAGGTCGGGGAGGAAGTCCTCCTCGATGCGGGAGGCGGGGTACGGCGTGTCGAACCCGCCCACGCGCAGCACCGGCGCCTCCAGGGAGTAGAAGCACTCCTCGGTCACCCGGGCGGCCAGCTCGGCGCCCATGCCGAGGTTGACGTGCGCCTCGTGCACGACCACGCAGCGACCGGTGCGGCGCACGGAGTCCAGGACCGGACCCATGTCGAGCGGGCTGAGCGTGCGCAGGTCGATCACTTCGATCGTCGGGCCGTAGGCCAGCACCGTCACGTCGGTGCCGGGGCGCGCGACGCGGGAGGTGAACAGCGGCGGCGGGGTGATCGCGGTGTCGAGCTCCATCTTGTCGGCGTGGTACTGCCGCTTGGGCTCGAGGAAGATCACCGGGTCGTCGGAGGCGATCACCTGCTGGATCATCCAGTAGCCGTCGACGGGGTTGGAGCAGGCGACGACCTTCAGGCCCGGGGTGTGCGCGAACTGCGCCTCGGGCGACTCGCTGTGGTGCTCGACCGCGCCGATGCCGCCGCCGAAGGGGATGCGGATGACCATCGGCATCGGGCTGTGGCCCTTGGAGCGGTAGCGCATCTTCGCCACCTGGCACACGATCTGGTCGTAGGCGGGGTAGACGAACCCGTCGAACTGGATCTCCACCACCGGGCGGAAGCCGCGCAGCGCCAGGCCCACCGCGGTGCCGACGATGCCGGACTCCGCGAGCGGGGAGTCGATGACGCGGTCCTCGCCGAAGTCCTTCTGCAGGCCGTCGGTGATGCGGAAGACTCCGCCGAGCTTGCCGACGTCCTCGCCCATGAGCAGGACCTTGGGGTCGCCCTCCATGGCCTTGCGCAGGCCCATGTTGAGACCCTTGGCCAGGGTGATCTTCTGGCTAGTCTTCTGCTCGCTCATCAGTGGCTCCCCTCGAACGACGCGAGGTAGTCGGCGAAGCCGTCGCGCTGGGCCGCGAGCTCCTCGGGCACCTCGGCGTAGACGTGGTCGAACATGTCCATCGGCCGCGGGTCGGGCATCGCCTTGCAGCCCTCGCGCAGGTGGGCGCCGAGCTCGTCGGCCTCGGCCTTCACGTCCTCCACCAGGCCGTCGTCGACCAGGCCGTTGCGGCGCAGGTAGACCTCCAGGCGGGCGATCGGGTCCTTGAGCTTCCACGACTCCACGTCGGCCGACAGCCGGTAGCGGGTCGGGTCGTCGGTGGTCGTGTGGGCACCCATCCGGTAGGTGTAGGCCTCCACGAACGTCGGGCCCTGGCCGTCCCGGGCCCGCTGCAGGGCGGCCTGCGTGACGGCGTACGTCGCCAGCACGTCGTTGCCGTCGACGCGGATGCCCGGGAAGCCGAAGCCCAGCGCGCGCTGGTAGAGCGGGATGCGGGTCTGGCGCTCGATCGGCTCGGAGATCGCCCACTGGTTGTTCTGGCAGAAGAACACGACCGGGGCGTTGTAGGAGGCGGCGAAGATGAAGGACTCGTTGACGTCGCCCTGGCTCGAGGCACCGTCACCGAAGTGCGCGATGACCGCGGCGTCGCGGTCGGGGTCGCCGGTGCCGACGACACCGTCGCGCTGCATGCCCATGGCGTAGCCGGTCGCGTGCAGGCACTGGGCGCCGATGACGATCGTGTAGAGACCGAAGTTGAACTCGTGCGGGTCCCACGAGCCGTGGTCGACGCCGCGGAAGAGCCCGAGCAGCTTGAGCGGGTCGATGCCCTTGCACCAGGCGACGCCGTGCTCGCGGTAGGTCGGGAAGACGTAGTCCTGCGGGCGCAGCGCGCGGCCGGCGCCGATCTGGGCGGCCTCCTGGCCCAGCAGCTGGGCCCAGATGCCGAGCTCGCCGTGGCGCTGGAGCGCGGTGGCCTCGGTGTCGATGCGCCGGGTCAGCACCATGTCGCGGTAGAAGCCGCGGATCTGCTCGGCGGAGAAGTCCAGGTCGAACTCGGGGTGGTGGACCCGCTCGCCCTCGGGCGTCAGGAGCTGCACCAGCTCGGGACCGCCGTCGGAGTGGGCCGGGCCGAAGACCTCGGCGAGGTCCGGGCCGAATCCGGGACTCGGGTTGCTGTCGGGCACGCGCGCGCTCCTTTGCGGTCACGAGACGGTGCGGGGTCTCCGCTCGTCTGCTGCCTGTGGTGCCGGGTCGTGGTCACGGGGTGGTGTGGCCTGTGACCCGGGACACACTGTGTCGACACCGTACCGGGACGCACCGGACGTCCGCCAACCGGGCACCGCTGTCCGCCCGGCGGTCGAGGTGCGAGCGCAGCCGGCCCTTCCTCCGGTCGAGGTGCGAGCGGAGCGAGCCTCGAGACCCAGGGCGGTCAGGAAGCCTGTCGGGTGAGCGGACGCGGCCCCGCGCGTGCCTACCGTCGAGGGCATGAGCATCCGCAAGGGCACCGAGGTCAGCTGGTCGTGGGGCAACGGGTCGGCGAGCGGCACCGTCACCGAGGTGCACCACGACACCGTCGAGCGTCAGGTCAAGGGCGAGAAGATCAAGCGCAAGGGCAGCAAGGACGACCCGGCGTACGTCATCGAGCAGTCCGACGGCACGACGGTCCTGAAGCTGAAGAGCGAGGTCGAGCGGGCCTGAGCCCGCTCGACGGTGCGCCCGGCGGCCTGCGCGTCAGAGCCGCTCGCGCCCGTGCGGCGTGTGCCAGAGAGTCTCGTCGGGCCCCTTGGGGACGATCCCGGTCGGATTGATGTCCTTGTGGACCACGTAGTAGTGCGCCTTGATCTGGTCGAAGGCGATGGTGTCGCCGAAGCCGGGCGTCTGGAACAGGTCGCGCGCGTAGCCCCAGAGGTTGGGCATCTCGGCCAGCTTGTTGCGGTTGCACTTGAAGTGGCCGTGGTAGACGGCGTCGAAGCGCACGAGGGTCGTGAAGAGGCGGACGTCGGCCTCGGTGATCGAGTCCCCCATCAGGTAGCGCCGGTCCTCCAGCCGTGACTCGAGCCAGTCCAGCGCGTCGAAGAGCCGGTCGTACGCCGCCTCGTAGCTGTCCTGGTCGCCGGCGAAGCCGCAGCGGTAGACACCATTGTTGACCTCGGTGAAGACCCGCTGCATGACCTCCTCCATCTCCTCGCGGAGGTCGTCGGGCCACAGGTCGGGCGCGTCGGGCTTGTGGTGGTCGCGCCACTCGAAGAAGAAGTCGTGGGTGATCCACGGGAAGTCGTTGGTGACGATCTCCCCGGTCGGGACGTCTACGATCGCCGGCACGGTGATGCCGCGCGGGTAGTCGGGGAAGCGCTTGTCGTAGGCCTCGCGCAGCCAGTGGATGCCGAGCACCGGGTCCTTGTCGCCCTCGTCGAGGTCGAAGGTCCACGAGCGCTTGTCGTGGGTGGGCCCGGGCGTCCCGAGCGAGATGACGTCCTGCAGGCCGAGCAGCTCGCGCACGATGATCGCGCGGTTGGCCCAGGGGCAGGCGCGGGCCGCGACGAGGCGGTAGCGCCCCGGCTCGACCGGCCACAGCTCCCCGTTGACCGGGCCGTGCTCGGGCTTCTCCCCACCGCGGGTGATCCGGTCCAGGACGTAGTTCATGTCCCGCTCGAAGCCGCCCTTCTCGACGTACGACGGGGTCTGGTCGTCACTCATGGCTCGAGACTAGGTGAGGCTTCAACCAGTCCGTTCACCCCGGTGGCTACTGCGGCAGCGAGGCGACGAAGTCGAGCTTGTCGAGGACCGGGTCTGGGATGACGAACGGGTAGAGGTCGTCCTTGCCCATCGAGCGGTTGATCATGTTCAGCGCGACCGACAGCGGCACCCAGATCCCGCTGACGACGTCGCGGAAGCTCGAGAACGCCGAGACCGGCGCGACCGAGGTCAGGCCGTACTCACCGGCGGTCTCGATGGTGTCGCAGATGTGCAGGTAGTGCGCGAAGGTCTCGGCGAAGTCCTCGAAGGGGTGCATCGTGGCGTACGTCGAGATGAACCGCTGCTCCCAGCCGGCCGGCGGGCCCTCGGAGTAGTGCCGGTCGATCTCGGCCTGGTAGTCGATCGACTCGTCGCCGAACAGCTCGCGACAGCGCGCCATCCGCTCCTCGCCGCGGACCAGCTGCCACTCGTAGTAGTGGCCGACCTCGTGCCGGAAGTGCCCGAGCATGGTGCGGTAGGGCTCGTCGAGCTGGGCGCGGACCTTCTCGCGGTACGCCGCGTCGGACTCGGCCAGGTCGATGGTGATGACGCCGTCCTCGTGGCCGATGACGACGTTCTCCTCCACCGAGGAGAGGAGGTCGAAGGCCAGGCCCTCGTCGGGGTCCCCGCCCTGGGCCGGATCCTTGCCGACGACCCGGAAGCCGAGGGTGTCGAGCTCGGCGACGAGGTGTCGCTTGGCCTTCTCCGCCGCGGGGTAGTTGGTCAGCCCGACCTCGTCGTCGTCAGCGGGGCGGGTGCGGGTCAGGTCACAGGCCGAGCACTGCCCGCCCTCGGTGGTGGCCAGCCAGGTGCAGCCGGACAGGTTGAGGTTGCAGCAGACGTGCCAGACCAACCCCTCGGCGTCGACGTAGCGCCCCTGCTCGTCGACGGGGACGATCGCGCGCTCGGCGCGGGAGTAGCCCAGGGCCGTCCCGCAGGAGACGCACACCGAGTTCTCGAAGTAGAGCGGGTTGTCGCACACCCGGCAGCGGTAGGACTTCACGTCGAGATGGTGTCAGAGGGGTGCGACGTCGACCTCCACCCGCAGGGTGGATCTTTTGGCCTCGGTGAAGATCACACCCTTGACCGGCGGCACGTCCCCGTAGTCGCGGCCCCAGGCGACGGTGACGTAGCGGTCGCCGGCCCACTGGTCGTTGGTCGGGTCGATGGCCAGCCACTCCCCCGGCCCGCCGCCGTCGTGGTCGGGCAGCCACACCCACACCCACGCGTGCGAGGCGTCGGCGCCGACGATCCGCTCCTTGCCCGGGGGCGGCTCGGTGGCGAGGTAGCCCGAGACGTAGCGGGCGGCCAGGCCGTGGCCGCGCAGGCAGGCCAGCGTGAGGTGGGCGAAGTCCTGGCAGACGCCCGCGCGCTTGCCGAAGATGTCGTCGATCGTGGACGTCACGGTCGTCGCGGTCTTGTCGTAGGCGAAGTCGCGGTGGATGCGGGTCATCAGGTCCGATGCCGCCTCGCCGATCGGGCGACCGCGGGTCAGCGACTCCGCGGCGTACTCCTTGGCCTCGGCGGTCTGCTCTGCCGAGCCGGACGCGAGCGCGAAGTCGGTGGCCTGCCAGGCCCCGGGGAGCGTCGGGTCGAGCAGCGGCCGGGCCCGCTCCCACGCGCCGCCGAGTGCGGCGTCGGAGTGGATGGGCGTGGTGACGGTGACCTCGGAGAGCGCGTCGACGATCAGCGTCGTGTGCCGCTCGGTCACCTGGAAGTACGTCGCCAGGTTGCCGTAGTAGTCGGTCTCCTGCGCCAGGTCGGACGCCTCCGGGTCGACCGCGACCTCGTGGCTGGCGACCTCCTGCCACGGCAGCGACCTGGGGGTCAGATAGGCCAGGCCGAAGGAGTCGGTGACCGGCTCGTCGTAGGAGTAGACGGTGCGGTGGGAGACGCGGTACCTCACGCGCCCTCCCGCGTGCCCGGGGCGTCGTCGGCCAGCGGCTCGGTGATGGCCGGGATGGTGCCGGTGGCCGGCTCGGCCGGCAGCGAGTCGACGATCGCGAGCGCGCCGAAGGAGCGCGGCGGCGGGCCGGAGCGCAGGTGCAGGTCCTCGACCGACTCACCGAGCCGCGCCAGCCGGTCCAGGGTGTCGTCGAGGAAGGACTCGAGGTTGGGCCGGTTGACCCCGCCGATCGCCACCAGCTCGGCCACCGACTGGTCCTCGACCTCCGCCAGCAGGTTCTCGACCAGCCGCTCGGGTCGGGTGGACCCGGTCGAGGCCGGCAGCGCCGCGACGTGGTCGCGCACCTCGGCGAGGCTGAAGGCCAGGGAGCGCGGGTTGTCGGGGTCGACGACCAGCAGCTCGAGCACCCCGGCGGGGCGCACGTAGCCGCGGTAGCGACGGCGGTGGGTCACCGAGGACTCCGCGGACTCCAGCACCGCGTTGAGGACCGTCCGGTCGACGTCGATGCCGCGCCGCACCGTGGTCGAGGAACGCAGCAGGTGGACCAGCTGCAGGGAACGCTCCAGCGAGCGGCCCGCGCCGATCATGTGCCAGCCGTCGTCGCGCATCATGCTCGCGAAGACGCCCTGCAGGGACAGCACGCCGGTGAGGATGCGACCGGCGGTGTCGGCGACCTGGTGGCTGTGCGGGTTCGCGGCCAACGCCTCGTGCGCGCGCTCGACGACGCCGAACGCACGCCAGGTGTCGGCGGAGAGCTGGTCGCGGACGTCGGTGAGGGCGGTGCGGAGGTTCTCGATCGAGTGGGCGACCGAGCCGACGCGGTCGGCATCGGTGAGCAGCGAGCGGAACTCCGCGTCGAGGTCGTCGAACTGCCGGCCCGCGAGACGCCCGATGGTGCCCAGCAGGACCGCCAGGCTGGCGCCACCCACCGAGCCGGGGCTGGTGCGGAAGTCCTCGGAGATGGTGTGGGTGACGATGAGCAGCCGCAGCATGTCCTCGGCGCGCTCGGCGTACCGGCCGACCCAGAAGAGGTCCTCGAGGACACGGGGGACGGTGACCGCGACGGCGCGCGCGGCGGTCATCGACATCACCTCGGCCAGGCCCTGGTCGGCGTCGGCCGGGTCGGCCTTGAGCACCCAGACGTCCTTGCTGGCCGAGGAGCGGAAGCCGCCGTCGTCGTAGACGTTGGCCAGCCCGCCGACCAGCGGGCGGTAGGAGCCGCCGTAGCGCAGCGCGAAGGTCCGCAGCGTCACCGGCCGCGGCCGCGCCGCGCCGCTGCGCCAGGTCGGCACCTGGGAGAACGGCAGTCGCTCCTGGCCGACGTAGCGGTGCGGCTCGTCGAGGATCCGCTCGATGACCTTGGCCGTGGGCAGGCGCTCCAGCTCCGCCGAGGGGCCGTCGATGGGTCGCACGTGCAGGGGACGGCTGGGCTGCTCCAGGGAGTCGAGCACCGCGCGCAGGCCGTCGGGCGCGCCGCACCAGTGGGTGGTGAGGCCCGGCAGCAGCAGCGGCTCACCGAGCAGCGTCTCGCAGGCGGCAGGGAGGTACGGCGCCAGGCCGCGGTTCTCGAGCACGCCGGACCCGAGCCCGTTGACGACCCGGACGCGCCCGCGACGCACCGCCTCCACGAGCCCGGCGACGCCCAGCTGGGACTCCCCGCGCAGCTCCAGCGGGTCGGACCACGCGGCGTCGACGCGCCGCAGGATCACGTCGACCCGCTCCATGCGGCCCCGCCCCTGGCGGAGGTACACCCACCCGTCGCGGATCAGCAGGTCGCTGCCCTGGACCAACGGGAAGCCGAGCGTGGAGGCGACGAAGGCCTGGTCGTAGGCGGTCTCGGAGTGCGTGCCCGGCGAGAGCACCACGACCCGGGGGTCGGCGAGGTCGCCGTTGGCGGACTGGATCAGCGCCGAGCGCAGCGCCCAGAAGTAGGGCTCCATCCGGTGCAGGCCGGCCTGGCGGTAGAGCTCGGGGACGACGCGGGAGATGACGCGGCGGTTCTCCATCGCGTAGCCCAGGCCCGACGGGGCCTGGGCCCGGTCGCCGATGACCCGCCACTCGCCCGCGGCGTCGCGCGCCAGGTCGGTGGCGGAGAAGACCAGCGGCCGCGGGTCGATCGGCTGCTCGCCCAGCGAGCGCCGCGCGACCGCACGGGTGAAGCCACCGTGGCCGAGCACGACCGCGGGCGGGACGACGCCCTCGGCGAGCAGCCGCTGGTCGCCGTACAGGTCGACGAGCAGGGCGTTGAAGAGCTCCGCGCGCTGGGCGAGGCCCTTCTCCAGGGGCGCCCAGGTGCGGGCGTCGATCACGAGCGGGACCGGGTCGAGGCGCCACGGTCCCTGCCGGTCACCGGGACGCGCGTAGGTGACGCCGTCGTCGGCGAGGAAGCGGGCGATGTCGCTGTCGGCGCGGTACATGTCCCCGGGGGTCAGCGAGACCGCCAGCTCGGCCAGGCCCTTCCACGCCGGTCGCAGCGACCCGTCGGGGCCGACCACCTCGTCGAAGCGACCGGGCGGATCGCCGATGTCTGCGAGCTGCCGCTGTTGGTGGACATGGACACGGGGTTCGGCAATGCGCTGAACACCTATCACACCGTCCGCCGACTGGAGCGGGCGGGGGCCGCC
>LULI01001074.1_pt1 | contig 12115 bp, 9 predicted proteins | sample 728191 | NCBI WGS metagenome assembly LULI01 (sample SAMN03860293, study PRJNA289734) | marine metagenome | biome: seawater column; feature: ocean; material: water; isolation source: Red Sea water column Station 169 - depth 50m | place: Saudi Arabia: Red Sea | collected 2011-10-15 | depth 50 m | reverse complement strand
ACCATTTTAGTTGTTTACTCTATCGAAAAATTAATGAGAAAAACATCGAATCAAATTTCAATCTATGGTGCTACGGCTGGATTATTTTATGTTTTTACTGAGTCGTTTACTATTTATGGTGGCAATTTAGCATCAACATTGGCAGGGCAGTTTTCTTTTGCGTATTCATTAGCATTTGCAAATCTATCAATTTTTTATTTGATAAAATCAAAAAATAATTTTAGATTCACAATCAGTTCAATCTTCCTTGCTCTCTGTTTGTTGTCTCATTTAATTCCATTTATTATCTATTCTCCAATTTATGCATTTTATTGGTTATCAAAAAAACAAAATCTAAATCAAAGAATACTCTCAATCTTTATTTTCTTAGCACTTGCATCAAGATGGTCCGTCTCATTGTTTATGAATTTAGAATATACAACAAATATGACTTACACTCCATTTTCTAGATTAGATGATTTGATCAAGAAAGATATTTTACCCATCATCTTTATCTTGATTGGTTTATTGATAGCAAAGCATAAAAATTTGATTAAATACAAGACAATAAACTTATTTGATCTTTATATTATCTCCTCATCTGTTCTTCTTTATTTTTATGTCCCAGAAGGTGCTCTTTGGAATGGTAGATTGGTACCATTTTTCAATCTTGGAATTATTTTTTTATTTTTCAAAGCAGTAGAAATTTTTATTGATGATATAAATCTTTATCAACAGGGAATCAATGTATTAACGGGTCTATTTTTAGGTGGAACAATTTACTGTTTGTATATATTTTATGAAAAATGGTCTACTAACCAATCATATTTAAATCTTTACATACCAATCATTTTTCTGATAATGATTTTTGCAATCCTAAATCTAAAAAATGTTGTTGTACAACTTAATTTGCTAATTGTTTCAATTATTTTTTCTACTATATCTTTCTTGCCACATTGGCTTAATTGGAATTTTACAGGTTACGAAGGAAAGAACGACTGGAATCAAATTCAAAACTTATACACACAATTAGACAATTTAAAACCTGGAAGGATTATGTGGGAACCGAATTCAGATATGAATAAATATGGAACACCAATGACTCTAATGACAATTCCTTATTTTACAAAACATACAAGCATGGAAGGTTTATATTTTGATTCAAGTATTACAACCCCATTTCATTTTATATCTGTATCTGGTTTGGCAAAAAGACCATCAAATCCAGTAGGTGGACTGTCATATATAAATAATCAATTTGATAAAGGTGTAGATTATCTTTATGACCTAGGTGTAGATTATTTCATTACTTACACAGAAGAAATTGAGAGTAAAGCAATGAATTCTGATGGACTGACATTTCTTTTTTCATCAGAGCCGTTTTCGGTATTTGAAGTCAATTCCTCAAAAGTTGAATTAATTTATCAAGATATTGAAGTGTTTTCAAAAGTAAACAAACAAGAAGGCATTCTTAGTTCAGTTTTTAGAGACACTAATATAACTAATTTTTTTCAAAAAGCATATGAAAATTTTGATGAACTTGATGAAAAGAGAGTTGTTGAAGCAAATAATAAAATATTGATACAGCCATCGAATAAGAATGATTTAGAAATCACAGACATAAAAATTACAAACAAGAAAATTTCATTTTTTACAAACAATCCTGGTGAATTACATTTAATTAAAGTTTCTTACTTTCCAAATTGGTCTATCTCAAACGGGCTTGGGCCATTTAGGACCTCTCCATCATTTATGTCAGTTATACCAAACGAAGAATATGTAGAGATTAACTTTGAAAAAACCACACTAGAAAAAAACAGCTTCTATTTTTCAATATTTTCATTAGTCTTATCATTGATTATTTTTATTAGATCTTTAAAGAATGTTAAAAAAACTTAAAAATTCAAAATTATTAAGAGGTGATTCCACCTATGCACAACTATTAAGAACTTATATTGTTGGTGGATTCAATTTAGTATTTGGTCTTGGAATAAGCTATTTATTTCAATTTTTTGTTTTTTATTCAATTGAGATTCCTTTAAGAACTTATTTAACAAATATTTTTGCATTTTCAATTGGAGTTATAGTTTCATATTTTTTGTCTAGACGAATTATTTTCAAATTATCTATATACGAAGGGGGTTTTAAAGAATTTGTTAAATTTTTGATTACTAATTTAATCAACTTAGTTGTTCCATTGTTTATATGGTTTTTAATTGACTTGATCAGACCATCAATTCAAGATAACGAAATACAGACACACTTGGTCTAATCTCATTTACTTTTGCAGGCACTTCAAGAATTTTGTATCCTGATTTTTCTATTCTAATTAAAAGTTCAGTATCAAAAATATCCTGTGTTGAAATCACATTATTGATTTCTTTTTGAATATTAAATCTTCTTATAGCTTTCATTCCATGAGTATCGCTAAGTGAGGTTCGAAATAAAAGTTTTAAAATTAATACAAATATTGATGTTGCCATTTTTCTGATAAATGTTCTTTCATCTTCAGATTCATTTAATCTTTTCGATGCAACTAGTGCTACGTAATTCTCATCTAGTTCCAATGATTGCTTAAGAAATTTTTTTGAAAAATAATCAATATCAAATGATATTACAATATCATTTTTTGCAATTTCAAATCCATTTTTTAACGCAAGACCATAGTTTGCATAATTGTTATTTATCGTAAAACAATTATCTTTATCTTCTATAAAGGCATGAATGAGATTTTTTGTGTTGTCTAAAGACCCGTTTTCGGAAAAAATAATTTCAAACGGCATATTCATCTCTTGGCAAATTTTAAAAATTCTATTGGCAGATTCTAAAAAGATTTCTTCTTCGTTAAATACTGGTATTACAACTGAAAAATTATTAATCATGCTGTTCATTTTCATAAACATTACAATACATATGGAGTGGATGAAAATAAACTAGATTTAATTTTTAAGGCCTACGATGTTAGAGGTGTTTTTAATGAAACAATTACACCAAAAGTTGGTTTTAAAATAGGCGCAGCTTTTGCTTCTTATGTAGAATCAAATGAAATTATTGTTGGTCATGATGGCCGTATTTCAAATAATGAAATGTTTGCAGCTATAAGCTCTGGAATACAATCAGTTAATAAAAAAGTTTTGTATGTTGGTATGGTTCCAACAGATGTTGTTTATACGCTTTCTGGAATTAAGAATTTACCTGGTTTGATTATTACAGCATCTCACAATCCAAAAGAGTACACTGGTTTAAAGTTTTGCGACAGTGGAGCGGTAGCGATCGGTCAAGAAACAGGATTAAAAGAAATCAAGAATTTAGCAGAAAAATTTAACGATGAATTTAACATGTCAGAATTACCTGAAATGCAACCTTTGAATCAACTTTATTTAGAACATTTTAAAAATATAGTTGATCCATCTGAAATAAGTGACAAAGTGAAATTTGCTATTGATGGTGGAAATGGTGTCCTTGGTGCAATTATTGAAGATCTATCAGAATCCTTTAGTTTAAATTTTGAAGGCCTTTATTTGGAAGTAGATGGCAACTTCCCAAATCATCCAGCAGATCCTTCCAATCAAGACAATCTCTTAGATCTAAAGAACAAAGTACTGTCACAAAATTTTGATTTTGGAGTTGCTTTCGATGGAGATGCTGACAGGTCTGTATTTGTTGATGATAAAGGAAACGTAATTACTGGAAGTATGATGACTTGTTTAATTTCTGATTGGTTATTTGAAAAGAAATCTGAAATAAAGATAGTTCATAATGTAAATGTTCAACCATCTGTTATTGAATATTTAAAAAATAAAGGGATAGAGACAATAAGATCTAAAGTTGGTCATTCATACATAAAAAAAATTATGAGAGATAATGATGCAGATTTTGGTGGAGAACATAGTGCGCATTTTTATTTGAGAGAAAATTTTTATGCTGATTCTGGAATATTGACTTTGCTAATATTTTTAAAAATTTTATCTGAGAAAAATATTAAAAGTTCAGAACTTGTAGAAAATTACAACTTTAAGCCCTCTTCTGGTGAGATTAATTACATTGTCGAAGATGTAGAGACAAGTTTAAAACAAATTGAAAATTCTTTTGAGGGTGAATTTGATAAATTAGATGGAATATCATATTTTTCTGATGACTTTTGGTTTAATGTTAGAGGATCGAATACTGAGCCCATGCTTAGATTAAATGCAGAAGCAGTCAATCAAAATACTTTAGACAACATCATTGAAAAAATTTCAAATATAATAAGTTAATAGATGTTAAATATTGCATTCGACCTAAAAAATCAAATAATATCTGATCTTGAGTCTTCTAGTAATCTTGAAAAAATTTCATATGAAAATTTATTAATAATGGGGATGGGTGGTTCAGGTGTCGCAGGAGATGTGATGAAAGTACTATCTAATGAAATATCTGATAAAAATATAATTGTTCACAAAGAGTATTCAATCCCAAAACAGTTTTTAAAATTTAGACCTTTATGTTTATTTATTTCATATTCTGGCAACACAGAAGAAACGTTATCAGGTATATCTGATGCCAAAAAAAATAATTTAGATTGGATCGTTATTTCAAGTGGCGGGAAGTTAATTGATCTCGCTCAAGAAGAAGGTAAGGAGTATATTAAGATACCAAGTGGACTACAACCAAGGGCAGCATTTGGATATCTTACTTTAGCTATTTCAAGAATCTTAGATATTGTTGAAGGTTCCGATTATGTATCTCAATTGAATGAATCAAGTTCATATTTATATAAACTAACTGAAAAGGCTGAAGATTCTGACATCAACAAACTGTCTTTAGATATATGTGAAAGTATTAACAAAAAAACTGCAATTATATATTCAGGAACCAATATGTCAAAGGTTGTATCGTCACGTTGGAAAACTCAGATTAATGAGAACGCAAAATCCAAAGCTTTTGTTGGTTATCTACCAGAGGTACATCACAATGAAATTCTCTCATGGGATGCAGACATAGATGGAAGTAAAAATAATTATATTGTTATTCTGATTCGGGATAAAAATGAACATGTACAAATTAGTAAAAGATTTGAATTTACCAAAGAATTGATAGGAGAGAAAGTAAATATTGTTGAAGTTAATTTAAACAATCAGGAAAGTACGCTAAAAACCCTATTGGAGTTAGTATTACTAGGTGATTTAGTTAGTTTAAACTTAGCAAACAAATTAACTATTGATCCAAAAAATATTGATACAATTGAAAATTTAAAAAAATTATTAGGAGGATAATGTCCACTATAAAAGACAAAAAACTATCAGTAGTAGGTCAGCAGGAAGTTGATTGGGCTGCTAGACAAATGAAAGTCCTTGAAGAAATTAAAACAGAGTTCTCAAGTAATAAGCCATTAAATGGTTTGAGTATAGGTGCATGTATGCACGTAACAAAAGAAACAGCTAATTTAATGCTTACTTTAAAAGCTGCTGGGGCAAACGTTGCATTGTGTGCATCCAACCCACTATCAACTAAAGATTCAGTCGCTGCCTACCTAGCTGAAAATGATGTTGAAGTACATGCAGTACATGGAGTATCAAATGATGAATTCTTTAAGCATCTTAATTCTGTTTTAGACACAAAACCTGACATAACGATGGATGATGGAGCTGATTTAGTTACCCTACTTTTAACTGATAGATCTGATATACCAGTCATGGGTTCAATGGAAGAGACAACTACTGGGGTAATAAGACTTAAGTCAATGGAAAAAAATAATAAACTTCGTTTTCCTGTTGTTGCTGTTAATGACTCTGACACAAAGCATTTATTTGATAATCGGTTCGGAACAGGTCAAAGTGCGATGGATGGTGTTGTGAGAGCAACCGATCTCTTGATTGCTGGTTTAGATGTAGTTGTTATCGGTTTTGGTGATTGTGGAAAAGGAGTAGCAGAACGAGCATATGGAATGGGTGCTAAAGTGACAGTCGTTGAGCCTAACTCGGTACGTGCTCTAGAAGCTTTAATGCATGGATATGAAGTAAAAAGCAGTGTTAATGCTGCAAAAATTGCTGATGTAATTGTATCTGTAACAGGAAACATGCATGCATTAGACAAGAAACATTTTGATGTAATGAAAGATGGAGTAGTTTTAGCTAATGCAGGACATTTTGATGTAGAAATCAATTTAGAGGCATTAAAACAAGATAGTGCTGAAGTACATAGAGTTAGAGATCATGTAGAAAGCTATTTGTACGATGGTAAGGAAATCTTAGTACTAGCTGAAGGAAGACTAGTTAATTTAGCTGCTGCAACTGGCCATCCTGCTTCAGTGATGGATATGTCATTTGCAAATCAGGCCTTGGCTGCAGAATGGATAAAAGATAATCATGAAGACCTAGAGCCAAAAGTTTACACTCTTCCGAATGAAGTTGATTTAAAAATTGCAGCTACAAAATTAGGACTCATGGGTGGAGAATTAGAAATCCTTACTAAAGAGCAAATTGAATATCTCGACTCCTGGGAGCATGGCACAAGCTAAATTTGAGTATTTTTAAAAAAGTTTTATCTGTTGGAAGTGGAAAACTTGCACAAGAGCTTGATAAAAAAGTCGAGTTAATTAACTCTAAAGAATCTGAAATTGAAAAATACTCTGACGATGAAATTAAAAATAAATTTCAAAATTTAAAAACAGAGATAACTTCAGATAATAAATTTGATTTTGAGGTTGATGCATTTTCATTAGTAAGGGAAGCATCAAAAAGAACAATTGGTCAACGCCATTATGACGTTCAGTTGTTTGGTGGAATGGTTTTATTAAGAAATAAAATAGCTGAGATGAAAACAGGGGAAGGTAAAACACTTGTTTCTACACTCCCAATATCATTTATGTCACTTTTTGATCAAAGTGTTCATGTTGTGACAGTGAATGATTATTTATCAAGAAGAGATGCTGAATGGATGAGTCCAATTTATAACTTTTTAGGACTTGAAGTTGGCCTTATTTATTCAAATCAAGATTACCAAGAAAAAGTATCTGAATATAAAAAAGATATTGTTTATGGAACTAATAATGAATTTGGTTTTGATTATTTGAGAGACAACATGGCTCAATCATCAGACCAACTAACTCAAGGCAACCTATTTTATGCAGTAATTGACGAAGTTGACTCAATCTTAGTTGATGAGGCTAGGACACCTTTAATAATTTCTGGAAGGGTTGAAGAATCAACAAAATGGTATCTTCAATTTTCAAAATTAGTTAAACAAATGAAAAAAGACATTCATTATGAAGTAGATGAATCAAAAAAACAAATTCATCCCACTGAGGAGGGTATTGAATTTATTGAAGGAAAATTAGGTATTGATAATCTCTATGAAAATACATCTACCAATTTTATTCATTATTTAACAGCTTCTTTACGCGCAAAAGAAATTTATAAAAAAGACATTGATTACATAAAATCTGATGGGCAGGTAAAAATTGTAGATGAATTTACAGGACGTGTTCTGGAAGGAAGGCGTTATTCTGACGGACTTCATCAAGCAATTGAGGCAAAAGAAAATGTAAATATTCAGGATGAAAACCAAACTTTAGCATCGATCACATATCAAAATTATTTTAGGATGTATGAACATCTATCTGGTATGACAGGTACGGCAAAAACTGAAGAAGAGGAATTAATTCAAATTTACAATCTTGAGGTGGTGGAGATACCAACGAATCTGCCGGTAGCAAGAAACGATAATCAGGACACAGTTTACAAAACAAAGAAAGCCAAACTAAATGCAGTTGTAGATGATATAAAAAAAAGACATGAAATTGGACAACCAGTTTTACTAGGTACAGTCTCAGTTGACTCATCAGAAGAAATTTCAAAAGAATTAACAAAAAATAGTATTAAGCATTCTGTTTTAAATGCAAAAAATCACCTAGAAGAAGCATCAATTATTGCTCAAGCCGGGCGATTAAAATCCGTTACCGTTGCAACGAATATGGCAGGAAGAGGTGTAGATATCAAATTAGGTGGTAACAGTGAATTTATGGCTAAAAATGAAGCAGAAAAAGAAAACAAAATAGATGATGAAAAATATATGGAGGGGTTAATTGAGAAATTTGATACCTTGATAAACATAAGTCTTGAAGATGACTTAATGAGAAGATTCCAAGGTGAAAGAATTCAATCAATTATGGATAAGCTCAACTTGCCTGATGATGAAAAGATTGAGCAAAGTATGGTAACTAAAAGTATCGAAAGAGCTCAAGCGCAAGTCGAATCCTTAAACTTTGAAATAAGGAAGAATGTTTTAAAGTTTGATCAGGTCCTCAATCAACAAAGAGATGTTATTTATAAATGGAGACGAGAACTTCTAAAATCTGACAATATAGAAAATTTGATTACTGATTGGCGAGATGACATATTTGATGAATTACAAAATAATGTTGATAATTATAAAACACAATATGAAACACTCGAAGATTATAGAAATTTTGTTGAAGATGAGTTGAGTTTAATTTTATCTGACAACGTAAAAAAACAGATATTGCAAACCATAGAAGTAAATGATAACTTAGAAATAATATCAAGTCTGAAATCCCTTTACAATAAAAATTACGAATCAGATAAAAATAATTTCATGAATTTAGCAAGAATGGGCTCACTTTCGTTCATAGATCAATCCTGGAAAAATCACCTTTCGGAAATGGATTATCTCAGATCAGGTATTGGATTAAGAGCAATGGGTCAAAGAGATCCGCTAGTTGAATATCAAAAAGAAGGATATGATTTATTTGAAGAATTAATTCATAATGTAAAGTTATCTGTTGTTAGACTTTTATTAAACTTTGAAAAGGTTTCGGTAGAAAATAATAATCTAAGGAAAGAAGAGATAAAAAAAGTAAACCTAAACAATAAGGATAAGATCGGAAGAAATGATCCTTGCTATTGTGGGTCAGGTTTAAAATATAAAAAGTGTGGAATGCTAGATAAATGTACAAAGAACTCATAAATAAGATATCAAATTTTAAAGAAAGATTGACTTCAGCTAAGGAGTATCTTTGACTTTGAAAATAAAAAAGATCAACTTTCCGAAATAAATAAAGTTATTTCTGAAGAAAATTTTTGGACTACAAATCCTAATGCTCAAAATATTGTCAAGAATGCTTCAAATATTGAAAAAATAGTAAATTTGTTGGAAGTTATCGAGGCTGAAATTAAAGATCTCGAAGAATTCATTGAATTGAGTAAAGATAACTCATCTGAACTAGATGAAATAAAGAATCAACTTATTAATACAGAACAAAAAATTATTGATTTAGAAGAAGAATCTTTATATTCGGAAGAGTTTGATAACCACTCCGCCGTTTTAACAGTTAATGCGGGTGCAGGAGGGGTTGATGCGCATGATTGGGCAGAGATGCTATTGAGAATGTACACAAGATTTTTGGATAATAATAATATGAAATATGAAATTGAAGAAATTTCTGCTGGAGAGGAAGCGGGCATTAAGTCAGGATCAGTAAGAATTGACAATTACCGAGCGTATGCAAATTTAGAAAGTGAAAGAGGAGTTCATAGATTAGTCAGAATAAGCCCATTTGATAGTAATAAAAGAAGACATACTAGTTTCGCAGGAGTTGATGTTGTTCCATTAATTGATGATTCAGATGAGTTTGATTTAAATGATGATGATATCCGTATTGATGTTTATAGATCATCTGGGGCTGGAGGCCAACATGTAAATACAACTGATTCAGCAGTTAGAGTTACTCATATTCCAACGGGAATAGTAGTGGCCTGTCAGGCTGAAAGATCACAGTTACAAAACAAAATACGTGCTTTAGCCCTTCTAAAATCAAAATTAATATTGTTAGAAAGAGAAGAAAAATTAAAAAAACTTGACTCAATTAGAGGGGAACAAGTTGAAGCTGGCTGGGGTAGGCAAATTAGGTCATACGTTATGCAACCTTACCAACAAGTTAAAGACTCAAGAACAAATATTGAAGTTGGAAATATCCAGTCAGTTTTAGATGGAGATATTAACATATTTATCAATGAGTATCTAAAATGGCGTAGACAGGGATTAAATGATTAAGTTAGATAATGTTTCGTTAGTTTTTCAAGGTGGAAGTGTTGCACTTTCAAATGTTACTACAGAGATTTCAGAGGGTGAATTTGTTTATCTTATTGGTCATTCTGGAAGTGGAAAATCATCCTTACTTAAACTTCTTTACAAAGAGTTTTCTCCGACAAAAGGAGATATAGAAGTTGTAGATATGGATGTAACGAGCCTGCCAAAATGGAAAATACCTTTGTTGAGAAGAAAACTAGGAATTGTTACTCAAGAACCACAGCTTCTTGAAGATAGAACAACTTTTGAGAATATAAGTTTTGCTCTTGAAGTACTTGGGTTTCAAGAAAAAGAAATTGATGAGAAGACCAGTACATTGATTGATTTAGTTGGATTAAACGAAAGTATGTATAAATTCCCTAGTCAACTTTCAGGAGGAGAGCAAACAAGAGCATGTATAGCAAGAGCACTAGCATCAAATCCACTTGTCCTTTTATGTGATGAACCTACAGGCAATTTAGATCCAGAACTTAGCATTCAAATTATTACATTATTAGAAAAAATCAATAGGGCTGGCACAACTGTATTAATGGCAACACATGATTCATCGATAGTAAATAGAAGAAAAAAAAGAGTGTTACAACTAAAGGACGGAAAATTAATGAGTGACGTAGATCAAGGAAGGTATGTTTAAAGGTTTATGAAAAAATTAAACTATGTTCTCAAGAATACGTTCATAAATATGAGAAGAAATCCATTACTAGTTGTTGCAACAATGCTTGCAGTATTGGTATCTTCATTTCTTGTTTTTACCACACTTTCCGCTCGTGCAATCGTTGAAAACAACACATCGCGTTGGCAAAATGGAGTTCATGTTGTTATTTTTTTGGATGATAGGGTAACTTCTACAGCTCATAAGCAACTTCAAGAAACTTTAGAAAGTTATCCAGAAGTCAGGATGGTAGAGTATTTTACAAAATCCGAGGCTTCTGATGAATTCAAATTATTATTCAAAGATCAACCTGAATTACTTCAAGAAGTAGATTTTGATATATTACCTACGTCTTTACGAATAAATCTAAATGACCCCGCAGATTATAAATTGATTATTGAAAGAATGGATGGTAATCCAGCTGTAAAAGAGATCAGAGCTTCTGGTGAAGCGATTGAACGGCTTTTGAGTTTAACAAATACACTTGTTTTATCTGCAACGATTTTTGCTGCGTTAATTGCCTTTGCAGCATTTATTTTAATTATCAACACGTTAAGGCTTACAGCTTACGCAAAGAAAAAAGAAATAAAAATAATGAGAACTATCGGTGCTTCATCAACATATATAAGACTTCCTTTTATTTTTGAAGCAGTTTTCGAATCCTTAATAGGAACAAGCATAGCTGTGGGTCTTGGTTGGGGATTTATTCAGTATTCAAAAACATCATTTATTGCTGAAAGTATTTTTGATATTGCTATTTCTGACACATATTTGATAAATCTAACTCTTATTTTGTTACTGTCGACCATTGGCTTCGGATTTTTTGCAAGCTTTGTAGGAATCAGGAAAGCCCTAAATGACTAAAAAATTCTTTTCAGTTCTAATATTATTTCTGATTTTTATACAGACAATATTTGTTGATCATTCTTTTGCAATCACGGCCGAGGAGAGACTCGAAGAAGTAGAAAAGCAGCTTATTGCAATTGCGAACCAAATCAAACAATACGAAGGTGATAAAACAGATTTAGAAAAAGCAATTTTAGCAAACGATTCATCACTTAAAAAAGTAAATGATGAGCTTGCTGAAGTTCAAAGAAGACTAGTAGCAGCTGAGCTTGCGCTTGAAAAGGCACTTGAAGGATATGATGAATCTATTTCCAAAACACAATTAGAAATGATTAATGTTATGAACGAATTATATGAAATTCTTGATGGAGGTCATAGTTCAGCCATACCTCACATTGAACCTGTTAGAAAAAAGGCGATTAGTTGGTTGAATTATTATCTAAATAATGATACTACAGAATGTTCTCATTTGCTTGAAGAACCTGGCAATATTTCTCAATTTTTAACCAACTTTGAATGTGCCGAGGGGCAATTAGGATTTGAAGAGAG
>LULI01000735.1_pt1 | contig 12118 bp, 15 predicted proteins | sample 728191 | NCBI WGS metagenome assembly LULI01 (sample SAMN03860293, study PRJNA289734) | marine metagenome | biome: seawater column; feature: ocean; material: water; isolation source: Red Sea water column Station 169 - depth 50m | place: Saudi Arabia: Red Sea | collected 2011-10-15 | depth 50 m | reverse complement strand
GACAAATATTTGTCTGCTAATGGCACAATTAATAAACTACTTAAATATGCTGAAATAGTAATTATAAATAATAATATTACCAATTGAAGATAATAAAGTTTTTTAATATTACCAGAATAGAAACCTAAGGCCTTTCTTACTGCTATAGACAAGTTATTTTGATTTATAAAAGACAAAAGAGTATTAGCAATACCAATACCAGCAATAAGCATCGCACTTATTGAGACAAGGGATAAAAATTGTGAAAAGTTACCAATTACTCTTTTTAATCCACTTGCTGCATTTTCTGGATATCTAATTTTTACCTTTTGATCATCTTTAAAAATACTTTCAATTTTTTTTATGATTATTTCTGGATTATCATTGGTATTAAATTTTACTTTATATTCATAATTTAAAAAATTTCCTATTCCGTTAAGTTTTAAGATATCTAAAGTTTGTTTACCTGTTAAAACCCAATCTCCAAAAGTCACAAATCCACTTACATCTGGAACAGATCTTACCTTACCAATAACAAGAAATTCTTGATCTTGAATTTTTACAATTTCATTTGTTTTGATATTTAAGGTTTTTGATAAACTCTCATTAATTAAAATTGTATAAGGTTCAGTTTGCATTCTTTCATAAGCATCAGCAGGTTCATAAGTTACTTCACCATATAAAGGATACTTTTGGTCAACTGTTTTTATTCTAGTAAATAAAGATTTATTTTTCTTTCGATTTGTTGTCGAAAGCATTGTGCTGAATTCAACCATCTCTGATATAGTTGTAAACTCTTCAACTTTATTTAATAAATCTATATTTCCTTGATTTCTGTTATAATCAATTTCTAAGTCTCCACCTAAAAGCTCTTTAGCATTTTCTTTGAGTTCCTTTTTTAAACTATCCTCAATAGTAAATATTGCACTTAATATAAAAAGACTGATGAACAGAGTGATGATAATACTAGAGATTTTTTTATAGTTCCTTTTTAAATCTCGAAGAGCATATATTAAGATAAACTTGTATTGATAAAAATTATTTAATTTTTCCATCTTTAATTTTAATTTTTCTGCTTGCGCGGTTAGCAAGTTTCGGGTCGTGTGTTACCATAATTAATGAGGAACCCTCCTCTTTAACATACCTAAATAAAATTTTAGAAATCATATCGGAATTTTCTGTATCTAAATTTCCTGTAGGTTCATCAGCTAGAATTAGCTCTGGCTTCATAGCAATAGCTCTTGCGATAGCGACACGCTGTTGTTCTCCTCCAGATAACTGACTGGGTAAATTATTTAGTCGATGTTTTAAGCCAAATCTATCTAAAAGAGATTTTGCTTCTTTTTCAGGATTTTTAAATTTATTCAATTCAAGAATTAAGGTTACATTCTCTAAGGCTGTATAATTTGGGATTAGATAAAAAGACTGAAAAATTATACCAATATTTTTTTTTCTGATTTTTGATACTTCATCCTCACTTAATTTTGTAATTTCGTGGTCTTGAAAGTATATCTTGCCTGAAGTTGGACGCTCTAAACCACCAATTAACATGATTAAACTTGTTTTTCCTGAACCACTTTCACCTACTATTGAAATAGTTTCTTTTTTTTTTGTGGTCAAATTTATATCTTTTAAAACACTAATATTGTCTTTACCAGTTTGGTATTTAAGATTTATCTTTTTTAATTTAAGAAGAGTACTCATGAACAAAAGTTTTATTATTAAAATAATTATTATCTGTCTACTAACCATTAATGCATATGCAATCGAAAAGATTGTATTATTTGGTGATAGTTTGATGGCTGGTTATGGTTTGTCTGATGACAATAGTTTACCAGTTGTTTTAGAGGAGAATTTAGAAGCAAAGGGTTATAATATTGAAATTGTAGATGGCAGTGTTTCTGGTAGTACATCGTCAGGGGGATTAAATAGAGCTGATTGGACTTTGAGTGAGCCAGATATAGATCTAATAATTTTATGCTTAGGGGCTAATGACATGTTAAGAGGCATCCAGCCAAAAGAAACAAAAAGCAATTTAGAAAAAATTATAAAAATTGCTCAAGATAAAAATATTGAAATTATCCTAGCTGGGATGATTGCTCCAACCTCGCATGGTTTTTCTTATAAAAAAAAATTTGACAAAATTTTTCCTAATCTAGCCAAAAAATTTAAAATAGAGCTTATTCCTTTTTTACTTGAGGGAGTTGCCATGAAGCCCGAGTTTAATCTAAGTGATGGTATACATCCAAATGAAAAGGGCACCATAATAATAAGTAGAACTTTAGAGAAGACAATTATAAAAACTTACAATAAAAAAAATTAGTTTTAGTGGAAAAAAAACCTTATCACCATTTACCAGACGGTACTTTTAGAAATCCCGAAGGTTCACCAAAACCAGATCCTAATGTTAAATGGTCCTTCAAAATTTTTAATAGAGAGAAAAAAAAACTTAATATGACAGTTCCCAAAGAACATGTTATTGAAAAAGAGAAAGTTTTAACAGACTTAAAAAAATTTCAAGAAGACGATTATGTAGCATGGATTGGCCATGCAACATTTTTAATTAAGCTTGGTGAAACAACAATTATTACAGATCCAGTATTTTCAAAAAATGCTGGGCCGCTAATTTTTGGACCTAAGAGATTTACCGAACCAGCACTAAAATTAAACGAAATTCCGAAAACAGATATTTTTTTACTCACCCATAATCATTATGATCATCAAGATATGATGACGATCCGGCGATTTCCTTTTAAAAATTCTAAAGTTTTACTTCCATTAAAACTTGGTAAATATTTTACCAGAAATGGTTATAGCGATGTGAATGAAATGGACTGGTATGATAAAATTGAAATAAATAAAAATTTAAAAATTACTTTTTTACCTGCTGTGCATTGGTCAAAAAGAAGTCTAACAGATACTAATAAAACTTTATGGGGAAATTTTTTGATCGAATATAAAGATATAAAGTTATTATTTGGTTGTGACACTGGAGTAGGAAATATTTATAAAGATATAGGTAATAAGTATGGTCCAATTGATCTTACATTTATAAATATTGGTGCCTATAATTTTTATCCAATAATGCCTTATAAGGATAAGTCGGTTTATCACACAAATCCAGAAGAAGCTTTAGAGGTTGCAAAAAATTTAAAGAGTAAAAAAGTGATTGGAATGCATTGGGGCACGTTTGTTTTATCCCTAGAACCAATCATGGAGCCACCTGTAAGATTTAAAGCTGGAGCGGAAAAATATGGATTTAAAAAAGAAGATGCAATTATTTATAAAATAGGTGAATTTGGATCTTTAAAAAAATTACTTGATTATAATTAATTATCTAAAATTTTCTTTTTAGCTTTTTTAAATTCTTCTTCAGTTAAAACACCATCTTTAAGGAGTTGATTTAATTTATCCAATTCATCTGTTAACTTATCATTATTATCAGATAAGTTGTCTTCATGGTCCTGATCTTCTAAGCTCTCATTGGATTTATTTTCTCTTTTGGCCTCAAAGCCTTTCATGATAGCTGTTCCGCCCAAGTAAAGGACAAATGCTAAAATTGGTATCGCTAATCCGAAAAAAATTATTTTTTCCACAATTTAATCCTCATCATCTTCTCTCCAATTTTTTTCATACATTAACCATGCAGCATAAATTACTGAAAATGTTCCAACTATCATACCATAATCAAATCCAGTTTGTTTATCATATAAATACCAACCTAATTGTGTCGCGCCAATTGGTGGAACTGTCAGTATGAGCATGAGAAGTGCAATTCTATAGGGGTATTTAGGTTTTTTCATAACCTATCTTATCAAAAAAAATTTGTTGAATTCAATATTATGCTTGCGATCTTTTGAAACAGTCAATCGTATTTTTTAGCAAGCAAGCGATTGTCATTGGACCAACTCCACCAGGAACAGGCGTGAGTGCTTTGGCATTTTTTGAAACTTCATCAAATGCAACATCACCAACAATACCTTTCTCAGTTTTATTAATTCCAACATCGATCACTATTGTATCTTTTTTAACCCAATCACCTTTAACTAACTCGGGAATACCAACAGCTGCAATAATAATATCAGCTTCTAAACACTCTGCTTTTAAATCTTTTGTTTTAGAGTGTGTTATAGTAACAGTACAATTTTCTTTCAGTAAAAGTTGAGTCATTGGTTTACCATTTAAGTTAGATCGACCAACAACAACTGCTTTTTTACCATTTAAGTTAGGTTCTATTTTTTTAATTAACAAATAACATCCTAATGGTGTGCATGGAACGGAACTCTCATAACCTGATGAAAGATTTCCAACATTCATTGGATGAAATCCATCTACATCTTTTGATGGGTCAATCGCTTCAATAATTTTTTGTTTATCAATATGTTTTGGTAATGGTAATTGAACTAAAATACCTGACACAGAGTTATCTTTATTTAATTCATCTATCTTCTCTAAAATAACTTTTTCTTCAACACTATCTGGATATTTAATCACATCGGATTTAAGTCCAACTTCGTTAGCAGATTTTTCTTTGTTTCGAACGTAAATCTGACTAGGAGTTAAGTCTCCAATCAAAATTACTGTTAACCCTGGAACTTTATTATACTTAATTTTAAGATCAGATACTTCTTTTTTAAGCTGTTCCCTTAATAGTGCTGCTTCTTTTTTTCCATCAATTAAAATCATAAATCCTAGAATATCATTGGTGCGATGTAGAGCTTCATACACATTTCTATAAACCAAATCAATAGCAGTAAAATAATTGGAGAAATATCTAACGCTCCCAAATTTGGTAAAAATCGTCTTATTCTTCTTAGAAATGGTTCTGTTAATCTGTAAGTAAAATCTAAAACTGCATAAACAAATCTATTTTGAGTATTCAATACATTAAAAGCGATTAACCAGCTGATGATAACATTGGCAATCACTACATACGAATAAAGTTTTAATAATTGTAAAACTAAATAAAAGATAGCAATCATTTTTTTTCAATATAAATCGAAGAACTCGGAAATGCGAAAGAGGCTTTATTGTTTTCAACAATTTGTTTTATTGCAATTGCAAGTTTTTCTTTTACTGAAAGCCATTCGTTCCAACTATCCGATTTTGTGAAACAACGCACATACATGTCTATAGAACTATCTGAAAACTTATCGACCCTAACTGCAATTCCTATATTAGTGTCAAAGTCATCACTTTTTTTTATGTGATCTTCAATTTGATCCCTAATATTTTTTAATTGATCAACCGAAGTGTCATATTGGAGAGTAATAATCCAACTAATTAACCAGTTTGAAGTTTCACTTACATTTACCACAGCATTTTCTGCAAATTGAAAATTTGGAATTATTGCTAATGATTTATCGAATTTTCTGATTGTTGTTGATCGAAAACCAATTTTTTCAACAATACCCTCTATTATTCCATCAACAGAAATCCAATCACCGATTTTAAATCTTTTTTCAACTAATACCAAAATCCCAGAAATTAAATTTTTAAACAAATCTTGAGCACCCAATGCAACTGCTACTCCAAACAAACCTAAACCAGCAATAATTGGTCCAATCTTTATTCCCCATAATTCTAAGACTGCTGCAAGCCCTAGTATGAATATTAATATCTTTAAAGATTTAATAATCCATCCAATGAGTTCTCTTGTTAATAATTTATCAAGACCACTTAAGATATATGAGACTGGTTCTATAATTTGATGAATAACCCAAAAAATTAATATGGTTATTAGAGTTCTATTTATAGTATCGACAATTTCTCTACCTTCCATAGAAAATGTCATGTAATAACTTGCTATAAAAAAACCTAAAACAATTGGTAAAAATCTTGCAGGACCAATTAAAGATTTTACGAAAGTATCATCTAATTTATTTGTTGTTCTTTTTGAGATAATTTCTAACTTTTTGATTACAAGTTTACTAATAAGACCTCTGAAAATTAAAAAAATTAAAAAAATTCCTAAACCAATTAATATTTGTAAGATATCAACACCTAAAATACCTTTGTTCCATACCGATAGAAATATTTCAGAAAAATTATTAAACAATTCCATAATTAAATTTTATATAACAAAAACTCTTCTTCTCCAGGATTAAAAAGAAATATTTTTTTCCATTTAATTTCATTCAATATAGATGAAGTTTTCTCCCCAATACACGATAAATTAGTATTCATCCATAAGCTTTCAAATTGATGATTTTTGACAAAACTCAAAAAACTTTGAGCACTATTCTGTGAATAAATATAAACCATATCAGGCATGTTCAATTTTAAATCTTTTACAAAACTTTCATTGAATTTTTGATTATGTTTTACTCTATAATTAATCACTCTTTTTATGCCATAGCCCTCTTTCGTGAGTTGTTGATCTAAATCAACAGATATAATTTCACCGCTGACATAAAGTAACTTTTTACTTTTTGTCTCGTAAGTTTGTAAAATTAACTCTTTTAAATTAGAAACATTACCCTCTGCAGCTATTGTGTTTTGAAATCCTGATGATCTAGCCTTTTTTTCAGTTAAATTACCAACACAAAAACATTTGATATTTTTGTCTATGTTATTTTGATTTAAATACTTCACTGCATTAGCACTGGTAAAAATAATTCCTCCATATTCAGAAAATTTAATTTCCTCATAATTAACCTTTTCAATATTAATCAGTGGGATGTGCGAAACTTGATGACCTAATGATTTAAACTTTAAAATCATTTCTGAACAATCTTCCAGTGGTCTTGTTAATAAAATATGCATATTATTTTTTGTAAGAATTATTTGATTGCATTTTTAAATTCTGCCCAATTTGTTTACCTATCTCTTTAAATTTATCAATCTGGCCAGATTTCTTTTCATAAAATCTTTGAGAGCCATCTATTGAAAAAAGTTCTGCCTCAACTACAATTGTATCACTTTCTATTTTTGAATAAACGCCTATTGCTGTTTCACAATCTCCCTCTAAAACTTTGAGGACATTTCTCTCAGCATGAGCTCTTTTATAGGTTTCTTCATGATTTACTTTTTTTAAAATTGAAATAATTTCTTTATCTGCTTCACGACATTGGAGTGCAATTATTCCTTGTCCAGCACTTGGTATGATTTCTTGCGCTGAGAAAATTTCAGCTATTTCATTTTCAAGATTTAAATTTTTAATCCCTGCATAAGACAAAATTATTGCATCATAATTTCCATCTTTTAGTTTTTTAATTCTAGTATCTACATTACCTCTAATTATTTTGCATGTTAGATCAGATCTTAATTTTTTAATTTGAAATTCCCTTCTAAATGAAGATGTTCCTATAATTGATTTCAGCTTAAGATCATTTAATTTTTTCTTATCATTTGTTATCAAAATTTCTCTTGGATCATTTCTCTCTAAAAAACAGTCTGTTTTAAGTCCGCTAGTTTCTGTTGCTGGCATATCTTTTAATGCATGTACTGCAATGTCGATACTTTTATTCTCTAACTCTTTTTCAATTTCAGTTGAAAACAATCCTTTGCCACCTATATCAGACAACCTAGTATCTTTAACTTGATCACCTTTTGTTGAAATAGATTTAATTTCAATATCATTTGTATCTAAAGTAGCATAAATAAATTTATTTCTTTCTTGTATTGGAAATGTACAATTATTAAAAACTATTTGTATGAGTAAAAAACCCTTAATTCTTGGAATTGAAACTAGTTGTGATGAAACAGCTGCCTCAGTTATAACTGAGAATGACCAAGGGAAACCTATAATTTTATCAAACATTGTCTCTAGCCAAACTGATGTCCACAAAGAATTTGGAGGTGTAGTTCCAGAGTTAGCGGCCAGATCACATATCGAAAAAATAGATTTAATCGTGAAGAAAGCTTTGGATGAAAGTGGAATAAAAATTAAAGATATTGATGCAGTAGCTTCGACTGCAGGTCCTGGTCTAATAGTTTGTTTGTCAGTGGGCTTAAGCTTTGGGAAAGCTTTTGCCTCTTCAATAAACAAGCCTTTTATAGCTGTAAATCATTTAGAAGGACATGCGTTGAGTCCAAAATTAGTTTCAAACTTAAATTATCCTTACCTCCTGCTATTAATTTCGGGTGGTCATTCACAATATTTAAATGTTCAAGGTCTTGGAAAATATAAAAGACTAGGAACAACTATTGACGATGCACTAGGTGAAGCTTTCGACAAAACTGCAAAACTTTTAGGAATAGAATTTCCTGGAGGACCCCAAATCGAGCTTTGGGCAGAAAAAGGTGATCCAAATTCTTATGATCTACCAAAACCTATCATTAATAAGGGTGGTTGTAATTTGTCATTTGCTGGTCTTAAAACTGCAATCCTGAAGATAAGTAAAACCATTGAAACAGAGCAAGAAAAATTTAATTTGGCAGCTTCTTTTCAAAAAACAATTGAAGAAATATTGAAAAAAAAAACCAAAATTGCTTTTAATGAATTTGAAAAACAAAATGATATACAAGATAAAATTTTCGTTGTTGCGGGTGGTGTAGCAGCAAATAAAAAAATAAGATCTATGTTGATAAACTTGTGTAAAGAAAATAATTATCAAAGTGTTTTTCCACCAATTGAAATATGTGGGGACAATGCTGCAATGATAGCAATGGTAGGTTTGGAAAAGTATAAATTAAAACTTTTTAATAAACTAGATCATCCAGCAAAACCAAGATGGCCCTTAGATGAAAATGCATTATTTTTAAAAGGTGCTGGGGTTAAACTTTAATGCAATATTGGTTACTTAAGTCAGAACCTGACGTTTGGTCAATTGATCAACAAAAAAAAGCTGGTATTAAAGGTGCTCCTTGGGATGGAGTAAGAAATTATCAAGCTGCCAAAAATTTAAAATCAATGAGAGAAGGAGATCAATGTTTTTTCTATCATTCGAACATAGGAAAGGAAATTGTTGGTATTGTTGAAGTTATAAAGGAAGCATATTTAGACAAGACAGATAAATCTGGTCGATTTGTTGCTGTTACAGTAAAGTTTCTAAAAAAATTAAATAAGCCAGTAAGTCTTGAGGATATTAAGAAAAACAAGCAATTAAGCCATTTATCACTTATTAAACAAAGCAGACTATCAGTAATGCCAATAGATTCTAAAAGCTGGAAAATTTTAAATAACATGGGTAAGATTTAGAAATAATATTTATGCCTAAAAAAAAGAAAAAATCTAAATCAAGAAAAAAAACCTCAAAAAGAAAGAAGGTTAAAAAAAGAAAAAAAATTCTTAAAAGAAAAAAAAAGATTAGAAGTAAGATTAAAAAAGTTAAAATTAATAACGAAGGCTCAACTCAAGAACTAATTTTTAAACCAAAACCAGAGTGGGTGAAAAGTGGTTTAATTAATAAATCTCAATATCAGAATAAATATACTGACTCTATTAAGAACAATAATGCTTTTTGGAAAAAAGAAGGAAAAAGAATTACATGGATAAAACCATATAAAAAAATTAAAGATGTGAAGTATAGTAAAGATGAAGTTAAAATAAAATGGTTTGAAGATGGAACTTTAAATGCCTCTGCTAATTGTATTGATCGACATTTAAAAGATAAAAAAGATAAAACAGCTATAATTTGGGTAGGTGATGATCCTAAGGATACTCAAAAAATTTCTTATAAACAACTTCATCAAAAAGTTTCAAAAGCAGCTAATGGTCTAAAAAAATTAGGGATACAAAAAGGAGACAGAGTAACAATATATTTAACGATGATACCCGAGCTGGCTGTTTTGATGTTAGCTTGTGCAAGAATAGGAGCCATACATTCTATAATATTTGGAGGGTTTTCAGCAGAGTCTATTTCTGGAAGAGTAAATGATTGTAAATCAGAATACATTATAACAGCTGATGATCCTGATGTTAAAAAATGTATTGTTGTCAAAAGAACAGGAAACTATGTTTATTGGGATGACGACAGAGATGTTTGGTATCATGATCTAATTAAAGATGTACCAAGTCATTGTGAACCTGAGGAAATGAATGCTGAAGATCCTTTATTTATTCTTTATACGTCTGGATCTACAGGTAAACCGAAAGGTGTACTACATACAACAGGCGGGTACATGGTTTATGCTTCCATGACTCATCAATACATATTTAACTATAAGCCTAAAGATATTTATTGGTGTACTGCAGACATAGGTTGGGTAACAGGTCATAGTTATATTATTTATGGACCCTTATCTAACGGAGCTACTACAATAATGTTTGAGGGAGTACCAAATTATCCGGACAGCTCAAGATGGTGGCAGATTGTTGATAAATATAAAGTTAATACTTTTTATACTGCTCCAACAGCTATCAGAGCCCTTATGCGAGAGGGTGATGATCCAGTAAATAAAACATCTCGAAAATCTTTAAAATTATTGGGTACAGTCGGAGAGCCTATAAATCCAGAGGCTTGGATGTGGTATTACAAAACAGTTGGAAACTCAAAGTGTCCAATCGTAGATACCTGGTGGCAAACAGAGACAGGCGGAATTTTAATTGCGCCTCAAACAGGAGCTATACCTTTAAAACCTGGATCAGCAACAAAACCTTTTTATGGAATTAAACCTGTTCTTGTCGATAAAGATGGAAAAGAAATTAAAGGTGCAGGAGAAGGGAGACTTTGTATAGCTCAGTCTTGGCCAGGCCAAATGCGAACTGTTTATGGCGATCATCAAAGATTTATTGATACTTACTTTTCTCAATTTGATGGAAAATATTTTACTGGGGATGGGTGCAGACGAGACAAGGATGGATATTACTGGATCACTGGACGAGTAGATGACGTAATTATTGTATCAGGACACAACTTGGGTACTGCTGAAATTGAAAGTGCTTTTGTTGCTCATCCTAAAGTTGCTGAAGCTGCTGTGGTTGGTTATCCACATGACATTAAAGGAAATGGACTATATTGTTATGTAACTCTTAATGCAGGTGAGACTGAGACAGGAGATCTTGAAAGAGAACTAAAATTATGGGTTAGAAAACAAATAGGTCCATTAGCAACTCCTGACTTGATTCACTTTACTCCAGGGCTTCCAAAAACAAGATCTGGAAAAATAATGAGAAGAATTCTTAGAAAGATTGCAGCAAATGAACATGGTCAATTAGGTGATACTACTACTTTAGCTGATCCAAGTGTTGTTGATAGTTTAGTTGACAATAGAAAAAATACTTAGAAACCTAATCTTTCTTTAAATTCCTTTTTAACAACATCCCATTTGAGAATGACTGAATTCAAAACTATTTTACGATCTAAAGTTTTTAGCTCCTCAGCAATTGGAGCCCACTTATATAAAGATAATGCACTAGGATTAAAAGGGAGATCACTATGATAAGTATCCCAATTCATTTTCTCAAATCTTTCATCAAAATTTTTTTTGGTGTTTACAGCATAGATATTCCACTTAGCTAAATTAACTGACTTCATAAATTCATCATTTTCAAAATGAAGAACATACCTAGTGCCCATCCTGGTCTTTAAATAACCATACAAAGTAACTTGTGACACCCAAGCTGATTTTGTTTGAATAAAATCCTCTAATTCATCTAATGACTTTATTTTTTTTTTAGGGATAAATGCTTTAAAAAGGGCAAATAGATAGATCTTGAAGTCCCTCAAGGTAAGATCTTTCCAGGTAAGTTTATATTTTCCCATAAAATAAGCTATTTTTGATAGTTATAACCCATAAATCGGACTAATTTGAGCAATTTTAACACTTTAAATCTCTTCGATAATGGTTATGGTTTTTGCCAGTTATAACTAAAAAGAGAGAGGTATAAATGTCAAAACAAGAACAACACTGGGAAAAATCCAGAGGTTTGCTATTCATGACACTAGCAATCTGGTTTGTATTCTCAATTGGCATCTTCTTATTCGGGGCTGAAATGAATGAAGTTACGGGACCATTTGGTTATCCGTTAACTTATTGGTTCACTTGTCAAGGTTCTCTTGGTGCTTTCGTAATCCTAATTTTCTGGTTTGCGAACAGGCAGGAGAAAATTGATGAAGAGTTCGGCTTCTCAGAAAGAGGGGATGACTAAATGATGAAAGGTAATTTTATAGACAATTTACCTAAGGTTTATGGAATCTATACAGGTGGTTTTTTAGCTTTCATAATCATTATGTCAATTGCCGAGCAGATGGGT
>LULI01001317.1_pt1 | contig 12144 bp, 9 predicted proteins | sample 728191 | NCBI WGS metagenome assembly LULI01 (sample SAMN03860293, study PRJNA289734) | marine metagenome | biome: seawater column; feature: ocean; material: water; isolation source: Red Sea water column Station 169 - depth 50m | place: Saudi Arabia: Red Sea | collected 2011-10-15 | depth 50 m | reverse complement strand
CGACGGTCGCGGTGGCGTGGATCAGGCCGCCGATGGCGCCCATCAGCAGCGCGCCGGCTACACCGGCCCAGGCGCCGTAGTGGTAACCGAAGTAGCCCGCACCGTAGGTGCCGAGCACCATCATCCCCTCGAGTCCGATGTTGACCACGCCGGCCCGCTCGGACCACAGGCCGCCCAGACCGGCGAGCATGATCGGCACCAGCGCGATGAGGGTGGCGCGGACGGTGCCGGAGGACGCGAGGTCCTCGGCGCCGGTGACGACCCGGAGCACCGAGATCGCCAGCAGGACCAGCACGGCGGCACCGAGCCACCACAGCCGGGGCAGACGACGGGTGACGGCGCTCATGCGCGGGCCTCCTCTTCCTTGTCCCCCGCCGTCGGGCGGCCGGCCTCGAGGGCGCGGGCCACGGCGTGCTGCTCGAGGCGCACGCCGTAGCGGCGCACCACCTCGTAGGAGATGACGACGGTCAGGACGATGACGCCCTGGGTGATGGCGACGATGTCGGGCGAGACGCCGACGAGGATCTGCAGCGGGTTGGACTGCTCGTCGAGGTAGGCGAAGAGCAACGCACCGATGGCGATCCCGATCGGGTGGTTGCGACCCAGCAGCGCGATGGCGATGCCGGCGAAGCCGAGGCCGGACTGGAAGGTCGAGCCGTAGCTGTAGGAGTCACCGAAGAGCAGCGGCAGGCCGACCAGGCCGGCGACCGCACCCGAGAGCAGCATCGCCACGATCGTCATCCGGGTCACCGAGATGCCGCTGGCCACGGCCGCGGTCGTGGACTTGCCGGTCGCCCGCAGGTCGAACCCGAAGCGCGTGCGGTTGAGCAGGAACCAGTAGGTGAACCCGGCCAGCGCGGCCAGGAAGATGAAGCCGTAGACCTCGGTCGTGGACCCCTCGCCGATCTGGAAGCCGGGGATCCGGCTGCCCTCGGGGATCTGCTTGGTGCCGAGGCTGTTGCTGCCCTCGCTGCGCACCGCGACCTTGCGCAGCAGGTAGGCCACGAGCCCGGTGGCGATGAAGTTGAGCATGATCGTGGAGATCACCTCGCTCACGCCCCGCTTCGCGCGCAGCACACCGGCGATGCCGGCCCAGGCAGCGCCCGCGAGCATCGCGGCGAGGATCGCCAGCACGGTGTTGGCCGCACCCGGCAGCCAGGCCTCGCCCGCGACGACCGCGGCCACGAAGGCCGCGACACGGTACTGGCCGTCGACACCGATGTTGAACAGGTTCATCCGGAAGCCGACGGCGACGGCGAGGCCGGAGAGGTAGAGCACCGTGGCGTTGTTGAGGATGTTGGCGACGTTGCGCTCGGCGGGCACGCCGAGCAGCGTCGACCACACCTCGCCGACGGGGTCGCCGGCCAGCACCAGCACCAGGCTGGTGATGAGGAAGGCGAGCACCAGGGCCAGGACGGGGGCCAGCAGGCCCAGGCCGATCTTCTGCAGTCGTGGGTCGAGGTTGGTCACGCGGCACCTCCCGCACCGGTCATGGCCGAGCCGAGCTGCTCGGGGGTCACCTGACCCGGGTCGAAGGAGCCGACCAGGCGGCCCCGCAGGATGACCTCGATGCGGTCGGAGAGCCCGATCAGCTCGTCGAGGTCCGCAGAGATCAGCAGCACGGCCAGGCCCTGGCGACGGGCCTCCTTGATGTGCCCCCAGATCGCCGCCTGGGCGCCGACGTCGACGCCGCGGGTCGGGTGGGCGGCGATGAGCAGGATCGGGTCGCCGCTCATCTCGCGGCCCACGATCAGCTTCTGCTGGTTGCCGCCGGACAGGGCTCGGGCCAAGGTGTCGACCCCCGGGGTGCGGACGTCGTAGTCCTCGACGATGCGCTGGGTGTCGGTGCGCGAGGCACCCCGGTCGATCAGGCCGCGACGCACCCAGGGCTTGCGCGTCTGGTGGCCCAGGACGCGGTTCTCCCACAGCGGGGCGTCGAGCAGCAGGCCGTGGCGGTGGCGGTCCTCGGGGATGTAGCCGATGCCGGCCTCGCGACGCTTGCGCGTGGAGAGCTCGGTGAGGTCCTGGCCGGCGAGGCGGACGGTGCCGGTCGCACCCGGGCGCATGCCCATGATCGCCTCGACGAGCTCGGCCTGGCCGTTGCCCTCGACGCCGGCGATGCCGAGGACCTCGCCGGCGTGGATGTCGAAGGAGACCGCCTCGAGCAGCGGGCGGTTCTCACCGGGCAGTCCGAGGTCGGCCACGTGCAGCGTGACGCGCTCGGTGACGGTCGAGGCCTCGGTGGAGGGGCTGGGGAGCTCCGAGCCGACCATCAGCTCGGCGAGCTCGCGCGAGGTGGTGCCGGCCGGGTCGACGGTCGCGACCGTCGTACCCCGGCGGATCACGGTGATCTCGTCGGCGATCGAGAGGACCTCGTCGAGCTTGTGGGAGATGAAGATGACCGAGAGGCCCTCGGCCTTGAGCTCGCGCAGGTTGCCGAACAGCTCGTCGACCTCCTGCGGCACCAGGACCGCGGTGGGCTCGTCGAGGATGATCACCTTCGCGCCGCGGTAGAGGACCTTGAGCTCCTCGCGGGCGGCCGAGCCGATGCCGTGCAGCTTCTCGGCGCCGAGCACGACGTTCTCCAGGACGGTGAAGTTGTCGGCGAGCTGGAAGTGCTGGAAGACCATGCCGACGCCGTGCTTGATCGCGTCGGCGGGCGAGCCGAGGCTGACCTGGGTGCCCGCGATGTCGATGGTCCCGGAGTCGGGCGCCTGGACGCCGTACAGGATCTTCATCAGCGTCGACTTGCCGGCGCCGTTCTCACCCACGATCGCGTGGATCGTGCCGCGAGCCACGTCGATGTTGATGTCGTCGTTCGCGATCACGCCCGGGAACCGCTTGCCGATCCCCCGCAGGCGCACCGCAGGTGCGACGTCGGACACGAGAACCCCTTCCGGTCCCGAAAAGCTCACTGGGAAAATCTCACTGGATGGCGCGCAGACGGTCCGCGCCGACGAGCACGCTATCCGACGGTGGCGCGTGCGCGGGAAGCCGCAGGCCACGCCCGCCGGAGCGGACGTGGCCTGCGAGGTGGAGCCTGACGGGTCAGGTCACGGTGCGGTCGGCACCGAGATCTCGCCGTCGATGATCTGCTGCTTCAGCTCGTCGAGCTGCTCGACGATGTCGTCGACGAAGCCGCCGCTGGTGGAGTAGCCCACACCGTCGACCTCGAGGTCGTAGGTGGTGACACCGGACGGGAAGTCACCGTCGTTGACCTGGGAGAGGTACTCGTAGACCGCGACGTTCACGTTCTTGAGCATCGAGGTCAGGATCGAGTCCTGCACCGACGGGTCGGCGGTGTTGTACTGGTCGGAGTCGACACCGATGGCCCAGTTGCCGGACTCCGAGGCAGCCTCGAAGACGCCGCCGCCCGAGCCGCCGGCGGCGTGGTAGACGATGTCGGCACCGTTGTCGAACATGCCCTCGGCCGCGGTCTTGCCCTTGGCCGGGTCGGCGAAGCCGGAGAAGTCCGGGACCTGGGTGAGGTAGGTGACGTCGACCTCGATGTCGGGGTTCACCGACTCGGCGCCGGCGACGTAGCCCGCCTCGAACTTCTGGATCAGCGGGGTCTCGACGCCGCCGACGAAGCCGATCTGGTCGGTCTCGGTCTTCAGCGCGGCGGCCGCGCCGACCAGGAAGGAACCCTGCTCCTCGGCGAAGACCAGGCTGGCGACGTTGTCGGCCTCGACGCTGGAGTCGTCGATGATCGCGAAGTGGACGTCGGGGTACTCCTCGGCGACCTTGCCGATCGAGGCGGCGTAGGCGAAGCCCACCGCGATGATCGGGTCGTAGCCGGCGTCGGCGAAGGTGCGCAGGCGCTCCTCGCGAGCGGACTCGGCCTCGCCGTCCTCGGCCTCGGACTCCTGGGACTCCATGCCGAACTCGTCGATGGCCTGGTCCAGACCCGCGGCGGCGGAGTCGTTGAACGACTGGTCACCACGGCCGCCGACGTCGTAGGCCATGCCGACCTTGATGTCGCTGGTGGGGGCGTCCCCGTTGTCGGTGCCCTCGTCGGTGCCCTCGTCGGAGCCACATGCCGACAGGGTGAGCGCGGCGGCCATGGCCACCGCTGCAAATCGAGCCGTCTTCCTCACGGCAACCCTCCTGGTGATCGGTAGCGCCCCGTGGTGCGGGACACAACGGGTCACCCTAGGGCCGCACCCGGCCCGCGGCGTACGCCACGAGCCGAAATTCCCACGGTTGTTACCTGTCAGTGACCTGCCGCGCAGAGCAGTCGGTCCCGACTCAGGCGCGCAGGGCCCGCCAGGCGGCCTCGGCCATCAGCCGCGCACCGATGGTGATGGCCCGCTCGTCGATGTGCAGGTTGCCCTGGTGCAGGTCGTAGGTGACGCCGCCGGGGGTCCGGGTGCCGAGCCGCATCATCGCGCCGGGCACCTGGTCGAGGTACCAGCCGAAGTCCTCGCCGCCCAGGCTCTGCGGGGCCATCACCTGGCCGTCGGGGCCGAGGACCTCGGTGACCGCCTCGGCGAGGATCCGGTTGGACAGCGACTCGTTGACCACCGGGGGCACGCCGCGCTGGTAGTCCAGGTGGGCGGTGACGCCGTAGGGCCGCACGATCTCGTGGACCAGCTCGCGCACGAGCTTCTCGCACTCGGCCCAGGCGACGGCGTCGAGGATGCGCACGGTGCCGGCCAGCACGCCGTGGTCGGGGATGACGTTGGGGGCGGACCCGGCCTGGACCATCCCCCACACGACGCTGACGCCCGAGCGGGGGTCCAGGCGGCGCGACAGGATCGCCGGCAGCTCGGTCGTCATCTTGGCCAGCGCGAAGGTGAGGTCGCCGGTGAGGTGGGGGCGCGAGGTGTGCCCGCCGGTGCCCTCGAGGCGGATCTCGATGCGGTCGGCGGCGCTGGTGAGGGGTCCGAGCCGCAGCCCCACCTGGCCGACGTCGACCCCGGGGTCGCAGTGCAGGGCGAAGACCCGCTCCACGCCGTCGAGGACGCCCATGCCCATCAGGTGCACGGCGCCGCCGGGCATGACCTCCTCGGCGGGCTGGAAGAACAGCCGCACCCGGCCGCCGAGCTCACCGATGGCGTGCAGTCGGGCCAGCGCGTGAGCCGCGCCCACGAGGGCGGTGGTGTGCACGTCGTGCCCGCAGGCGTGGGCCACCCCGGGCACCGTCGAGCGCCAGGGATCGTGGGAGACCTCCTGGACCGGGAGCGCGTCGAGGTCGGCGCGCAGGCCGACGGTCCGCTCCCCCGTGCCGAGGTCGGCGACGAGCCCGGCGGGGCTCAGCCGCTGCAGCCGCCACCCGATGGCCTCCAGGTGCCCGGCGACCACGTCGGTGGTGCGGTGCTCGGTCCAGGACAGCTCGGGGTGGGCGTGGAGGTCGCGCCGCAGGCCGACCAGCTCGGCCTCGTGGTCGGCCACGACCTGCGCGATGAGGGCGGAGGCGGTCAGGGGGCCCGGTGAAGGGGCGATCGGGTTCGACATGTCCCGCCCAGGGTAGAGGGGCGGGACATGTCGACGGGTCCTCCCGACGTCAGCCGGCGTCGGGCGTGAGACGCAGCACCCGGCCGGCTGGGGCGGCGGGGTCGCCCATCAGGTCGGTCTCGGTGACGTAGACCTCGCCGTCGACCAGCTCCACGTCACCCGGGAACGGGACCTCGGCGAAGACGGTCGGCTCCTGCAGGAACTTCTGCTCCATGACCACCGAGGCGAACAGCATCGAGACGTAGGCCGTGCCATCAGGGCCGATCGCCAGCCCGACCGGGGACACCAGGCCACCGGCGTACCGCGTCACGTCGCCCGTGGCGAGCTCGATCCGGTAGACGCCGCCGTTGGCGCCCATCCGCGGGTCCTCCGGACCGCCGGGGAGCGAGGTGACGTAGAGGTTCCCGTCCGGGCCCATCTCCACGTCGGTGGGCACGCCCTCGGCCTTGTACGTCGAGCCCTTCGCGCACCCGGGCAGACCCATCACCTTGGCGCGACGCTTCGTGATGTCGATGCGCACCGGCGGCAGGGTCGCCACGGTCGACACCTCTCCGTCGGTCACGGCAAGGATCGAGTTGCCCGCTGCGTCGGCGACGTAGGTGGTGCCACCCGCGACATGGGTGGCGTAGGGGTGGGACTCGACCACCCCGGTGTACTTCAGGAGCGGTCTCAGCTCGCGGTCGACCTTGCGGCGGCACGGGCGGGTCATCCCCTTCACGCCGTAGCGGGTGCTGCCGTCGGGGTTCGCCTCCTGCTCGTAGCCCCAGAGGTCGGCGACCTGCACCGGGTCGCCGCCGTTCTCCACGGTCCACAGGGCCGCGGCCGGTTCAGGACCCATGGCGGTGGTGACGTAGGTGACCACGCCGTCGGAGACCGAGACGCCGCCGACCTCCTGGCCCTCGGCGGTGACCAGGTCCTTGCGGGAGCTGCCCGGTCCGAGCTGGGTGAGGATGCCGGCGAAGTTCTGGGCGACGAAGACGGTCCCGTCGTCGTCGACCGCCAGGCTCAGCGGCGCGACGAGTCCGTCGCCGACCTCCTCGGCGGTGGCTCCCGACGCGGGGGCGGCCAGGCCGGAGAGGGTGACGGCACCGGCGGCCAGGGCGAGCACAGCGGGGCGGGTGCGACGTTGCACGATGCCTCCAAGGTGAAGAAGTAAAGGGTGACGGCATCCTGCTCCCCGCCACCGCGCCCCGGAATAGCCCGGACGACCCCCAAGGCATCACCCGGACGGGTCACCCCGCGTCGTACGCCTCCAGGATCCGGTCGGCCGCGACCGTCGCCCACAGGTGATCCAGCCCTTCGTTGGCGAGGCCAGACACCGTGATGACAGGCGGGGTCCATGTGGGCGACTTGGGAGCAAGAATATGCAGCGCTGCGCGATAGTCCGAGGCAGCGGTACGGGCACGGGTAGCGCCGTCGCCGTCGGCCTTGTTGACGGCGATGACGTCGGCGATCTCGAGGATGCCCTTCTTGATGCCCTGCAGCTGGTCGCCGGTGCGGGCCAGCGTCAGGAACAAGAAGGTGTCGACCATCCCGGCCACCGTCACCTCCGACTGACCGACACCGACGGTCTCCACCAGGATCACGTCGTAGCCGGCCGCCTCGAGGACGCCCATGGCCTGCACGGTCGCCCGGGCGACGCCGCCGAGCGTGCCGGCCGACGGCGAGGGCCGGATGAAGGCGTCCGGCTCGACCGAGAGCCGGCCCATCCGGGTCTTGTCACCCAGGACCGAGCCGCCGGTGCGCACGCTGGAGGGGTCGACGGCCAGCACGCCCACCTTGTGGCCCTCGGCGACCAGCCGGGTGCCGAGCGCCTCGATGAACGTCGACTTACCGACCCCCGGCACGCCGGAGATCCCGACCCGGACCACGTCGGACCCTCCGGACTCCTCGGCCAGCTCGGTCAGCAGCGCCCGCGCCTGGGCACGGTGCTGCGGACGGGAGGACTCGACCAGCGTGATCGCCTGCGAGACCGCCGCGCGTCGCTGCGCGCGGATGCCCTCGACGAGCCGGTCGACCTTCTCCTGGTCCCTGTCCCGGTCGGGAGCCGCCATCAGTGACCGAGCTGCTCGCGCAGCGTGGCCAGCAGCGAGAGCGCCGACTGTGCGATGACCGTGCCGGGCAGGAACACCTCGGCGGCACCCATCTCCAGCAGGGTCGGCACGTCGTCGGGCGGGATGACGCCCCCGATGACGACCATGATGTCGTCACGGCCCTGCTCGGCCAGCGCGCTGCGCAGCGCCGGGAGCAGGGTGAGGTGGCCCGCGGCCAGCGAGCTGACACCGACGATGTGCACGTCGTTGTCGACCGCCTGCTGCGCGACCTCCTCGGGCGTCGAGAACAGCGGCCCCACGTCGACGTCGAAGCCCATGTCGGCGAAGGCGGAGACGATGACCTTCTGGCCGCGGTCGTGGCCGTCCTGGCCCATCTTGGCGACCAGGATGCGCGGGCGGCGGCCCTCGGCTTCCTCGAACTCCGCGGTCTCGGCGAGCACCTGCTTGACCTGGGTGGCACCCTCGCCGTCGCCGGACTCGTCGCGGAACACGCCGCTGATCGTACGGATCACGGCCTGGTGGCGGCCGTAGACCTTCTCCAGCGCGCCGGAGATCTCACCGACGGTGGCCTTGTTGCGGGCGGCGGCGACGGCCAGGGCGAGCAGGTTGCCGTCCATGCCGGTGCTGCCCTGCTCCGCGGAGCGGGTGAGCGCCTCGAGCGAGGACCGGACGGCGTCGTCGTCGCGCTCGGCGCGCAGCCGCTCGAGCTTGGCGACCTGGCGGCGGTAGACGTCGTCGTTGTCGACGCGCAGGACGTCGAGCTTGTCCTCGGCGGCGAGCCGGTAGGTGTTGACGCCGATCAGCTTCTGGGCGCCGGAGTCCAGGCGGGCCTGGGTGCGCGCGGCGGCCTCCTCGATGCGCATCTTGGGGATGCCCTGCTCGATGGCCTTGGCCATGCCGCCGGCCCGCTCGGCCTCCTGGATGTGGCCCCAGGCGCGCTCGGCGAGGTCGTGGGTCAGGCGCTCGACGTAGTAGGAGCCGGCCCACGGGTCGATGGTGCGGGTGGTGCCGGACTCCTGCTGCAGCAACAGCTGGGTGTTGCGCGCGATGCGGGCCGAGAAGTCGGTCGGCAGCGCGATCGCCTCGTCCAGCGCGTTGGTGTGCAGCGACTGGGTGTGGCCCTGGGTGGCGGCCATCGCCTCGATGCAGGTGCGGCCGACGTTGTTGAAGACGTCCTGGGCGGTCAGGGACCAGCCGGAGGTCTGGGAGTGAGTGCGCAGCGAGAGCGACTTGGGGTTCTTCGGGTCGAACTCGCGCACCAGGCGCGACCACAGCGCGCGGGCGGCGCGCATCTTCGCGACCTCCATGAAGAAGTTCATGCCGATCGCCCAGAAGAAGCTCAGCCGGGGCGCGAAGGCGTCGATGTCGAGGCCGGCCTCGAGGCCGGCGCGGATGTACTCGACGCCGTCGGCGAGGGTGTAGGCGAGCTCGAGGTCGTTGGTCGCCCCGGCCTCCTGCATGTGGTAGCCGGAGATCGAGATCGAGTTGAACCGCGGCATCCGCTCGGCGGTGAAGGCGAAGATGTCGGAGATGATCCGCATCGACGGCGCCGGCGGGTAGATGTAGGTGTTGCGGACCATGAACTCCTTGAGGATGTCGTTCTGGATGGTCCCGGCGAGCTGCTCGGGCTTGACGCCCTGCTCCTCCGCGGCGGCGATGTAGAGCGCCATCACCGGCAGCACGGCGCCGTTCATGGTCATCGAGACCGACATCTGGTCCAGCGGAATGCCCTCGAAGAGGGTGCGGGCGTCGTAGATCGAGTCGATCGCGACACCGGCCATGCCGACGTCACCGCGCACGCGCGGGTGGTCGGAGTCGTAGCCACGGTGGGTGGCGAGGTCGAAGGCGACCGACAGGCCCTTCTGACCGGCCGCGAGGTTGCGGCGGTAGAACGCGTTGGACTCCTCGGCGGTGGAGAAGCCGGCGTACTGACGGATGGTCCACGGCTGGGTGGTGTACATCGTCGGGTAGGGCCCGCGCAGGAACGGGCTGAGGCCGGGGTAGGTGTCGAGGGCGTCGAGGCCCTCGAGGTCGTCGGGCCCGTAGGACGTCTTGATCGCGATGCCCTCCGGCGCGGTCCACAGGTCGTGGGCCGGGGTGCCGGTCGACGGGGCCGCGCCCTCGCCCACGAGGGGCAGGCCGGCGAAGCTGGACGGGACACTCATCGGAGGGCCTCCCTGGTGCGGGTGAGGAACGCGAGGGCGTCCACGCCCATCGCGCAGGAGTCGTCGGTCCACTCGGTCGACCTGCCGGCGATGATCACGCGGGAGGCGCCGGCTTCACGCAGCGCGGTCGCCGCGGCCTCGCCCCACTCGGCGTACGTCGGGTCGGCGCCGGCCAGGCAGACGACCGGCTGCCCGTCGTAGGCCGCCACCGGGGCCTGGGGACCGTCGGTCGCGCCCGCCACGTCGACGGCGACGCCACCGGCGGCCAACAGGTTGGTGGCGAAGGTGGCGCGGGCGGTGTGCTGGGCGATCGGGCCCATCGTCGCCAGGAAAACCCTGGCGGCGGGCGGCTCGGCGCGCATCGCCTCGAAGGCGGCGCCGTAGGAGCGCACGCCCTCCCAGCCGGAGTAGGGCTCGCGGACCGGCAGCTCCTCGCCGAGGTTGGGGAACTCGGTCAGGCCGGTGAGCGGGCGCTGGCGCGTGGCGACCTCGCGGTCGCGCTGCTCCACGGTCGCGGCCACCATCTCCTCGAGCGCGGCGGCGTCAGGACCCTCGGCACCGTCGAGGCGACCGAGCGCCTCCCAGGCGGCCACGGCCATCGAGTCGGTGAGCTCCTCGACGGCGTACGCACCGCCGGCGGGGTCGGCCACGTGCGCGACGTGGGACTCGTCGATGAGCAGGTGGTGGGTGTTGCGCGCGATCCGGCGCCCGAAGACGTCGGGGCGGCCCAGCGGCGCGTCGAAGGGCAGCACCGTGACGCTGTCCGCGCCGCCGACGCCCGCGGCGAACGCGGCGACGGTGGTGCGCAGCATGTTCACGTAGGGGTCGTAGGTGCTCATCATCGGGCGGCTGGTGACGGCGTGGACGCGGGCGTCCACGCCGCTCACGCCGGAGAGCTCCAGCACCCGCGCCCAGAGGCGGCGCACGGCGCGGAGCTTGGCGATCGAGGCGAACTGCTCGTCGGTGACGGCCAACCGCAGCTCGATGAGCCCGGCGGCGTCGGCGGCGCTGATGCCGGCGGCCTCGAGGACGCGCAGCACGCGGGCTCCGGCCGCGAGGACCCAGCCGAGCTCGGTGACGTCGGAGGCGCCGCGGTCGTGGATCTTCGTGCCGTCGACCACGACACCCAGCAGCCCGCGCTCGCGGGCGAGCCGGGCGACAGCGGTGAGGGTCTCGTCGTCGGCGGTGGCCGGGGCGCCGAGGTTGGTGCCGGTGGCCAGGTCGGTGTCGCCGGCGTGCTCAAGGAAGGCCTGCGCCGCCGCGAGGGGGTCGGCGGCGTCGAGCGCGACCGGGGCCAGGTCGAGGAGCACGCCCTCGAGCAGGGTGGCCAGGTCGGCGCCGGCGTCGAGCTGCAGCCACAGCGAGGTGACCCCGCCGTCGAGGTCGACCAGCGCCGCCTCGTTGAGCTGCTTCTCCGGGCCGGCCTCGACCAGCGAGCGCACGTCCCAGTCGCCCGCGCGCGCCGGGCGGCCGGCGGTCGCCAGGCCCTCCAGCGAGCTCGGGGTGCCGAGCGGGGTGATGTCGAGTCCGTCCAACGTGCGGCGGGTCAGCTTGTCCCACACCAGGGAGTCGGCGTCCTCCTCGCTCATCCGGCGCGACTTGCGCAGCACGGCGGCGGTGGCCTTCTCCCAGTCCGCCCGGGTCCAGGCGTCTTCGGCGTGGGCGAGCTCCAGCGCGCCCTCGGGTCCAGTCATGGTGCGAACCATAGGAGCGCGGAGTGACGTCGGCTACAGAGTGTGATGTTTTCGACCGAGCACCTGCTCGGGCGTCTCGTCACCGACCTGGCGCCCCCGCGACGACCAGCGGCCTGGTAGGCAACTCCCATGGCTACCACTCACCTCGGCGGCAACCCCGTCACGACCGCCGGCGAGCTCCCGGCCGTCGGCTCCGCTGCTCCCGCGTTCTCCCTGCTGGCCCCGGACTTCTCCGAGGTGAGCCTGGAGGAGGGCACCCGCACGGTGCTCAACATCTTCCCCAGCGTCGACACCGGCGTGTGCGCCGCGAGCGTGCGGAAGTTCAACGAGCTCGCCGCCGGCCTGGACAACACCACGGTGGTCTGCGTCAGCAACGACCTGCCGATGGCCCAGGCCCGCTTCTGCGGCGCCGAGGGCATCGAGTCGGTCGCGACCGGCTCGGCGTTCCGCTCCGACTTCGGCGACGCCTACGGCGTGCGCCTGCTCGACGGCAAGTTCGAGGGCCTGCTCGCCCGCTCGGTCGTCGTCATCGACACCGACGGCACCGTCCTGCACAGCCAGCTGGTCGAGGAGATCGCCCAGGAGCCCGACTACGACGCCGCGGTCGCCGCACTGGGCTGATCCCTGCTGGGCTGACTCCTGATGGGCTGATCCGTCACGGAGGGTTCACCCTCTGTCCGACGCACAGCAACCGCCGTGCCCCTGTCGTGCCCCACGACAGGGGCACGGTGGCGTCATGACCCGCATCCTCCTCGTCACCGAGTCGGCCTTCCC
>LULI01001224.1_pt2 | contig 12145 bp, 6 predicted proteins | sample 728191 | NCBI WGS metagenome assembly LULI01 (sample SAMN03860293, study PRJNA289734) | marine metagenome | biome: seawater column; feature: ocean; material: water; isolation source: Red Sea water column Station 169 - depth 50m | place: Saudi Arabia: Red Sea | collected 2011-10-15 | depth 50 m | reverse complement strand
ACCTCGAAAAGATCAGCAGTTAAATGGCTACCAATTTCAAATGAGCTATCATTATTATCATCTAACCTAAATTCAGCTAATGAACCCGGTGCAAGATTAACTTTTTTGAAAAATTCTTTTTGTGATTTATTCAGGTTATTTGATTTTTCTGTCTTAGAAACAACAAGAGCGTTGTAGCCATTTTTTTCTTTTGTTTTAATGTCAGCTATAAAGTTTCCACACACTGAAACTGCAGTCACGGGAACAGATTCTCCATCTTCAAGAAAAAGACGAGACATACCAGATTTTTTTCCTATTAAGCCTATGCTCAATTTAATCTCCTTTCTACGGGGCTATAAACCCTCTATGGCCGCATTCGCGTTAAAAAATTATTGTCCTAAGCTTATTTGAACATCTACCCCTGAGGATAGATCTAATTTCATCAAAGCATCAACTGTTTTATCAGTTGGTTTAACAATATCCATCAATCTTTTATAAGTAACAATTTCGTATTGATCCCTCGCATCTTTATCTTTATGCGGTGATATTAATACAGTTGTCCTTTCTTTTTTTACTGGTAAAGGAATAGGACCATTAATTACAGCGCCCGTTTTTTTTACGGTTTCTACAATCAATTTGGCTGATGCATCTATTAATCTGTAGTCAAAGGCTTTTAGCCTAATTCTTATTGATTGATTCTCCATTTCCCTATTTTTTTACCTTTTATAAAAAATTTTTTACATTCAACAAATTGCAAAATGTGGCGTATTCTAAGCTTCTAAGAGCAATACTGTCAACTTTATTAGACAGTTATTTTCAGACATATTTATGATGTTTTTAACTGTTCGGCGATATTATTTGGAACTTCACCGTATTTAGTGAATTCCATCGTAAAAGTAGCTCTTCCTTGAGTCTGTGATCTTAAATCTGTTGCATATCCAAACATCTCAGCTAAAGGCACTTCAGAGGAGACTTCTTTGCCAGATGTAATATCTTCCATTCCTAATATAATACCTCTTCTTCTGTTTAAATCGCCTACTACATCTCCCATATGTTCTTCGGGCGTTACAACAACAACCTTCATTATGGGCTCTAAAAGTGCAGGCTTTGCTTTAGTAGCTCCTTCTTTAAGAGCCATTGATCCAGCAATCTTAAATGCCATCTCATTTGAATCAACATCATGGAAAGATCCATCATATAGTGTTGCTCTCAATGCTAATAATGGATATCCAGCTATAACTCCATTTTGCATTTGCTCTTGAATGCCTTTATTTACTGCAGGAATATACTCTTTTGGAATAACTCCACCTACGATTTTATCGACAAATTCATATTCATCGTCTAAACCAAGTGGCTCAAGTTTTAACCAAACGTGCCCATATTGACCTTTACCACCACTTTGTCTGACAAATTTACCCTCTATTTCTACACTTTCTTTAATGGTTTCTCTGTATGCAACTTGAGGCTTACCAATATTTGCTTCAACAGAGAATTCTCTTTTCATCCTATCTACAAGCACGTCTAAATGAAGTTCTCCCATACCAGATATAATTGTTTGACCAGATTCTTCGTCACTTGCAACTCTAAAGGAAGGATCTTCTTGAGCAAGTTTACCAAGTGCTAGTGACATTTTTTCTTGATCTTGTTTTGATTTTGGTTCAACAGCTACAGAAATTACTGGTTCAGGGAAATCCATTCTCTCAAGGACAATTGGCTTATCAGAATCTGAAAGAGTATCGCCAGTAGTAATATCTTTTAGGCCTATGCATGCTGCAATGTCGCCAGCTCTAACTTCTTTTATCTCTTCTCTATTATTAGAATGCATTTGAACCATTCTTCCAACTCTTTCTTTTTTAGATTTAGTTGTGTTCATAACTCCGTCACCAACACTCAAAACTCCAGAGTACACCCTAATAAATGTAAGAGTTCCAACAAATGGATCAGTTGCAATCTTAAATGCTAATGCAGAAAACGGTTCTTCATCAGATGACTTTCTTGAATCAGATTGCTCTTCTTCCTCACTGTTATTAGGAATAACTCCCTCTATAGCCTTAACTTCGTCAGGAGCAGGAAGAAAATCAATAACTGCATCTAAAACTGCTTGGACTCCCTTATTTTTAAAAGCTGAACCACAAAGAGCTAGTATTATTTCATTAGATAGTGATCTTATTCTTAGACCTTCTTTTATTTGTTCCTCTGATAATTCTCCAGATTCTAAATAAGCATCCATTAATTCTTCATTTGCTTCCGCAGCTGCTTCAACCATTTCCTCACGGAGTTTGTTACATTTATCAAGAAGATTTTCAGGAATATCTTGCGAATCAAAAGTTAAACCTTGATCATCTTCATTCCAGTAGATAGCCCTCATTTTTATAAGATCAACTACACCTTTAAAATCATCTTCTGCTCCAATGTTAAGTTGGATTGGGACAACATTTGCTTGTAATCGATCTTTAATTTGTTCTACAACTTTTTCAAAATTTGCACCTGCTCTGTCCATTTTGTTTACAAAAACTATTCTTGGTACTTCATATCTATTTGCTTGTCTCCAAACGGTTTCAGATTGTGGTTCTACACCTGAGGTTCCACAAAAAACTACAACTGCACCATCAAGCACTCGTAATGAACGTTCCACTTCAATTGTGAAGTCAACGTGACCAGGAGTATCGATGATATTAATTCTGTGTTGTGGATATTGTTGCTCCATGCCGCTCCAAAAGCAGGTTGTAGCCGCAGATGTAATAGTTATACCTCTTTCTTGTTCTTGTTCCATCCAATCCATGACAGCAGCACCATCATGTACTTCACCAATTTTATGGGAGAGTCCTGTGTAAAATAGAACCCTTTCAGTAGTTGTGGTTTTGCCTGCATCAACGTGTGCACATATACCTACATTTCTATACTTATTTAATACTGTATCTCTAGCCATATTTTTTTATTAATTTCTAATTAGAATCTAAAGTGTGAAAAAGCTTTATTGGCTTCAGCCATCTTATGAACGTCTTCTCTTTTCCTGAATGCTGATCCTTTTTTTTGTGAGGCATCCTGCAGCTCTCCAGCAAGTCTTAGATCCATTGATTTTTCACTTCTATTTCTTGCAGCATCAACTCAACAGGACTCACTTCCTCAAGCGCTTTCATAAAAATTTCAAGCGGATCATCTTTAGTTGTTTTAGTTATCTGATCAAAAGCACCATAAACAATTTTTTCTGCAACAGATTTTTTACCATCTTTCATGAGGTTATTCATGAATTTCGCAAGAACTACATCTTTATATTTTGGATCTGGTAAAACTTTTCTTTTTTCGGGACTTCGTCTTCTTGGCATAATTATTTACCTTTTTTAGCGCCGTATTTTGATCTTCTTTGTTTTCTGCTTGCAACGCCTGAAGTATCTAATGTGCCTCGGATTGTATGATATCTCACACCTGGTAGATCTTTTACTCTTCCACCCCTAATTAAAACCAAAGAGTGTTCCTGAAGATTGTGACCTTCTCCCCCTATATAAGAAGTTACTTCATAACCGCTAGTCAACCTTACTCTGCATACTTTTCTTAAAGCTGAGTTTGGTTTTTTGGGAGTAGTAGTATAAACACGAGTGCAAACTCCTCTCCGTTGAGGACATGCATTTAATGCAGGAACATCGGTTTTTTTGACCTTAGGCTTCCTAGATTTTTTTATTAACTGATTAACTGTTGCCATATTAATTTTGTTTATACGCGGCGATTTTATAGAGCATGAGGTTAATGGTCAACATTATTCTTCATCATTTTCTTGAAGCTCTTGTCTTAACGCTGCTTCAATATCATCATCTGACAATAATTGCTCATCATAATCACCTTGTTTTTTAGACCTTAACTTGTCGTGGAATTCCATGCCTGTACCAGCAGGAATTAATCTTCCAACTACAACGTTTTCTTTCAAACCTCTTAAGTGATCTTTTTTTCCAGTAACAGCTGCTTCGGTTAAAACTCTTGTGGTCTCTTGGAAAGAAGCTGCTGATATAAATGAATCAGTAGCAAGTGAGGCCTTTGTGATACCGAGTAAGACTCTTTCAAAGTCAGCAGGAGTTTTACCATCAGCTTCAGCCTTTTGATTTTCTTCTTTTAATTCAGCATAGCTAACTTGATCACCTTGAATAAATTTGGTGTCACCACCATCAAGGACTAGTGCTTTTCTAAGCATTTGTCTCAAAATTGTTTCAATATGCTTATCATTGATTGAAACGCCTTGAAGTCTATAAACATCTTGGATCTCGTTAACAATAAAGTTTGTTAGCTCAGGAATGCCCTTTAATCTCAAAATATCATGAGGGCTTAGTGGGCCTTCAGATATTACATCTCCTTTATTAACACGTTCACCCTCAAAAACATTAAGAGTTCTATGTTTTGGTATTAACATTTCAACGTTTTGTGTCTTCTTTGTTGCTCCTTCTGGAGTGATTACCAGCCTAACTTTACCTTTTGTCTCTTTACCAAAAGATATGACACCAGACTCTTCAGCAAGAACCGCAGCATCCTTTGGCTTTCTTGCTTCAAATAAATCAGCAACCCTAGGCAAACCACCAGTTATGTCTTTTGTTTTAGATGCAACTAAAGGCATTCTTGCAATAACTTCACCAGCAGTTATTTTTTGACCATTAGCAAGGTTAACAAGACCCCCTGCTGGAAGTGGATATACAGCTGGTTGCTTAAATTCACCAACAAGGACAGGCTTACCTTTAGAATCAACAATTTCAATCGTTGGAACTAAGTCTCTACCTGCTGAAGGTCTATCTGCAACCTCAATAATTTCAATGCTTGTTAAACCTGTAAGAACATCCATTTGCTCTCTTACACTCAAGCCATCCTCAATATCTATAAATTTAACTTTACCAGCCGTTTCTGAGATTATTGGTCTCGTGTAAGGATCCCATGATGCTATTTGAGTTCCTTCATCTACCTTAGATAGATCCTTAACTTGAAGAGTTGCACCATAAGGTAACTTGTATTGTTCAATAATTTTTCCAGTTGAGTCGGTAATTGTGCACGCAGCATTTCTTGATACAACAACCTCAAGCTTATCTTTATTAGTAATAAGTCTTTTTATTTGAGAAATATTTTTGTTATAAGTAGCATTGTCTTCAGAAGAGCTTGATGCTGCTCCTCCAATGTGAAAGGTTCTCATTGTTAACTGAGTTCCTGGCTCTCCTATCGATTGAGCTGCGACTACTCCTACAGCTTCTCCTCTATGAACTAGGTGGCCTCTTGCAAGATCTCTACCATAACAATTAGCACATACGCCTATAGAAGCATCACATGTCATTGGTGATCTGATTTTCAAACTTGATAAATTGAGTTCTTCAATAACACTAACAGCATCTTCATCAAGCATTGTGTTAACAGGAAAAATCTCCTTGCCATCTGCATCTAAAATAGGTTCTGCTATTACCCTTCCAAGTATCCTGTCGGTTAAAGCTTGAATTATTTCCCCACCATCAATAATTGAGGTAACAGTTATAGAATCTTTAGTACCACAATCATCAATATTTATAACAGAGTCCATTGAAACATCGCAAAGTCTTCTGGTTAAATATCCAGAATTTGCAGTTTTTAAAGCAGTATCTGCAAGTCCCTTTCTCGCTCCATGGGTTGATATGAAGTATTGGAGAACAGAGAGACCTTCTCTAAAGTTTGCTGTAATTGGAGTTTCAATAATTGACCCATCAGGCTTAGACATTAACCCTCGCATACCAGATAACTGCCTAATTTGAGCTGGTGAACCTCTAGCGCCTGAATCAGCATAAATATAAACCGAATTGAAAGAGGATTGATCGACATTATCCCCCTCCGGTGTTTTTGCAGTTTCAGTACTAATTTTTTCCATCATCGCTTTTGCCACTTGCTCATTCGCTCTAGACCAGATATCAATGACTTTGTTATATCTCTCTCCTCTGGTAACTAAACCTGAGTCAAACTGTTTCTCAATTGCTTTAACTTCTTTTTCTGAAGAATCAATAATCTTTGCTTTCTCTTGAGGAATTACAAAGTCATTAACTCCAATTGATGATCCAGATCTTGTTGAAAAATCAAAACCTAGATACATAAGTTGGTCAGCAAATATAACAGTCTTTTTTAGTCCCGCTTTTCTATAAGAAATATCTACAAGCTTTGAAACTAATTTTTTGTTTAAAACATTGTTTATATTCTCAAACCCAACTTCCGCAGGAGTAATTCTCCATATGAGTGTTCTACCAACAGTTGTTTCTTGAAGTGATGTTTCTCCAGCGGCATCTTTGATTCTAACTTTTACAGGTGAATGAATCTCTAAATTTTCAGTTTCATAAGCTCGTAAAACTTCGTCAGGATTACTAAATACTCTGCCACCACCTTTTGCATTCGCATTATCTCTTGTCATGTAGTAGAGCCCAAGAACCACATCTTGAGTAGGATTAATAATTGGTGATCCATCTGCTGGTGAAAGAATATTATTAGTCGACATCATAAGAGCTCTCGCTTCTAACTGAGCCTCTAAGGTTAAAGGAACATGCACTGCCATTTGGTCACCATCAAAGTCTGCATTGAAAGCAACACAAACTAATGGATGTAATTGAATCGCTTTGCCTTCAATTAATTTTGGTTCAAATGCTTGAAGACCAAGCCTATGAAGTGTTGGTGCTCTGTTTAATAAAACAGGATGCTCTCTGATAACTTCCTCGAGGACCTCCCAGACTTCGGGAGTTTCTCTTTCAACCAATTTTTTAGCAGCTTTGATGGTAGTAGCAAGCTCCCTATTCTCGAGTTTTCCATATACGAAAGGCTTAAACAACTCTAAAGCCATCTTCTTAGGCAGACCGCATTGATGAAGTTTTAAATTAGGTCCTGCCACGATTACTGATCTTCCAGAATAATCAACTCTTTTACCTAAAAGGTTTTGTCTGAAACGGCCACCTTTCCCTTTAATCATATCTGCTAGAGATTTTAATGGTCTCTTATTTGTTCCAGTTATGACTCTTCCTCTTCTTCCATTAACAATGATCTCAGGCGCGTTTAACTCTAATAGTCTTTTTAATCTGTTATTTCTATTAATTACTCTTCTATATAAGTCATTTAAATCAGATGTAGCAAATCTTCCACCTTCAAGTGGCACTAAAGGCCTTAAGTCTGGAGGTAAAACAGGCAAAACATTCATAATCATCCATTCAGGTTTGTTACCTGAGTCTTTGAAAGCTTCAAGTAATTTTAAACGTTTAGATAATTTCTTAAGCTTTGTCTCAGAATTAGTTTGAGGTATTTCTTCGCGAATAATTCTAATTTCATCTTCAATATCTAATTCTTCAAGAAGAATTTGAACAGCTTCAGCTCCCATTCCTGCAGAAAATTCATCTCCAAATTCCTCATACTTTTCAACCCATTCTTCTTCAGTAAGTATTTGTCCTTTTTCTAATTCTGTGAGTCCAGGATCTGTCACAATATAGCTCTCAAAATACAAAACTCTCTCAATTTCTCGAAGAGTTACATTTAAAAGAAGTCCAATTCGTGAAGGTAAGGATTTTAAGAACCAAATATGTGCAACAGGAGCTGCTAGATCAATATGCCCCATCCTTTCTCTTCTGACTTTTGCAAGAGTTACTTCAACTCCACATTTTTCACATACAACACCCCTGTGTTTCATTCTTTTGTATTTTCCACATATACATTCGTAATCTTTTACAGGACCAAATATTTTTGCACAAAATAATCCATCTCTTTCTGGCTTGAATGTTCTGTAATTTATTGTTTCAGGTTTTTTTACTTCACCAAAAGACCAAGATCTAATTACTTGAGGAGAAGCTAGGCCTGCAGAAATAGTTGTAAAATCTTCTTGACCAGTTTTTAAAGCGTTTAATAAGTCTTTCAATTTATTCTCCTATTGATTATCTAAGTCGAGTTCAATGTTTATACCAAGAGATTTAATCTCTTTGCTTAAGACATTGAATGATTCTGGTACGTTTGCATCCATTTCATAACTACCATCTACTATGTTTTTGTACATTTTTGTTCTTCCAGAGACATCGTCTGACTTAACAGTTAACATTTCTTGAAGTGTATAAGAGGCTCCATATGCCTCAAGTGCCCAAACCTCCATTTCACCAAATCTTTGGCCACCAAATTGTGCTTTACCACCTAGAGGTTGTTGAGTAACAAGACTATATGATCCGGTTGATCTTGCATGCATTTTATCGTCAACTAAATGATTTAACTTAATCATATACATGTAACCAACGGTTACTGGTCTATCAAATTCAGTCCCAGTTCTTCCATCATATAAAGTAATTTGACCTGATTCAGGCAAATCAGCTAATTTGAGCAGATCTTTAATTTCACTTTCTTTTGCTCCATCAAATACAGGTGTAGCGATTGGCAGTCCATCTCTTAGATTTTCAGCTAATTCAAGGATCTCAGAATTATTGAATGAATTGATATCCTCTTTATTAGCGGCATTATTGTTGTAAAGCTTATCTAAATAAGATTTTAATTCTGCTGGTTTGTGAGTCTCAAGAATTTGTCCAACATTCATTCTAGATGGTACACCAAGTGGGTTTAATACAATATCTATTGGATTGCCATCATTATCATATGGCATATCCTCAACAGGCATTATTTCTGAAATCACCCCTTTATTACCGTGTCTACCAGCCATTTTGTCGCCAGGTTGAATTCTTCTTTTAATAGCAAGATAAACCTTAACGATTTTGATTACGCCAGGAGCGAGATCATGACCTCTTATTATCTTTTCTTTTTTCTCCTCATATCTTGATTTGATATCCTTTATATATTGCTTATATAAAACTTCTGTTTCTTCAACTACTTTATTTGTTGCTTCTGTATCTGTTCTGATTGAGAAGATATCATTGATGCTAAATGTTTCTAATTTTTCTGAAGCTAATGATTCTCCTTTTTTAACACCATTACCTTTGATAGCTTTTTTTGATTTAAGTAAGTCAATCATCCTAGTCTTTGTTGCCTGCTCAACAACAGATGCCTCATCGTCAGCATCTTTCTTTGATTGATCTATGTGATCCTGCTCTATGGCTTGAGTTCTTTCATCTTTTTCAACACCATCTCTGGTAAAAACTTCTACTCCAATAACTGTTCCTTTAGAACTTGATCTTTGCGATGTATCTTTTACATCAGAGGCCTTCTCGCCAAATATTGCTCTTAAAAGTTTTTCTTCAGGTGATAGTTGTGTTTCACCTTTTGGCGTAATCTTTCCAACGAGTATATCTCCTGGCTCAACTTCAGCGCCAACATATACTATTCCGCAATCATCTAGTTTATTAAGCGAGCCCTCTCCAACATTAGGAATGTCTGCTGTTATTTCCTCAGACCCTAGCTTGGTATCTCTTGCTATACAAACTATCTCTTGGATGTGAATTGAAGTAAATCGATCTTCTCTAGCAACTTTTTCTGATATCAAAATTGAGTCTTCAAAGTTGTATCCATTCCATGGCATGAAAGCTATTCTAATATTTTGACCTAATGCTAACTCTCCATTATCTATTGAAGGTCCGTCCGCAAGAATGTCTCCTGCTTTAACAACGTCACCAGACTTAACAATTGGTCTTTGATTAATGCAGGTATTTTGATTAGAGCGAGTATATTTTATTAAATTGTAGACATCAGAAGCTGTTTTAGATTTTTTATCAGTAACTCTAACAACTATTCTGGAAGCATCAACACTCTCAACTACTCCTGAATTTTTTGCAACAATACATACACCAGAGTCCCTGGCAACTACGGTTTCGAGTCCAGTCCCTACTAACGGTTTTTCTGCTCTGAGCACAGGAACAGCTTGACGCTGCATATTTGAGCCCATTAAAGCTCTGTTAGCATCATCATGCTCTAAAAATGGAATTAGTGAGGCAGCAATTGAAACAACTTGTTGAGGAGAAACATCCATAAGATCAATTCGATCGGGAGACATCAATTCAAACTCATTTGCATGTCTAACAGCAACTAAATCATCGACAAATCTATTATTCTTATCCAACATCACATTAGCCTGAGCAATTACATGCTCAGCTTCGTCTATTGCTGATAGGTAAACAATTTCATCAGTAACTTTTCCATTTACTACTTTTCTATATGGTGTTTCTATAAATCCGTACTGATTTGTTCTTGAATAAGATGCAAATGAATTTATAAGGCCAATATTTGGGCCTTCTGGAGTTTCAATCGGACATACTCTTCCATAATGAGTTGGGTGAACATCTCTTACTTCAAAACCAGCTCTCTCTCTTGTAAGCCCGCCAGGACCTAAAGCAGAAACTCTTCTTTTATGAGTGATTTCTGATAAAGGATTATTTTGATCCATAAATTGTGAAAGCTGACTTGATCCAAAAAATTCTTTGATCGCAGCAGTAACTGGTTTTGCGTTGATTAAATCTTGTGGTCCTAACTCATCTGCTTCGGCCATACTTAGTCTTTCTCTTACAGCTCTTTCAACTCTGATCAAACCAACTCTAAATTGATTTGCAGTCATCTCCCCAACAGATCTTACTCTTCTATTACCTAAATGATCGATATCATCAACTATGTCATGTCCATCTCGAATGTTTACGATACCTTTCATCACTTCGATGATGTCTTGTTTATCTAGAATATGTGGATTATCTTTTTTGGAATCAAGTTTCAAGCGTCTATTGAACTTCATCCTACCAACTTCAGAAAGATCATATCTTTCCTCATTAAAAAATAAATTACTAAATAATGTTTCAGCAGAATCCTTTGTTGGTGGCTCACCAGGTCTCATCATTCTATAAATTTCAACTAATGCCTCTAATCTATTTGAAGTAGGATCAACTCTAAGAGTGTTAGATATATATGGGCCTTTATCTAGTTCGTTAATATATAGACACTTAATTTCTGAAATTTTATTTTCCTTTAAAATTTCAAGTATCTCTTCACTAATTTCAGTATTTGCTGCTAAAAGAACCTCACCTGTTTCTGAGTCGAATATATCTTTAGAGAGCACTTTCCCAATTAAAAACTCATCCGATAAAGTAATCTCCGATGCTTTTGAATTAGTCAGCTCCTTAATATGTCTTGCTGTAATTCTCTTGCCAGCTTCCACATAAACTTTACTTTTAACTTTTATATCTACTGATAATGTCTCACCTCTTAATCTTTCAGGAACGAGAGCAACTTTTACAGAATCTTTATCAAGAGTGTATGAGTCTTCTTCATAAAATTCTGAAAGAATTTCTTCAGTTCCCATATCTAGTGCTCTCAACATAATAGTTGCTGGAATTTTTCTTCTTCTATCTATTCGACTGAATAATATATCTTTTGGATCGAACTCAAAGTCTAACCAAGATCCTCTATATGGGATTATTCTTGCTGAATAGAGAACCTTACCTGAGGAGTGAGTTTTGCCTTTATCGTGATCATAAAATACTCCAGGAGATCTATGCAGCTGAGATACTACTACTCTTTCTGTTCCATTAATAATAAAAGATGCATCATCTGTCATTAACGGGACTTCTCCCATGAAAACTTCGCCTTCTTTAATATCCTTAACTTCTTTGAAATTAGAGTCTCTATCAAAGAGAACTAATTTAACCTTTATTCTTAAAGGAGCCGAATATGATAAACCCTGAATTAAGCACTCTTGAACGTCATATGTATTTTTGCCAAGCTCATATGAAACATATTCAAGGGCCGCATTTCCTGAAACACTGGTTATTGGAAATAAAGATTGAAATACTTCTTCAAGTCCTTGTTTTTTTCTTGAATCAGGAGCCACATCAGCCTGGAGAAATTCGGCATAAGAATTAGTTTGAGTTTCAATTAAATTCGGAAGATCCATTACTTGTGCGAATGTTCCGAAATTTTTTCTTATTCTTTTTTTCTCTGTATAGCTATATGACATAAATGCGTCCTTTTAAATAAATATAATTGATGTTACTTGAGTTCGCCTGTTGCACCAGCTTCTGTTAATTGAGCTAGCATGCCTTCAGCTTCTTCTTTTTTAACACCTTCTTTTAAAGTGCTTGGTGCACCATCAACCATATCTTTCGCTTCTTTTAATCCCAAGCCAGTGATAGCCCTTACAGCTTTAATGACTTGAACTTTTTGATCGCCTGCTGCTGATAGTACAACATCAAACTCATCTTTTTCTTCAGCTGCTGGAGCATCATCTCCTCCT
>LULI01001641.1_pt1 | contig 12157 bp, 10 predicted proteins | sample 728191 | NCBI WGS metagenome assembly LULI01 (sample SAMN03860293, study PRJNA289734) | marine metagenome | biome: seawater column; feature: ocean; material: water; isolation source: Red Sea water column Station 169 - depth 50m | place: Saudi Arabia: Red Sea | collected 2011-10-15 | depth 50 m | reverse complement strand
GCCCCCACCTGCCGACCTGGCGCAAGGGACCGCGGTCCACCCGGGACGGCCGCGGGCCGCGCGACACCTACGGCTGAGCGGGGGGCGACGCCCGGCTGGTCGCGCAGGAGGCGATCTGCGGGCCCGTCGGCCGTACCGGCCCCTGTCCGCCCCCCTGCCAGGACCTCCTGGGGCCCTTCCCGGGCCGCTGAGAGGCCATCGAGCACCGCTGTCGTCCCCAGCCGGATGCCTGCCTCCCGGCCTGGAGCCCTCTGAAGGGGTATCATGGCGATCGGGTCGCCACGGGCGACCTGTTGTGTGCCACGGCTCGTGCAGAGCCTTGAGAGGACGAGGTGCCAGTGTCTGAGGACAAGCCGGTCGAGACCCCGCAGGAGAGCACTCCCCAGGTGGTCGGCGGCGTCGAGTACGACGCCTCCGCGATCCAGGTCCTCGAGGGGCTCGAGGCCGTCCGCAAGCGGCCGGGCATGTACATCGGGTCGACCGGTGAGCGCGGCCTGCACCACCTGATCTGGGAGATCGTGGACAACGCGGTCGACGAGCGGATGGCCGGCTACTGCGACCGCGCACGGGGTGGGCGTCTCGGTCGTCAACGCGCTGTCGACCCACGTGGTCGCCGAGGTCAAGAACCGCGGTCACCTGTGGCGCCAGACCTTCTCCCTCGGGGTGCCCGACGGCCCGCTGGAGCAGGTCCGGCCGATGGAGGACGGCGAGCGCACCGGCACGACCATCACCTGGTGGGCCAGCCCCGACATCTTCGAGACCACGACGTACTCCCTGGAGACCATCACCTCGCGCATCCGCGAGATGGCCTTCCTCAACAAGGGCCTCGAGATCGTCGTGCGCGACGAGCGCGAGGGTGCCGAGGCCGTCGCGGAGGCGGTCGAGGACGAGACCGTCGACAGCGCGAGCGAGGGCGGCGACGCCCCGCAGAAGTCCGGCGGCGCGCTGGAGCAGGTCTTCCGCTACGACAACGGCCTGGTCGACTTCGTCAACCACCTCAACCGCACCAAGCACGCGGCCAACCCGACGATCATCTCCTTCGAGGCCGAGTCCCCCGAGGACGTCGAGAACCACATGAGCCTCGAGATCGCGATGCAGTGGACCGACACCTACACCGAGTCGGTGCACACCTTCGCCAACGCGATCAACACCGCCGAGGGCGGCACCCACGAGGAGGGCTTCCGCGCGGCCCTCACCTCCCTGGTCAACAGCTGGGGCGAGGACTGGGGCCTGATGAAGAAGCCCGAGGACCGCGTCAAGGGCGAGGACATCCGCGAGGGCCTCACCGCGATCATCTCGATCAAGCTCGCCGAGCCGCAGTTCGAGGGACAGACCAAGGGCAAGCTCGGCAACACCGAGGCCCGTGGCTTCGCCCAGCGCGTGGTCAACGACCAGCTCGGCGCGTGGTTCGAGGAGAACCCCCACGAGGCCAAAGAGATCATCCGCAAGGCCCAGGCCGCGCAGCAGGCGCGCAACGCCGCTCGCAAGGCCCGCGACCTCGCCCGTGACCGCAAGGGCCTGCTCGGGCGCTCGAGCCTGCCGGGCAAGCTCTCGGACTGCCAGTCGACCAACCCCACCGAGTGCGAGGTCTTCATCGTCGAGGGTGACTCCGCGGGTGGCTCGGCCAAGTCCGGCCGCGACCCGCGCATCCAGGCGATCCTGCCGATCCGCGGCAAGATCCTCAACGTCGAGAAGGCCCGCATCGACAAGGTCCTCGGCAACGCCGAGGTCCAGGCGATCATCTCCGCACTCGGCACCGGCATCCACGACGAGTTCGACCTCGAGAAGCTGCGGTACCACAAGGTGGTGCTGATGGCCGACGCCGACGTCGACGGCCACCACATCAACACCCTGCTGCTGACGCTGCTGTTCCGGTTCATGAAGCCGCTCATCGAGCACGGCTACGTCTACATGGCCCAGCCGCCGCTCTACCGCCTGCGGTGGAACAAGCCGCACGAGCACGAGTTCGTCTACTCCGACGCCGAGCGCGACGCGCTGCTGCGGGCCGGCACCGAGGCGGGCAAGAAGCTGCCCAAGGAGAACCCGGTCCAGCGCTACAAGGGTCTCGGTGAGATGAACGCCGACGAGCTGTGGGAGACCACGATGGACCCCGACAACCGGCTGCTCCTCCAGGTCACCCTCGACGACGCCGCGCACGCCGACGAGATCTTCTCGATCCTCATGGGCGAGGACGTCGACCAGCGCCGCTCCTTCATCCAGCGCAACGCCAAGGACGTTCGATTCTTGGATATCTAGGTCGCTAGCCATCTCTAGCCCTGTCCCTAGATAGCCGTAGAACGACCCAGAGAGAGCAATCGTGACCGAGACCCCCACCACCGGACCCGGCGGACGCATCGAGCAGGTCGAGCTGCAGACCTCGATGCAGCGCTCCTACATCGACTACGCCATGGCGGTCATCGTCGGGCGTGCGCTGCCCGACGTCCGCGACGGCCTCAAGCCGGTGCACCGCCGCGTGCTCTACGCGATGTACGACGGCGGCTACCGCCCCGACCGCGGCTTCTCCAAGTGCAGCCGCGTCGTGGGTGACGTCATGGGTCAGTACCACCCCCACGGCGACTCCGCGATCTACGACACCTTGGTCCGCCTCGCGCAGCCGTGGGTGATGCGCGCGCCGTTGATCAACGGCCAGGGCAACTTCGGCTCGCCGGGCAACGACCCCGCCGCGGCCATGCGGTACACCGAGTGCCGGATGGCGCCGCTGGCCATGGAGATGGTCCGCGACATCGACGAGGAGACCGTCGACTTCCAGCCCAACTACGACGGCCGCTCCTCCGAGCCGGTCATCCTGCCCTCGCGGTTCCCCAACCTGCTGGTCAACGGATCGGCCGGCATCGCGGTCGGCATGGCCACCAACATCCCGCCGCACAACCTGCGCGAGGTCGCCTCCGGCGCGGTGTGGGCGCTCGAGCACCCCGACGCCACCCGCGAGGAGCTCCAGGACGCGCTGGTCGAGCGCATCAAGGGCCCCGACTTCCCCAACGCCGCCCTCATCGTGGGCCGCGAGGGCATCGAGCAGACCTACCGCACGGGTCGCGGCTCGATCACCCAGCGCGCGGTCATCGAGGTCGACGAGGACGCCAAGGGCCGCACCTGCCTGGTGATCACCGAGCTGCCCTACATGGTCAACCCCGACAACCTCGCGCTGAAGATCGCCGAGCTGGCCGACTCGGGCAAGGTCCAGGGCATCGCCGACGTACGCGACGACACCTCCTCGCGCACCGGCCAGCGCCTCGTCGTGGTGCTCAAGCGCGACGCGGTGGCGCGGGTCGTGCTCAACAACCTGCTCAAGCACACCGAGCTGCAGACCAACTTCTCGGCCAACATGCTGGCCCTGGTCGACGGGGTGCCCCGCACGCTGACCATCGACCAGTTCATCTCCAACTGGGTCACCCACCAGATCGAGGTCATCCGCCGGCGCACGGAGTTCCGCCTTCGCAAGGCCGAGGAGCGCGCCCACATCTTCCGCGGCCTGGTCAAGGCGCTCGACGCCCTCGACGAGGCCATGGCGCTGATCCGCCGCTCCCCCGAGGTCGACGACGCCCGCCGGGGCCTGATCGAGCTGCTGGACATCGACGAGATCCAGGCCAACGCGATCCTCGACATGCAGCTGCGGCGCCTGGCGGCCCTGGAGCGGCAGAAGATCATCGACGAGCTCGCCAAGATCGAGCTCGAGATCGCCGACCTCGAGGACATCCTTGCCCGCGAGGAGCGGCAGCGCTCGATCGTGGCCGAGGAGCTCGGCGTGATCGTGTACCGCTTCGGCGACGACCGGCGCACCCAGATCATCGCCGCCGACGGGGACCTCTCGATGGAGGACCTCATCCCCGACGAGGAGCTGGTCGTCTCCATCACCCGCGGTGGCTACGCCAAGCGCACGCAGCGCGGGCAGTACCGCACCCAGAAGCGCGGCGGCAAGGGCGTGCGCGGCGCCGCGCTGCGCGGTGACGACGTGGTCGAGCACTTCATCGCCACGACCAACCACCACTGGCTGCTGTTCTTCACCACCGCGGGGCGGGTCTACCGCACCAAGGCCTACAACCTGCCCGAGGCCGCCCGCGACGCCAAGGGCGGGCACGTCGCCGGCCTGTTGTCCTTCCAGCCCGACGAGTCCATCGCCCAGGTGCTGGCGATCCGTGACTACGAGCAGGCGCCGTACCTCCTGCTCGCGACCCGCAACGGCCTGGTCAAGAAGACCCGCCTGGCCGACTACAACTCTCCGCGCCAGGCCGGCGTCATCGCGATCAACTTCCGCGAGGACGACGACGAGCTGATCGGCGCCGAGCTGGTGCACGGCGAGGACGACGTGCTGCTGGTCTCGCGCCTGGGGCAGGCGATCCGGTTCCGCGCCCCGCCGAGCAGGTGGCGGAGGTCAAGCCGCAGTACGTCTTCACGATCACCGACGGCGGCTTCGCGAAGCGCTCGCGGATCTCGGAGTACCGCCTGCAGTCGCGTGGCGGCCTCGGCATCAAGGCGATGGCCCTGACCAACGCCGACCGCGGTGGTCTCGTGGGTGCGTTCATCGTCGAGGACGGCGACGAGATCCTCTCGATCACCGCGTCGGGCCAGGTCGTGCGCAGCCCCATCGACGAGGCCTTCCGGCCCACCGGACGCTCCACCCAGGGCGTGAAGTTCGTCAGCCCGAAGAAGAACGACACCGTGGCCGTGGTGGCCCGCTCGGTCGAGGCCCGCGAGGACGAGGAGGAGGAGGCGCCCGAGGGCGAGGCTCCCGTCGAGGGCGCGGTCGAGGCTGTCGAGGGTGTCGGCGAGGGTGCCGCGGCCGAGGCCGTGGCTGCTTCGGACGAGGGTGCAACAATCGAGGACGAGACCGCCACCAGCGCCGAGACCGAGGACGAGTGATGACGGAACGATCCACCGAGCAGCGGACGACCCGACCGGGTCCCGCCCGCAAGCCGGCGGAGACCCCCGCCCGCCCGCCGCTCGCCGAGCGCATCTCCCAGCGGCTCGCCCCTCGATCGCCTTCGCGATCGTCACGGTGGTCTCCGTGGCGATGGTGTGGGCGGTCCTCGGCGGCGCCGGGGTCTGGGACTCCATCAACGCCACCGTCAGCGACGTGGTCGGTGAGGAGAGCGCCTCGGAGTTCGACATCGAGAACTACCTCGGCACCTCCCGGGTGCTCGGGTTCACGATGCTCATCGCCGCTATCGACGTGGTCCTGCTGACCGCCGTCGCCACCCTCACCGCCTTCCTCTACAACATGAGCGCGGCGCTCCTCGGCGGCATCGACGTCACCCTCGCCGAGGACAACTGACCCGCCGAGACGTCACCCGCGCACGGCCGAGAGGTCGCTGGCGCACGGCCGAGAGGTCGCTGGCGCACGGCCGAGAGGTCACTCGGGCACCGCGTTTTGGGTGCCTGAGCAGCGCTGTTGTAGTGTCTCCCCTCGGTCCCGGCAGCAGCCGGAACCCACTGCCGGGCAGCCGGCGGCGGGCCTATAGCTCAGACGGTTAGAGCGCTTCCCTGATAAGGAAGAGGTCACAGGTTCAAGTCCTGTTAGGCCCACTCCACACCCCGGCCTCGGCCTTCATGGGTCGGGTCCCGACCCCATCGAGGAGACCCGCGTGAAGAAGATCGTGCTGATCCTGCTCGCCGTCGGCGGTGCCCTGGTCGCCAAGCGCAAGCTCGAGGAGTCCAAGGCCGAGCAGGCCCTGTGGGCCGAGGCGACCGACCCGGTCAACAACTGACCCACTCCCGCGCGCTCGTCGCGTACCGGGGCCTTGGCGCAATTGGTAGCGCACCTGCTTTGCAAGCAGGGGGTTAGGGGTTCGAGTCCCCTAGGCTCCACCAGTGAAACCGCAGGTCAGCCTGCGGTTTCTTTCATTTCTGGAATGCTCTAGTTGAGTTCGCGAGCGGGCCCTAGGGGGACTGGAGGGGGAAGCGATCTCGCTGGCGAGCGGCTGACTGGTCCTCAGTCTGTCGGGGGGTCAGGGCACCGTTGAGGCCTCGAGGGCCCCCGAAGGAGGAACTGTGGCGCTCCATGTCAACGGCAGTTGGAACGGCTGGTCTGGCGACACCATCGTCGAGCTGACAGACGGATCTGTCTGGAAGCAGGTCGAGTATCGCTACGAGGACCGCTACTCCTATCGACCCAAGGTTGAGATCAGCAGCAACATGATGCTGGTCGCGGGAATGAGCCGTGCGGTCCGTGTCCGACGTCTCGCCTGACGGGGAAGGTACCGTCCCTAGCCAGTCAGTCGTACGCATCGGCTCCCGACAAGCCTTGCTAGGCGGGGCCCGAGGTCACCGAGTCTGATTGCTGGCTCGGCTCGGATTGCGCCTCGTCCTCCTGTGACATCCGGCCGGGAACGTCTGTGACGGAATCCTGAAAGACAACATCAACCCGGGGACCGCCCCGCCGAGTCTCATGGTCGCGACCCGTGTCGGAAGTGTTTGGGTCCAGCGTCGGAGTCCAACCGCGGCCAATCACCTGGATGGGTGCCAGCCGGTCGGCAAAGCTACTGTGACGCTGCATCTCCGCCGTGCGACCGAACCAGAAATCCCAACGACCGGTCGCAGAGAAGACGCAAGCCGCGACTACGTCGAAGGCGTCAACGGGATAGAAGCGCGAGGCGGGATCAGACTTCGACGAGCGAGTCTTCTGCACCTCGACGCGGAACTCACCGGCGGCGTTCAGCTTGGGGCTCGCGTTCTTGCACTCGACCCGCAGCACCTCGCCCGCGACGGTAGTGACATCAAAGTCGTGCATGGCGTCGACGTCCAGCCGACGAACATCGGCGATGCCAGGATCCTGACGAAGGCGGCGCTCCAGGTGGTGTTCGGCCACGCCACCGCGAACGGCCACGGACAGGCGATTGCGGCCACCGATGATGTCCAAGATCTGCTCACTTGTTAGAGCGAACTGCTCCTCTAGGACGTGCCGCCGCTGTGGCTCGTCTGGGGCTTGTTCGCGCATGGCCTCGGCAGCGGTGAACCGCAGTGCCGGGTCAAGCCGCAAAGAGGACGCTCGACGCTCCAGACGGATGTAGTCGAGCAGCCGATGGGGTTGGAATGCCACGACGGTCTCAAGGCTCGACGGCGACCTCGGCGCCTGGCGCCGGGTTCCGCTCCTGTTGATCTTCTCCCAAACGTGCCACGACTGGTCGCGCGCAAGCGTGATCTCAGCTGCCTTCGCATAGAAAGAAATCCCCATGGGCAACGGGTCCCACAGCTGTGCGTCGAGGCCGACGAACACATCGTCTTCGAGGTCAATACCGACGACCAGGCTGACGTCCACTCCAGCGACGTCCCTCGCCACGGGATGGGGACGTTCCCAACTGTCCTCGGAACCGTAACGAAGCTGGCCCCGAACCTCGTCGGCGGGGCGGTTGCGAATCGTGTTCCTGGTGATCCTGAACGGGTAGACAAGCACTCCGATGCGCTCGTCAGAGTCCGCCTGAATGCCCAGGTAGACCGGCGCTCGATTCGCATCGCTCGCATAGAGCAGTCGGCCACCTGATGACTCCACGGCGTCGAGCAGGAACGAGTGGAGATCTCGGCGACCGCTCACGCGGTAGACCTCGCCGACATCCCGGCCGGCCACCAGGTGCTCGTTCACCCGCAAGATGCTCCCTTCGGGCTGGTCGCCCGGCATGTCGGTGGGCTGGGCCAGAGTGGGACCGACGATACTGATTCGACGGCTCGCTCATGCGGCGACGAGCGGTCTGACTGTCGAGATGACGAGGTAGTGAATGCGTGAGGAACGACCTGTACTGAGCTTGTTCTCAGGCGCGGGCGGTTTGGACCTTGCCGTCGAGCGCGCAGACGCCGATCCGCTCGACACTGCAGATCCTGGCCGCGGGCTTCTGTCGGTGGCAGTCGCGACGGACTACAACGAGCCGGCGCTTGCCACATTGTCCAAGAACTTCCCCCACACCCCGACCGCGGTCGGCGACATCCGAGAGATCTCCACCGCTCAGCTTCTTGACCAGGCTGGAATCTCCGCAGGCGAGCCCGCTCTCGTCGTCGGCGGACCGCCATGCACTCCCTTCAGCAAGTCGGGGTTCTGGCTCGAGCAGAAGCGCACCAGCAGTGATCCGAACGCATCGTTGCTCGATGAGTACGTGCGAGTCGTTCGTGAGGCGCGACCACAAGCGTTCGTACTCGAAAACGTCCAAGGGCTGACCTATAAGACGCACCGCGCGCAGTTCGAGCGGCTGCTCCGTGGCCTGGGTGACTTGGGCTACAACCCCCAGTGGAAGGTGCTACTCGCAGCGGACTACGGAGTCCCGCAGTTGCGTCGCCGGGTGTTTGTTGTCGGCCGGCGAGACGGCGAGAGTTTCCAGTTCCCCGAGCCGACTCACTCGGGATGGAGTGAGCGCGACCGAAAGGTCGATCGCTCGAAGCTTCCACACGTGACGGCCAGCGAGGCGTTCGCTGACCTGCCGACGCTTGCCGTCGCCTCCGACGATGAGATCGTTGATGGGCAGTACGGATCACTGGCGGCCGAGATCCCACCAGGACAGAACTACCTGTGGCACACCGACCGTTACGGCGGACGCGATGTCTTCGAGTGGCGCAGTCGTTACTGGACCTTCTTGCTCCGGCTTGATCCTGATCGTCCGGCGTCGACGCTGCAGGCCCAGCCGGGACCGTGGGTCGGCCCGTTCCATTGGGAGAACGTTCCTACCTCCGCTGGTGTCCACCGGGCCCGTCGCCTGCGCGTCAACGAAATGCTCCGACTCATGTCATTCCCAGACGACTTCGTGATCGATGGAAGCAGGGCAGACGTCCAGCGGCAGCTTGGAAACGCGGTCCCAGTGGAACTCGGCAAGGCCGTGGTGCGATCGTTGGTAACTCAGCTTGGAATCCTCAAGCCGCACAGCTCCGCTCGCGCCATTGCCCTCGGCTAAGAGGTAGGAGCGACGGCGGGCTCTCGCGAGCCGTGTCCCACGAAGTCCTGCGACGCGTTGGCCGGTCTGAGAAGCTGCGGCCATGGCCTATCCGAGTTGGCGCTACTTCCCCTCGAACTCCGCGCCTCCCGAGTGGGTCAGCCCCCTGATCGGGGTCCTCGGCTCCGCTGAGTCCACGATCTCCACAGAGGCAACCCGAACAGGTCTCAGTAGCGATCAGGTGCTTGCGGTCCTCGCTCCGGGCCTGATCGAACTCGGCTTTCAGGTTGAGGACGGCAAAGGGCGCCTGGGAAAGGTTCGTCGACCCGTCCTCTTCGGCGAGAACGGCCTGCCAACCATCACGTACGAGGTCGATGCCGCCCACGCCGAACATGGAATCGTCGTGGAGATCGAGGCCGGTAGGGGAGCGCGAGGCAACGCCGAGTATCGCGACCTCGTGAGGACGAGCCTGATCCTCGACGCCAACTTCCTGGTTCTCGCCCAACCGCTCGCCTATCGCTTCAAGTCCGGCGCTCGGGAGGGCACCGAGTACGCCTACTTGAACACGGTCAATCTTCTCGAAGCGATCTACGCGAGCCAACGTCTGCGTCTCCCCTTCGAGGGCCTGCTCCTCGTTGGCTCCCAGAATCGGAGCACCGTCCAGCCGGCAGCGCGCAACTGTGCCGTCGTATCAGCATCCCGTGCGACGTTTCGGCCCAACTTCTCGGCCCAGTACGACGCGTTGGACCGCGCGATGGTCCGATGCTCTGGGCAGGCATGCCAGTAGCAACCATCGATGAAGACGGCGACGCGCTGCCTGGTGAAGACGATGTCAGCGGTGCGACGGAGGGATGGTTCTGGCCGATGGGCGACCCGGAAACGAAGGCCGGCAGCGTGCAACCGCCGTCGAACCGCCAACTCGGGCGAAGTGTCCCTGGACCGGTTTCCTTGCATGACCTTCCGGGAGGCGGGGCTGCTTGCCCAGCTCACGTAACGCTCCACCGGTCCATTGTTGCCGGCCTGGAAGTACCGACAAGACCTTGCCATCGCGACCGGCACCCCGCCCTGATCACACCGGAAGTTTCCAAACTGCGTCATATGCCGTTTCAGCGAGGAGCTCACAGCGCGACTCGATCTCGCGAGCGGTCCAGACCGACTTGTCGAGGACGCCCCCAATGTCGTAGGGCAGCCCGGCAGCTCCTAGGATCCTCTTCTTCCTGACGAAGTCTGCGTTGTCGAGCTTGCCGTTGACCTTCTCACTCACAAGCAGCAGGTTGCCGATCGAGCCCACGGTCGCCACGGCCACACCGGCGGCGATCTGGTCCTGCGGCATCAGGTGCTCGATGGTGAGATCCGCGAGACCGGTGGTCGGATTGGCGTGTTGGAGTAGGCGCCGTAGGACGTACTGCACCAGCTTCTTGTCGCGTGTGTAACCGTTGGTGAAGAGAAATCTCTCCTTGAAGGCCAGAACAAACTGGTCGCGATCAGGCCGCCGTTTGACCAGCTTCTCCCGGATGTCCTTGAGCACGTCCGCGCGTGCCTGGTGATCGGAGCCGGCAGCGTAGAGATCTCGTGCCGCCTTCGCATACATCTGGGACACGCCACCACTACTGCTCAGCTGGCTCACGACGGTGTGCTGGAAGTGGTAGCGCTCGATTGACTGCAGTGTCTTGTTGAACTGCGCGGCCTTTAGCTTCGGTGTGCTGCTCCGTGCACGCATGAGCGAGAGCAGTAGGGGAGCCGGCTGGACGACACCAAATAGCGCAAGAGCTTCGAGGCTGTCGCGGGCAGCGGCCTCTTCCAGTGGCCAGGTACGAGTCCCAGGCTCGACTACAGCACGGTAGAGCGGGCCATCCAGGGTGAGCTGCTCCAGGCAATCCTGAGCCGCTGGCTTCGACTTGACCGTCTTCTTGATCTCGGAGAAGAGCTTGCGCTGGGCGACATAGTCAGTCCGGGATTGCCACCAGTGCAGGATGAATCGGTTGGCATCGATCCGGGCCCGCCCGTCGGATGCTTCGAGCTGATCGCGCATTTTGTCCCACTTCAGCCGGACTGTGTCTGCGCGCGCGTTGCGAGTGCCTCGGAGTCGGTTCAGCAGGTGGTTCTTGAGCAGATCGACGACCTCAAGGTCCTTGCCGCGGCTATTGAGCGTCTCGAAGATGATGTAGGCGTCGTCTTCGTTGCCGTGCTCAACCCAGATCACTTTCAGGCCGAGTAGCCGGTCGCGCAACTCGATCAGCCACTTCTGCGGATGCTGACGCTTGGCAACCTCGGCACCGATCAGCTGGCGGATTTGCTCGAGCGCGTTCGATAGCGCCGACTCCTCCTCGGACGCCGGCTCGATGGTTGAGTCGGGCGGTGACTTCAGAATCGCGTTGCTGAGGAAGACCGAGCTGACCTCGGTTTGCAAGGTGAACTGCAGCTCGTTGTTCCGGTCAGCCTTCTCGAGGTAGCGGTGCACACCACTGGCGAGTTTGGTCTCTCTGAGCTCCTGCAGCTGGTCACGCAAGACTGCGAACATGATGGCGATGGTGGTCAGGCGCTGCTGCCCATCGACGATGCGTCGGATCGGGTTGTCTTTGTCCCGCCAGGCGACCATCGGACCGATGAAGTAGCCCACGCCGTTGTCGAAGACTACATCGGTCCAGAAGTCCTCGAGGTTCGATGCCTCCCAGCTGTAAGGGCGTTGGAAGCGCGGGATGACGTAGTAGTCGGCTCCGACTAACAGGTCCTCAATGGACTTCTTCTCGGGGTTGAAGTCGATCACTGACACGACTGCTCCGCTCACTTTGGCTGCTGCGGCCCCGATCGTAGTTGCGCACTCCATCCTGGAAGGGGATGTAGTGCAGATTCCTCTTCCCCGCCACGTGCCGGCGGCTCCAGTCGCTGAACCAACGGGACCAAGCCCACTCGCCGTGATCGGACACGCACGACCGGATCGACCAGCTCCACCCTCAACCCATCGGCACCGACTGGTGCCGGCCGATCCACTCCAACTCTTGCGACAACGACTGACGGACTCTGACGAGCCCGATAACACGCTCCTCGTAAGGCGATTCGAAGGCTCGAAACCGAGCGGCACGCATGCTACGAAGTGCCGTAGAAGGTCCGTCCCCCCGGGGACGGACCAGCGTCATTTCAGGAGTCGTTGACGAGACGTGACGGGCGGTGACGGGCACATCATGCACGGTGGAGTGAAGTTCTACCGCGGCTCGACCGCCCCTGCCCGGTCTTACCTGGAGGCTGGCCACTCTCGTGCCGATGACTACTACCTCGCTGAGGGTTCCGGC
>LULI01000423.1_pt1 | contig 12208 bp, 29 predicted proteins | sample 728191 | NCBI WGS metagenome assembly LULI01 (sample SAMN03860293, study PRJNA289734) | marine metagenome | biome: seawater column; feature: ocean; material: water; isolation source: Red Sea water column Station 169 - depth 50m | place: Saudi Arabia: Red Sea | collected 2011-10-15 | depth 50 m | reverse complement strand
TAACCACACAAATAGAAAGTAATTGTTCAAAAGAAGTTTGGAATAAAACACCAACAAATCAAATATAAACAACCAAAAAAGGAGGGTTAAATAATGAAAAAATTTTATAAATGTGCTTATCAATTAAAAGATAAAATATTAGATAAGAGCTATTTAGGAAAAGTTTATCATCAGGGTACATTAAGAGGGTTTTTTAATTCAAAAGAAGATTGTGAAAACTACACAAAAAAACTTCCTAATTGTAAAAAAATAATAACCACATTTAACAATGATGATGTTCTTAATTTAGTAAAAAGAATAAAGAAAGTTCTTAAGTCAAAAGGTTATAATGTAGGTAGACATTCTGTAATTAGGTATAAAAGTGATGATAGTAACCGCAGCAAAGCTGGAGTTGATATGATTTCAATTAGCGTTAGCGATAAAGATAAAGCTTATAATGAAAAAATAATTGAAGATCATAATATAAGAGATTTTAATTTTGCAAAAAAAGATATTACTTATGCTAATATATTTTTAGATTAAATACCCCTCTGATAATATGAGAGAAAAGATGAAATAACGAAAGGATCAGAGGGATATAATGATTCAAATTAAGTTAAAATGAGAATAACTATATATAGGTTATTCTTAACCCAATTATACTTCATTTAGTATGGTATTTTTGCAACATTGTCAAAGCAATTTTTAATTATTTTATAAATTTATTAATTCCTTTGGTATTGGCAATCACACACAAGTTCAATAAGGCCTCATTATACATTTTTCTAAGGGTTTCATGTGATTTATCCAAGTATAGGCGTTTTAAAGCCCTGTATGACTTAGGATGAGGGTAATTTTTAAACTTTATAAGCTCTCTTTCATCATAATCGCCTTTAGCAATCAGGTTCAGGCAAAAATACCAGATAGTCATTTGTCTAGCGGTGGGGATTATTCGCATTTTACCGCCAACATCCTTGTACTTTGGGTCTGGTAAAACATCTAATAACATAAAGTTTGTCGGTGTGATGGGTCGTTTAATATTAGGTAATTTACTATCTACGAATGATGCTATTTGTATTAATTTATCTAAATGACTAGGAGTTAAGGGATATTCTATATCAATCATTATCCACCTCTTGCAAAGCCTTTAAATATTCCATAAATCGGTCATTAGAGAGTTCTTTTCTTTTATTTTGTATATCCTTATGTTTGGCATGGGTGTGGGGGTTTTTAATGTTCCTGTCTTTTGCTCTTTGATATGCAAAGTTGGAAGATTTTCTAAGCTTAGTTAAAGTATTTTTAATAAATATTTTTTGATCCATATATATATTATTTTCTATTAAGTATTTTCTATTTAAGACCTACAAAAATTTTCCCCCATGACCTTAAAAAATTAACTACCGAACCTTTTGTTTTAGATTAATAACTTTACCTTGTTGCACTTCTGCTTTTACCTTTTTGCTTAATATCTTCTGCTTTATTGATTTGCTTATTCTTTGCCTTTTGCCGTTGTTCATTCTAATTATTTCTTGCATTTTATTTCTATCAAATGTGTAATTATTGGATCTATTTCTATTTGGTTGGTGTCTAGCAAGTAGGCCAAAAAGAGTTAAGTTGTCTAAATACTTTCTTAAAGTTGGCTCTGATTTGATGCCAGTTCCTTAAATCTGCAAATAAGAATATAGATTAACTTCTCATGGCTATTTAAATTAAGGTTGTCCAATAGCTCAATATCTACTTTTTCAAATGTCCAACTCATTCAAAAATTCCAAATTCTTTACTAATTCTATTCTTAGCAATTTTTACATATTCAGAGTTAAGTTCAATTATAATGGATTTTCTGTTTAATAATTTAGCAACTATCGCTGTCGTTCCTGATCCACCAAATGGATCTAAAACTACACCACCTTCTGGACAACCAGCTTTAATACATGGATCAATTAGATCTTTGGGGAAAGTTGCAAAATGTGCATCCTTGCAAGGCTTAGTGGTTACTGTCCAAACATTTCTTTTATTTTTAGTTTCTAAAGTTCCAACAGCTTTCATATTACCATTAGGTTTTTTCCCACCATTACCTCTTTTGCTGCCTATTTGATTTTTTAAATTTTTTTGTGATAGTCTGTCAATTGTACCTTGTGCTACTGGTTCTTTAATAGCATCAGCATCATAATAATATTTTTTAGACTTAGTTATAAGCCAGATCTTCTCATGGCATGAAGTTGGTCTATCTCTTACACTTTCAGGCATTGGATTTGGTTTATGCCAAATAATTTCTGACCTGATATACCAACCTGCATCTTGTAAAGCTATAGCAATTCTATTTGGTATCATTACTAAATCTTTTTCTTTGATACCATCTTGAACTGGAGTTCTTGTTACACCATAATTTTTGTTACCTCTTAATGTTTGATTTGTTGTTGAAGTTCTTTTACCACTTGAATAACTATCACCATAGTTAAGCCAAATTGTTGCTGAGTCTTTTAACTTCGGTTTCATGACTCTAAAAAGTTCTACAATATTTTGGATATGCTCTTGATAAGTTGGCTCTAAACCTAATTGTTTATCAATTCTTTTAGCACCACATAATTTACAATGTTCACCAGATTTAATAGCTTCATCACCAAAACTACCTTTATTATTTTTTTGAAATTGAGTTAATCCACCTCTTGTATTTCTACCATAAGAATGAGAACAATTTAAATCACCACCTTGCCATTTAGCAGTTCCATAATCTCTTAAACCCCAATATGGCGGAGAAGTTACAACGCAATCAATAGAGTTATCCTCTAACTCTTTTAACTTATCAAATACATCACCTTGCAAAAAACTAATCAATTCTATTTTCCTTTTCTGCAATAAATTTACCAACTGTTGTTAATGATATTTTTAAAACTTTTTCTGCATAATGATCTGGACAGTACGATTTTCCTTTTTCAATAATAACTGCACTTGTTTTGCAATCTTTAACGCAACAATCTTTTACAGGATCACTATGCATATCTAATTCCATGCTCCATCTTTCAAAAAATTAATTGGTGTTAGTTTGTCTATTGGTACAGAATGAACCTCTGGCCGATCACTTATGCCAAAATCTGTTAAGTATTTTGTGGTGTTTAAAACATAACTACTATTAACAAATCCTTTAATTTCGAATAAAGGACTTTTATCAATTACTAAAATATACATTTCACCTGGTTTGCTTCCCTTTTTTCTTATAATTAAACTGTTATGTTTTTTAGGTAGTTGCGATCTTACTTGGCATCTTACATCACCAAACATTACATCTGGATTTGCACCATGATTTACATGAAAGTTAAAAGCTGTATTGAGGTAACGACACACACTTAACTCTGCACAAGCTCCACTTATAGATTTTGCTATTTGGTCATTGACACTACCTTTGTAGTTATGACCCCAATCTTGTTTAAGTCTTAATGACTCAAATACTCTAGTTAGACCAGTTTGTGATGCTGCAAACAAATCATATAAATCTAATTTTATTTCAATCACAATAAATAATTTCCTTTTAGGTCTTGGCAATAGTGAGCTGAGATAGGTCTATTATTAAAAACATAAAAACCCCAAACTTGATCGTTACCAGGTTTATACTTTGGATTTTCTATCCAGGTTGCAACGCTTTCAAAAGCTTCATCACAATTTGTAAAATTATTAATGGGTACTTTGACCCAACCATAATCTGCTGTTGTTACTGCAACGAATAAAAATAAAATTGCTTTCACTAAGTTTCATATTTTTTAGTAAGTAACTTTAAGCTGTTTAGTAATTCTGGATTTTGTAAAAAAATTGTTAAAAATTCTTCTGATAATAATGCAAAAGATTCCTCTGAGTTTGGTTTAGTTTCTGCTTTATCAAAAATAAAATGAGATAATTCATGCAATAAAATTTTAAAATAATTCTTTGGATTTAAGTTATTCTGTATGTAAATTGCCGATTTTTCCGACAAATATAAGCCATAAGCATTTTCTGATTTGGCTTGTTTAAGGCTCATTTTTCTCACTTTTACCTTGTAATTCTTGTATTTTATCTCTTTTATCATTCATATTTACAGAATTGATCTTATCTTGTTTATACCTATTAGAATTTAGTTGACAACTATTATTATTTGATTAATGTCTACACATGTTCAACAAAATGAATATAGACAAAATTTATAAAGGATAGTAATATGAACGCTAATTTTACAGACATGCCAAATTATTTTAACAAAGAAGAACTAGATAGATTAAAAATTCTACATGGTACAACTATGGATAAAATTATTTTAGAAACTTATCCAAAAAAAGAATTTAGAAACTGGAAAACGAAAATATCTAGGTTAATTAATAAAAAAGGAAATGATCCATCAAATTATGGTTTTTTAGAGCTATCAGAAATGTTAGCAAATTCTTTTAATAAAAGAAGTATTTTAAAAGAAAAATTATCACCTACACATTTTATAGGAAAAAAAACGCTAATTCCTTGTTGTGGTGAGCTTGAGCCAGATGGTACAGTTAGAATTTTTGAAGATGAAAATATATGGAAAGTTAAAGTTGATGCTAAATATGATAAATTAAGTGCTGTATATATAAGATCAGGTGCTTTTGGTGGGGGTATAAGGCTTTTTAAAAGGCATGACAAGTTTATTGAACCAGGTGCCGAACATAAATTTTCTTTAGTTAGACAAAAAAAAACTAACATTATTTATTGGGGTTTTTTAAAACCACTAACAACTCCAAGAAGATACTCAGTTATAGATTGTTCAATGGTTACTGGTGCTAAGGTTTCTGATATTGCCACAAATATTGAAATAGTTGCTGCAACACCTTTTATACATGCTTTTAAACCAGATAATACTGATTGGGTACAACCAAAATAATTAGTTAATAATCATTACAACCAGTTGACATTAGATATTAACAATGTTACTAAAATGTTGTTATGGCAAATCACACAAAAATAATAAGTGAAGCGTACAAAAAATTTAACGACACAAATACATCTGTATCGGCAAATAAAGAACCTCATGCTGTTAGAACTTTAAAAAGATATTTTCTTACAAAAGAACAAGCAAGTAAATGTGGTAACGCATCTTTAAAAGCTGGAACTATTGGCCATGATGTAGTTGAGATTTGCTTAAACAAAAATTTATCTGTTGAGGAAGTTATCGCAAGTAAAGAAATTCAAGATAAAATTGACAGTTATATTTCTTTTGACGAAGCAGATAAAATGAAATTTAAATTTGCTATTAAATTTTTAAAAAATACTGCTGAAAATCATTTATTAAATTTTAAAGAATTACCCAAACAAAAATGGAAAACAGAAATAGAATTTACTACCTGGCTTCCTAAAGTAAATATTTTTTGGAAAATGTTTTGTGATGCTATTGGTGAAAAATCAGTTGTAGATATAAAATATAAATTGCCAACAGTTAAATTTGCACCACTTAAAACAAAACAAACAAAAGAAAATCCTAATAGAATAGGTGATTGGGCTTGTTCTCATCCTAAATTAGATTCAAGAGTTTTTACATCTGATCTTATGCAGATGGCTCTTTATTCACACACAACAGGATTAAAACCAGCTCTAAGTTATGCAAGTGCTACTGATAGAATTTTATTTACCGAAGATAATTGTGATGAATTAAAACAAGAAAATTTAAAAAGACATTTAAATGAATTGATTGCATATGAAATATCTTGGGAAAAAAAATTAAAAGCTGCGGATGGATCTTTAGATGAGTTGATGTGGTTAAATATTCCTGACTTTTCAGATATACGAAAGAAAAGTTTCTGGTGGAATGGAATACCAAAAGAATACATGGAGGATTATTTAAATTTTTATGTCTGACATGGGTATCATAAAGCCTTTAAGGCAAAGGGTAGCTGACTTAGAAGAAATAAATAAAGAACATCAAAAAATAAATGGAAAATTACAACAAGAAGTTAATGACAAAAACAAAAAGATAGAGGAGTTAATGGAAAGAATTAATAACCCATTAAAAAAAATGAGAGGTGATGGCGATTTATGATTGAAAAAAATATTTATCAAAAATTAAAAACAGCTTGTGAAGAAGCTGGATATGTAAAGAAGGGAGAAAAGAAAGCTGGTATGCCATTTAATCCTTTACTTGCAGATGAGGTAAAAAAAGTTGCTATGGAATCTTTACTTAAAAATGGTTTGTATCCTGTTTGTAATTATACAACAGATGTTAGGGAAAGTTTTTTAATAATCCATTGTGATATGAAAATTTTTAATGTTGATAATCCTAGTGAGTATATAGAAATAAATGGATCATCAGGTTTTGGAAAATTAGACCGATATGGTTCTGGTCATGGTATGACCTATTCTCAAAAATATGCTTTTCTTTCTGCATTAAATTTAATTACAGGAATAAACGATGAAGATGGTTATGAAGCAGAACCTTTTAAAAAAAGTGAACCGCAAAAACCAAAACTTAGTCTAGTTAATGTAGATAAGTCTTTTGCTGACGAATGGATAGATAAGATGCAGCAACAAGGCAAAAACTCTACATCACCAAGTCAATTTGAAAAAGATATGCAACCTTTAAGATCAAGTTACGAACAAGAATTACAACAAATAGGTAAAGACCTTGCTCTGCAAAAAAAAATTGATGATGCAGAGATCAAGATAAAACAACAAATAACCTTTAGGAGTGAATAATGGAAGATAAATATAATAATACTGGCGGACTTTGGAAAAGAAAGCCAAGAGATACAGATGAGCCTGGCAAACAGTATCCTGATTATGATGGAAGTATTAATGTTGATGGCAAAATGAAAAAAGTTGGAGCATGGATCAATAGTACAAAAGAGGGCGGTCAACCAGATATTAATTTAAGAATAAGCGAACCACAACCAAAACAATGACAGAGCAAATAAACCCAGATTATTATAAAAATAAATCTATAGAAACTAATGAGGCGATTGTATCACAACAGTCGCCTATGGCGGTTATTGGAGGATATCAAAGAGAAATTTTAAAATATTTTATGAGATTTGGCGACAAGCATGGTGGATCTTTAGATGCAACATTAATGGATGTATCTAAGGGTCATTGGTTTGTTGAAAAATTATTAGAATATTTAAATGATTTAAAAAAGAATGATGGTGCAATTGAGTCGGTAACTAATGTTTCTGAATTATTTAAGGATAAAAAATGAAGAATGGAAATGGACATAATCAAATATATTTTTCAGAAGTAAAATTTAAAGTTTTAAAATATATAAAAAATTTTATTAAACAGTATGGATATTCCCCTACTTGTAAAGAAATTGCAAAAGCTCATGGTTATTCAAGAAGTAGAGCTGGAGCAATATGTACTGACTTATATAAAATGGGATTAATTTATAAAGGAGATTCTAGTCATAGAAAAATAAGAATGACACAAGCACAAATAGATTCAGTAAGTAATTTAAAAATAAATAGAGAATATCAAGCTCATGGATAAAGTTACAAAGGAAAGTTTTTATGAAGCAACTTTCAAAGTTGAAGAAGAATTTGAGTCGGCAGAACTAGCTGCTAACACAAATACCCCTAGTGATAATAGCAAAATATTAATTCAAAATATTAAGCTAGAAAAGACTAGGATTAAATTAAACAATGATAAGGAGTCTATGGAGAATGGCTTTAAATAAAAGTAATAGTCTTACTAGAAGATATGCAAAGCTTGAAAAATACCATGATGAGATTATGAAGCCTAGCAAAGGTAAAAAACTCAGACAATGTATTCATTCAAGTGGTGCTTTTAAAAAATATGTTAAGACTTACAGACAGATATGCTTAGTAGAAAATGCTGATGCTAAGTTTATGTACGAAAGTTAATTATTAATTATTTAAAGTTGTAAAAAACTCTAGGCTACTTGTCGCTTAAAAATAAGGAGAAAAGATGGAAGCGAAACAATTTGAAGATTTTACAGTTGATTTGGATGTGCCTTTGCTCAACCCAAGAACAACACAAGTTGATAAAAAATTATTAGAAAGAATAAAACAAATACCAATCAAAGGTTCAGTAGGTTTTTCTGAAAGACAACAGATGAAAAATTTTAGAAAAATTATGACTAAAACTTTTGGCAAAGGTTCTGTTGCTCAAAGAACAATACCAGCAGAAAATGGAGTTCAATATCGTTTATGGAGGTTAAGATAGAATTTAAGAATTAATGAGGCAAGATAATCCTCTCATTAATAACTAAGTAAGTTCCTTAAATAGTTAGTTAGTTAAATAAGTGATTATCATTATAGTAATAACTATACTGTTGTAATGGGAGGCGGTTGTTTTGCTTAGGCAATCGCCTCTTTTTTTATTTCCAGATAATATTTTCTTTGAATTCTTTGTTTTCAATCTTACCTTTATAAGGTGCTACATAGGTTCTATCCACAAAGTCTATGCTTTCATCGCCAATATAGTGAGCAAGTTCTAAAGCGTTCTTAAATTTACCTTTGGCCGCAAAATATGTTGTCCGATAGTGCCTAAAACAGTACGCTTTTCTCTTTATTGGGTTGTTTTGATACCCATGCTCCATTTTTTTAAAAGCCTTGTCTACGGCTCTCCCTATCTGTTCTACGCATATATATTTACCCTTGCTATTTAAAAATAGCTTTTCTTGCAAAGGATCTATGGTATTTAGATAATCCACAATTTTATCTCTTAAAGATGGTGATATTTCAACAATTCTATTACCTCTTTTAGTCTTGGTTTTACCAATTTCTTTATGCCTTTTTACTGCTTTTTTTAGTGATATTTCTAGTGCATTAGATTTTAAAAATAATAAATCTTCTTTTTCTAAAGCTCTTATTTCACTAGGTCTAGCAGCAGTTTCAAGAAGTATCATACAAATAAGTTTTATTAATGGATTGTGCATTTTATAGACCAGGCTTTGCATAACCTCAAATGTCCATTTATCTAAGTCTAATTCAGTATGATCTTTTTCTTCTTCTACAATCCATTTTAAATAATTTTTTTCATTTATTATATTTGGATAGTTTTTTTCGTCTGCAAGATAGGTAATAATATTTTTAAAATGATTAAATATTTTTTTTATAGTTTTTGTTTTGTAACCTTTAGATTTTAATTGTTTGACAAAAGCAGCAACATCCTCAGATTGTAACATTCTTAAATCTTTATTTTCAAAAAAAGGCTTTATATGATTTTTATAGAAGCTATCATAATCTTCAATGCAGCTTTGTGAAGTTTTGCCTAACCCTCTTTTATAAATAAGATGGCCTTTAAATAATATTTCAGCATCATCAATTGTATATTGGTTAGGATTAAACTTAACTAAAGGTCTGTTCTTAAATTTTTCTTCCAGCTTTTGTTTTAGAGCTGTAGCAGTTTTAGCTTGTATATATTTCTTTGTACCATCAGCAGCATAGTATTGTTGCCTAGCAATTCTCTTACCATTTTTATCTTTAGTATAATGTATGTTATATTCAATCATCTTTTCTCCTTAACTTAGTTGCATTTAATATACACAATGTTGACATTAGTTGCAATAAATCAATTGACATAACTATGTAGAAAATATGTAAAAAAAACTATGCAAAAACTATGTAAAAATATAAAAACTTTATTTTTATGCGGAAATTTTGGCACAAAAAAAGTGGCTCTTATACTTAAATTAGTATAAAAGCCTATATATTTTAGTACGCCCTTGTAGCTCAGATGGTAGAGCAATTGATTTGTAATCAAAAGTTTAGATACATCTGAACAAGTTTTACTATGTTTTTCGTCAATGACTATGTATTTACTATGTAACATTGTTCAACAAATGTATAACATAATGTCCACAACATAGCCAACAATTAATCGCCCACCCATCCCCAAAAGCAAGATGCTTTTACTTGGCCATCCAAGAGTTAGACCAAACCTAATCGGTTAAGATTTTGCAGTTTTAGCAGATCGTCTTAATGCTGCATCAGATACAGTACCTTTGCCTTTTCGGCTAGTGCCTTTTTTTTTGCGTAAATTCATATAGTAATACAAACCCTTTTTCGCTACTCTACCTGACTTAGTTTTGTGATAACCTTTTTTCATGTGTTTCCATTGTTTGATTAATATTTTGTTCTATTTTTTTTAATACTTGTTGTCGTAATTCATCATCCTTCTTCATGCAGTCGTAATGGGAGTGATCTCCAGAATAAAAACTAACAAATGAGTCTGTTGAGATAATATTTAATCCGCAATATCTACAATCCCCAACATCAGCTACAATGTTAGTTTTTTTCCATAATTTTTTTTTCATAAAATTTTTGTAAAAAATCCAAAAAGGATTTTATTGTCGCATCAACCAGCTACCACCCTAAAATTTCAATCGTCTAGTTTTTAATAAAAATATTTTTTTTGCAAAAAGTGAAAAACCCAATGTGGTATAATGGGTAAATATAAAAGAAAGGAGGTAATTTATGAAAAAGCAAAAAACATTTTTATGTGAAGCTATTGGTAATAGAGGTCTTGTTCATGCTTGGGGTAGAGGTAATAATAAAACTGAAGCTAGAATACAATGTAGATTAGCGGTTGAAGAATCTCTAAAAGAAACACCAAGCAAGATAAGACACTTTCCTATAAGATACGAAATTAAAGGAGAATAGTTCTAAATAAGGCGACCTGAAATATGGTCGCCTTAACAATCCCATTTCCTTAATGCTTTATTAATTCTACTATTAGGATCTCTAGCAGTTTTCTTAGATGTCAGCTTCTTTTTCATGCCTAACATTCTGGCACAAAAAGATTTTCTTCTTTTGCTAGTCTTTGATTTGGTAGGTGCTTTTAAATTAGCGTTGTTAGCTCTATTATAACTAGCTCTACCTTTAGCATTTAGGCCACCGCTTTTAGACTTACCTTCTTTTCTTTGCCAAGCTGGACTAGCCATTATGTACCAAGCCCTACTCTAGGTTCTTCAGTACAAATAAATTTTATGTAAAATTTATTTTCATTTACTTTATCTTTTCCAATATCCTCTAATTTAATAATAGATTGATTGTTGCCACCTAACATACAAGAATAACTATCAGCAAAGTTATTAGGGTATTTGTAAGGTTCTAGGCAAGAGTTTGTAACACCTGAACATAATATTAAATAAAGGACATAATTCATTAATTATCTTTCTTGTTTAATTTTTTTATTTGATCTTCTAAATCTTTAACTTTTTTATTTGCTTGTTCTAAATCTAATTGGCTATGCTCTAGCTTTTGTAAGCATCTTTTATTAGCACTATCTTTTGACTTACCAGCGTCTTGTAGTTCTGCTACTTCTTGTTTTAGGATACGAACTTGTTCTTTATATTCGTTGATTAGATCTGTGTTGTCTGACATTACTTTTTCTTAAAAGTAGAAACACCCTTAATACCTAGTATCGTACTGAAAGAACCCACAACTAAAGCTTGGTAGAACATAGGAAGATTTGCAAACTTATCAAAAAATATATCTATCTTTGCTTGTATGTTAGGATCATCGCTAAACACAGACCAAGCTAAAAGTAACAAAGGAATACTGATTAGTATAAGACAGAATTCATCTTTCCAATCTCCTTTATGTGAGTCTATGACAGCTTTCTTAAACTCTACCTCACCATTAGCCATTCTTTCAGCTAATTTCATTTCAGCTACAGATTCTAATTCTTTTGTTTTTCTTCTGTTTGCTGCAATAGACATTCCAGTTTTTAAAATACCTGGAACTAATTTAGTTGCTAGACTTAACCACATAGTAACCTCCTATAATGCTGCTGATTTCATTTTACCTGAAAGCTTACCAGCTCTTGCTGGTACTTGTTTTGCGTAAAGACTGTCTAAAATTTGATTTCCAGCTTCATTATAATCTTCATTATCTAAAGCTGCTAAACACTTAACAAATTTTTTTGTTCTTGGCATACCAATATTAAAAACTAATTCTATTATTACTTCTCTAGCAATATGATTAACTGGTTTGCCTTCTAATATTTTATTAGCATCGGTAAGTGCTATATTAAAATCTTTTTCAAAAATTTCTTCTAAATATTCTTTATCGTATTGTTTGCCATCTTCCCAATGATCCTCTACGCAAAGGTGTCCAAACCCCACAGTTCTCTTTGACAGAGAATCTAAATACACAGTATCTCTATAACCCTCATGTTCTTTGATTTCGTTTTTTAATTCTTCGTACATTAGTTTTCCTTTTTAGATTTGTTGTTAGTGTAATTCTGTAATACCAAACCTTTGAGTAAATTTTTCTGCAAAAAC
>LULI01001517.1_pt1 | contig 12218 bp, 12 predicted proteins | sample 728191 | NCBI WGS metagenome assembly LULI01 (sample SAMN03860293, study PRJNA289734) | marine metagenome | biome: seawater column; feature: ocean; material: water; isolation source: Red Sea water column Station 169 - depth 50m | place: Saudi Arabia: Red Sea | collected 2011-10-15 | depth 50 m | reverse complement strand
GCCCAGAACGCTTCCAACGCACTCAGTGCTGCGGAGATCGTCGGCGAAGGAAACGACCTCGTCCTGTCGATCGACTACGGGACCACCGCCGAGGGTGCTTACCCGATCACTTTGGTCACCTACGAGGTGGGCTGCACTGGGGGTCTGGCCGAGGATCAGAATCCTGAACTAGTCAAGGCCTTCCTCGACTTCGCTGCCTCCGACGACGGGCAGGGAATGCTGGAGAACATCGGATACGTACCGATCACCGGAGAGTTGCTCGACAAGGTCCGCACCTCGGTCGACGCCCTCCAGTAATCACGACGCTCCGCACTCGGTCGACCTATCGGCCCGACCCAAGCAACGATGATCACGCCTCGGGTCGGGCCGGTGGTACAGCGGCTGACACGGATGGGTAAGACGTCCGGACACCACCGGCGGACACCGTCTGTGCGTGAGTGCCGGGGCAGGGTTTTGTTGCCACGTCAACCTGCCCAACGACGGTGCAACCGCGGAGAAATTCCACTAGCGTTTCGGATACACCTCCCCACCGAAACACCACAGAAAGCCCCGGTCCGACACCCCACTGAAAGGGACCTCCCTACGTGAGCGCCCCGGTCCACGAACCCCCCCTTCAACCTGGGATCACATCAGAGCGAGCCGTCAGACCTGGCGACCGTAATTTCCGTTTCCTGACCACCGGAGCGGGCATCACCGTTTTGGTCGTGCTGGCGGCCATTGCCGCGTTCCTTGTCTGGAAGTCGATTCCCGCCCTGCAGAACAACACGGGTTCGCTGCTGACAAACCAGCAGTGGCTCCCCGATGCGGACCCGCCCTCCTGGGGTATCTCCGTCCTGATCTTCGGGACGCTGTGGACGTCGATCCTGGCCATGGTCATCGCCGTGCCGATCGGTATCGGCACCGCCTTGTTCATCGCCTTCTACGCTCCCCGGCGGCTCTCCAAGGGCCTAGGGTTCATCGTCGATTTGCTGGCGGCAGTTCCTTCGATCATCTTCGGCCTCTGGGGTTTGTATAACTTCATGCCCTACTTGGTCCCCTTTGCTGAATGGCTGTCTACGTATCTCGGGTGGATCCCGATCTTCACCAACAACGTCGACCTGTACACCAAGAGCATCCTCATCGCCGGCGTCGTTCTCGCCTTAATGATCCTTCCGACGGTGTCAGCGATCTCCCGCGAAGTTTTCCTCCAGGTGCCCCGCAGTCACATCGAGGCGAGTCTCGCCCTCGGAGCCACTCGCTGGGAAATGATTCGCATGTCGGTCTTCCCGTTCAGTCGCCCCGGCATGATCTCCGCCGCGATGCTCGGGTTGGGTCGCGCACTCGGTGAAACCATCGCGGTAGCCCTCATCCTCTCTGCGGTCTTCGAGATCAATTGGAAGTTGACTGAGCCTGGCGGCAACTCGATCGCCGCCAACATCGCCCTGAAGTGGGGTGAGGCCGGCGACAACGGTCGCAGCGCTTTGATCGCCACCGGCCTCGTGTTGTTCTTCATCACCCTCGTGGTGAACATGACGGCGCGGTGGGTCGTGAACCGTCGCAAAGACTTCTCCGGGGCCAACTGATGAGTCTCAAAACCGACGTTCACTTACCCATCAACCCGAGCGACGATCCGCTACGGCTCACCGGACGCCGTCTCCCCCGCTGGGCACCTGCTGCCTCCGTCGCCGCTGGACTGCTGATCGGCATCCTTCTTCTCGTCACCGGGGTGAAGATCCTGGGCCTGACCTGGTGGGTCGTCGCACTCGGCCGCGATCATTCCCTTGGCGTGGATTCTCATCACCGTCATCACCAAGGGCATCTCGGTCATCAACCTGGAGTTCTTGACCTCCACGATGCGTAACGTCAACCCCCGCGCCGAAGGGGGCGGCATCCTCCACGCCGTCGTCGGCACCCTCACCCAAGTCGGCATCGCGACTTTGATCTCTGTCCCGATCGGTATCTGCACAGCTGTCTACCTCAGCGAGTACGGGCGTGGGCGACTGGCTCGGAGCATCAACTTCTTCGTCGATGTGATGACCGGTATCCCGTCCATCATCGCCGGCATGTTCATCTTCACGTTCTGGATCTTGACCCTCGGCTTCCCCCAATCGGGGCTGGCCGCAGGCCTGGCGTTGAGCATCCTGATGATCCCCGTCGTCATCAAGTCGGCCGAGGAGATGTTGAAGATCGTCCCCAACGAACTCCGTGAGGGGGCGCTCGCCCTGGGCATACCCAAGTACAAGGTGATCATCAAGATCGTCATTCCCACGGCGATCAGCGGAATCATCACCGGCGTCATGCTCGCTGTTGCCCGAGTCACCGGAGAAACCGCGCCGTTGCTTCTGACCACCTTCCTAGCCCAGGACGTGAACTGGAACGCCTTCGAGGGATCCCAAGCGTCACTTCCGACCTTCATCTGGGATCAGATAGCCCGAGGCACGCAGTCGTCCCTGGACCGAGCATGGGGTGGCGCGTTCGCGCTGATTTTCCTCGTGCTGATCTTCTACTCGGGAGCTCGGATCCTTGCCGCGATCTACGCTCCCCGGGAGCGTTGATGGATGCCCACCGCACGTCAGTATCGTCGGATACCGCCACCGACCCAACCGTCGAGGCCACCGGACAGGAGAAGCTCGTGACGTCATCGATTGTCTCTCCCGAGGCTGTTACCCAGTTCCGGATCGAGCTCAAGAACCTCGACATCTACTACAGCGATTTCCTTGCCGTGCAGGGTGTGAGCCTGCAGGTGCGACCCCAATCGGTCATGAGCTTCATCGGCCCCTCCGGGTGCGGAAAGTCGACCGTGCTCCGGTCCATCGACCGCATGCACGAGGTGACTCCCGGTGCCCGGGTCAGTGGTCAGGTACTTCTCGATGGTGAGGATATTTACGCCCCCAACGTCGACCCAGTGCTTGTGCGGCGCACCATCGGGATGGTGTTCCAACGCCCCAACCCCTTCCCCACGATGTCCATCTACGACAACGTCATCGCCGGCCTCAAGTTGGAGAAATCACGCGGGGTGAAGAAGTCCTCGTTCGACGACACCGTCGAACGATCCTTGCAAGGAGCAAACCTGTGGGACGAAGTCAAAGACCGTCTTGATCGCCCGGGGGCCGGGTTATCTGGTGGGCAACAGCAGCGTTTGTGTATCGCCCGCGCGATAGCCGTCGAGCCGGAAGTGCTCCTGATGGATGAGCCGTGCTCGGCGCTAGATCCGATCTCGACCCTCGCGATCGAGGATCTGATTCACGACTTGAAGAATCAGTACACGATCATCATCGTCACGCACAACATGCAGCAGGCAGCTCGGGTGTCGGACGAAACAGCCTTCTTCAATCTCGAGAGCGTCGGTGAACCTGGCAGGTTGATTGAGGTCGGTTCAACGACGGACATTTTCTCTCAGCCGAAGCATCAGCAGACCGAGGATTACATCTCCGGGCGTTTCGGGTAGGAACGATCGGCATCAGCCGAGCGAGATGTGGGCCTAGATGGACTTGAACCATCGGCCTCTTCCTTATCAGGGAAGCGCTCTAACCAGGCTGAGCTATAGGCCCCGAAGCGAAGATGACATTACCGGATCGACGGATGCGATCTGTCTCTCGGTCCTAGTTGTCAGATAGTACGACTTCTATGCCGCCCGTCAGGCCGACGGTCACGTTGTATAAGAATGCGAACAAGGTGGCCAGGGCGGATATCAAGACGATCTCCACACTCGCTATCACGGCAGCGAAGCCGAGAACGCGCGACAGTTCCAGTGACGTGAGTAGGTCGAAGCCACCGGTTCCCAACACATCATCGATCGTTCGTGACACTGCATCCAGGGCTCCGGTGGAGTCCAGGGTCCAGAACACGAAGCCGAACGCAACGACGATCACAATGCCGATCGCCAGCGACAGCAAGAACGCAGCCTTCGCTACCGACCAGGGGTCAAGTCGCGTGACATACACCCGAGCGCGCCGCGGCTCGGGACGCTTCCTGCGCCACTTCTCCGGCACCAGCCGACTCGACTGCGACGGGTGGCTGCTGGCCACGACGCAGCGCTCGTTGCCCTGCCGGTTGGCTCACGCCGAGTCACCCTCCTGGCTCTCCACCGCTTCTGCGTCGGACTCTCCGGGCTCGGTCTCATCCTGCACGTCATCCTGCACGTCATCGGAGATGTCGTCCTCACTCGCCTTCTCACCGCTCCGTGCCACGGCGACAACCGAGTCCTCATCACCCAGCCGCATCATCGTGACACCCATCGTGTCACGGCCTGACGGCCGCAACTCAGACACGGCTGTCCGGATGACCACACCGTTGCTCGCGATCGCGAAAATCTGATCGTCCGGATCGCAGATCATCGCGGCAACGAGCGATCCGCGCTTCTCGTCGATCTTCATTGCTCGCACGCCGAGAATCCCTCGGTTACGAGCCGCCCACTCGTCTTCCAGGGTTCGTTTGCCGAATCCGCCGTCGGTGATGGTCACGATGTGTTGGCCCGGTCGCACGATGTCCATGCTGAGAAGCGAGTCGCCCTCACGGAACCGCATCCCGATGACGCCCCGTGTGTCCCGACCCATGGGACGCAGGATCTCGTCGCTTGCTGTGAAGCGGACGCTCATTCCCTTGGTCGACGCTAGGAAGATGTCGTCTTCTGTCGACACCAAGCGTGCGCCGATCACTTCGTCGTCTTCGGCGAGATTGATCGCAATGATCCCGCCTTGCCGATTCGTGTCGTAGTCGCTCAGTCGTGTTTTCTTCACCTGACCGCTGCGGGTGGCGAGCACGAGGTAGTCAGCTGCGTCGTACCCGGGAATTGACAAAACGGACGCGATGGTCTCCTCGGGCCGAAATGCCAGCAAGTTGGCTACGTGCTGGCCCTTCGCGTCACGGCTCGCGTCGGGTAGTTGGTAGCCCTTCGCTCGATAGATGCGACCCTGATTGGTGAAGAACAACAGCCAGTTGTGAGTGCTGGTCACCATGAAGTGCTCGACGACATCGTCTTGTCGAAGCGCAGCTCCTCGAACGCCACGCCCGCCACGGCGTTGCGCCCGGTACAGGTCCAAGCGGGTTCGTTTCGCGTACCCACCGGAGGTGATCGTCACGACGACGTCCTCTTCTGCGATGAGATCCTCGTCGGTGACCTCACCGTCCCAGGGGAGGATCTCGGTTCGACGATCATCGCCGTACTTGCCGACGATCTCCCCTAGTTCTTCCGAGACCATCAAGCGTTGCCGCGGCTCGTTGGTGAGGATGTCGTTGTAGTCAGCGATCTTCGTCATCAACTCGTCGTACTCGTCGATGATTTTCTGGCGTTCCATGGCAGCGAGCCGACGCAGCTGCATATCGAGAATCGCTGTGGCCTGCAGTTCGTCAATCTCCAGCAGTTCCATCAGACCGGTGCGAGCGTCCTCCACTGTCGCGCTTGCTCGGATCAAGGCGATGACGTCGTCGAGTGCGTCGAGTGCCTTCAGGTAACCACGAAGGATGTGTGCGCGTTCCTCAGCTTTGCGGAGCCGGTACCGCGTCCGTCGTTGGATGACCTCGATTTGATGCGCGATCCAGTAACGAAGGAACTGCTCCAGCGTCAATGTGCGGGGGACGCCATCCACCAGCGCGAGCATGTTCGCACCGAAGTTGTCTTGTAGTTGCGTGTGCTTGTAGAGCTGATTCAGTACGACCTGTGCGACCGCGTCTCGCTTCAGGTCGATGATCAAGCGCATGCCCGTGCGAGACGATGAATCGTCCCGAACATCGGAGATGCCGGTCAGTTTTCCGTCGCCGACTAGTTCGGCGATGCGTAGTAGCAGATTGTCCGGGTTCACCTGGTACGGCAGTTCGGTCACGATCAGGCTCTGTCGACCCTTGGCATCCTCGTCCACTTCGACAACGGCGCGCATCGTGATCGATCCACGACCGGTGCGGTAGGCGTCCTCGATGCCTCGCTTGCCGATGATCGTCGCTCCGGTGGGGAAATCTGGGCCTTGGACGATGTCGAGAAGGGCGGTCAGGCGCTCCTCGGTGGATGCTTCCGGGTTGTTCAGTAGCCACGTCGCAGCCTCGGCGACTTCCCGCAGGTTGTGGGGCGGGATGTTGGTGGCCATACCGACAGCAATGCCGGCGCTTCCGTTGACCAGCAGGTTCGGGAACCTGCTGGGCAGAACGGTGGGCTCGAGGGTCCGACCGTCGTAGTTGGGTGCGAAGTCGACGGTCTCTTCATCGATATCTCGCACCGTCTCCATGGCCAACTGGGCCATCCGGCACTCGGTGTAGCGCTGGGCTGCGGGCGGATCGTTCCCGGGTGAACCGAAGTTCCCCTGGCCTTGCACGAGCGGATACCGAAGACTCCATGGTTGCGCGAGTCGGACGAGGGCGTCGTAGATCGCGCTGTCTCCATGCGGGTGGTAGTTGCCCATAACGTCGCCGACCACTCGGGCGCTCTTGGAGAAGTTACGGTCCGGCCGATATCCACCGTCGTACATCGCATACAGCACGCGGCGGTGCACCAAGTAGGACCGCTGCATCTCGGTTTGCAGATCGACAGGCTCGACACGCGTAGCCTCAGGTGGTTCGCCGCCAGCCGTCGCGTCGATGGTGTCGATATCGTCGGGCACTTATGCCTCCGTCATTGTCGTCGTGGGGGAAAGTCTGTGCTTCTCGTCGCGTGTCATCTCTTGTCGCCGTCAGATGTCCAGGAAGCGAACGTCGCGGGCGTTTTGCTGGATGAAGTTGCGCCGTGATTCGACGTCCTCCCCCATCAGTACGCTGAACATTTCATCGGCCTGGGCGGCGTCGTCCAAGGTCACTTGGAGCAAGACTCGGCGCGCGGGGTCCATCGTCGTCTCCCACAACTCATCGGCGTTCATCTCGCCTAGGCCCTTGTAACGCTGAACGGCTTCTTCCTTGGGGAGTTTTCGTCCTGCGGCCTGTCCCGCTTCGATGAGTGCGTCTCGTTCTCGATCGGAGTACGCGAATTCGGATTCCTCGCGCTGCCACTTGATCTTGTACAGCGGAGGTTGCGCCAGGTAGACGTGCCCGAGTTCCACCAAGGGACGCATGAAGCGAAACAGCAACGTCAACAACAAAGTGCGGATATGTTGACCGTCGACATCAGCATCGGCCATCAGGACCAATTTGTTGTACCGCAACCGATTTAAATCGAACTCGTCCTGCACGCCTGTACCGAGCGCAGACACCAAGGCCTGTACCTCGTTGTTACCGAGAACCTTGTCGATGCGGGCCTTTTCGACGTTCAGGATCTTTCCTCGGATCGGCAGAATCGCCTGAATACGTGGGCTCGCATTCCTCGGGTTCGCGACTCGAGCAGTCGATCAACTTCCCTGGCATACCGGCGCCGCCGAGTAGGCCTTTGCGGTTGCGGGCCAGGTCGCGGGCCTTGCGTGCTGCGATGCGTGCCGATGCCGCATACACGGATTTACGCGCGATCTCTTTTCCTTCGGTCGGGTTCGACTCGAACCACGCACCGAGTTGATCGTTCACGATCTTCTGGACAAACGTCTTCATCTCGGTGTTGCCGAGCTTCGTCTTCGTCTGGCCTTCAAACTGAGGTTCCATCAGTTTCACCGACACGATCGCGGTGAGGCCTTCGCGCACATCTTCACCCGTGAGATTCGCGTCCTTTTCTTTCAAAACGCCCCACTCGCGAGCGAACTTATTCACCAGACTCGTCAGCGCGGTCCGGAAACCTTCTTCGTGTGTTCCACCCTCGGTGGTGTTGATCGTGTTCGCGAAGGTGTAGACCGACTCAGCGAACGTCGTATTCCACTGCAACGCGATCTCGGCGCTCAGGCCGGCGTCATCATTCTCCGAGCCGATTTCGATGATCGATGGGTTGGAAACGCCTTTGCTGGCGTTGATGTGTCGGACGAAGTCGACGATGCCACCCTCGTAGTGATACCGAACGCTCTTGACCTGCTCCTCCGTCGGATCGGCAGCTTCTGCAGCGTCGATGAGCGGTGTCGCTCCGCGCCGCTCGTCGGTTAGTTCGAGGCTGAGCCCTTTGTTCAAGAACGCCATCTCCTGGAAGCGACGAGACAGCGTGGTGAAGTCGAACCATGTCGTGTCGAAAACTTCCGTATCCGGCCAGAACGTGACCGTGGTCCCGGTGACGGTCGTTGATTCCCCTTGGGCCAGCGGGGCCGTGGGAACGCCACGGTCGTAGGACTGTCGGTAGACAGCTCCGTCGCGGTGGACCTCCACCTTGAGGTGAGCGGACAAAGCGTTGACGACTGAGACACCAACACCGTGCAGCCCACCGGACACCTGGTAACCGCCGCCACCGAACTTCCCGCCGGCGTGCAGAACGGTCAGGACCACCTCCACTGCCGGCTTTTTCTCGACCGGATGATCGTCCACGGGAATTCCGCGGCCATCGTCGACGACTCGGACCCCACCATCGGCGAGCAGCGTCACGGAAATCGTCGAGGCGTAGCCCGCCATTGCCTCGTCCACCGCGTTGTCGACGACTTCGTAGACGAGGTGGTGCAGGCCCCGCTCACCGGTGGACCCGATGTACATGCCCGGGCGTTTGCGCACGGCATCGAGGCCCTCGAGAACGGTGATCGCACTTGCGTCGTAGGACACCGGGTCCTGCCTTTCCTAACGAAACGCCTCGGTGTTTCCGAGGGCATGGCGGGCCTCCACGGAGTGGCTCTCCAGAGCATCTCCGGGGGGGGGGGGAATACGATCCAATTCTACCTCCGCCGGATCAATTCTGAGCACACCGACCTACGAAAAACGGACGAGGATGCCTGATGTGGCTCACGGACCCCCAGGTTGTGTACGGGGGTACTCATATTCCCTAATAGACCGTTGGTGAATGTTGTAGGCCTGCGTCGTGCCTTTCTGGATGGCGCCCGAGCCGGCCTGGTTTACCCGTAGGTGTCGCGGGGGCCACGACCTTTGACCACCCGGGGGCCCGCGCGCCACGAGGGTGCCTGTGGGCCCTTCACCTGCACGCTTTCCACAACATCCGGGCCCAGGGCCGCTCGCACCCGTTCCAGCAGGGACGCCGTAAGCAGGCGCACCTGGGTGGCCCATGCGGTCGAGTCCGCTCGTAACACCAACTGCCCGTCGTTCCATGATTCCACGTGGACGTGCTCGGCTACGTCCTCGCCGACGATCTCCCGCCAATGTTCAAACAGTCCAGCGCGCGCGGCGTCGTCTTCCCATCCCTGGTGGTTGAGGAACTCAGCGAGCGCGGTCGACATCAAGGTTGGATCGGAGGATTTCCCTGCTGGTGTACCGGATGGCTTCGAGCGCCGCTTTGATGTTCGTCCCGGCGGGTTTGCGGAGGACGTTCCCGCGACGGACACCCCGCTCGACCGGGCACGTTGAAACGCACGGGTCGCAGCGCGGAGATCTGACTCCTCGCTGTCTGGGGTGTGTGCGTCATCGGACGTCATGCCGCCGTCACCTGACCCTGGGTGACCGTGAATCGGGCACCGGTGAGCTCGGCCGGAACATCGTCAAGCACCGCTGCGGTGATGAAGACCTGGGTCACTCCCTGAACCATGGTCGCCAACTGATCTCGTCTGGTGGTGTCGAGTTCGGCGAACACATCGTCAAGAATGATGATCGGGTCCACGTCGTCGCAGCGGAGAACCTCCGCCGCCGCCAACCGCAGCGACAAGGCCATGGACCACGATTCACCGTGCGACGCGTACCCCTTCACTGGAAGACCGTCAAGCACGAGGTCGACATCGTCTCGGTGGGGACCAACCAGGGTGATCCCGCGTCGGAACTCGTCTTCTCGTCGCTCGCGTAAGTCCTGACGAAAAGCCTCGGGTAAGGAATGTGTTGCGTGTTCGTCGTTGACGCCGGGTGATGACGGCCGGTATCGAACATCGACGGTGGCTCCCTGCGCGATCGACTCGTACGCGGCCTGGACGTGCGGGGCGAGATTGTGAATGAGTTGTGAGCGGTGGCAAATGATGTCGGCGCCGAGTTCTACCAACTGGTCGTCCCACACCTCGAGGGTTTGGCTCATCGACGCCGATGGGCGTCCCCCGGCAGACTTCAACAGGGCATTGCGTTGTCGTAGCACTCTGTCGTAGTCCGCCTTCACTCCCAACATGCGTGGATGTCGTTGCACGGACATGTCATCGAGGAACCGTCGCCGGTCTGCGGGATCACCTCGTACGAGAGATAGATCCTCGGGAGCGAAGAGCACCGAACGGACGATGCCCAGGATGTCTGCGGCTTTGGTAGCCGGCGAGCGATTGATGCGGGCTTTGTTGGATCCGCCGGGGTTGACCTGCAGGTCTAAGGACACTGAGCGTTCGTCTTCTCGCACCCGCGCACGGATGACCGCGTGCTCGGTTCCTTGTCGCACCAACGGAGCATCCGTGGATACTCGATGACTACTGAGGGTCGCCAGGTAGGCGATCGCCTCCACGATGTTCGTTTTCCCCTGCCCGTTCATCCCGACGAGTGTGGACACTCCAGGTGTGAACTCGATATCCACCTGCGGGTAGGAGCGATAGTCCGTCAGGCTCAGTGCCTGAACCCACATAGTCAGCCAGTCAGCCGAACAGGCATGAGGAGGTACCGGTATTCCGCGACGGAGCTCTCGTCGACCATTCCGGTGATGACTGCTGGCCGCGTGGCTTGGGTGAAGGCGAATTGCGCGGTCCCAGCATCGATCGATGTCAAGCCGTCCTGGAGGTACACGGGGTTGAACGCGATCTCGATGTCGTCTCCATCGATGGATGCTTCCACCACTTCTTCGGCTTGGGCGTCCTCACCATTGCCCGCACGAAGAGCCACCTCGGCTCCGCTGAACGTCAATCGCAGTGGAGTGTTCCTTTCGGCGACGAGGGCCACTCTCTTGACCGCTTCGATCAGCGACGCTGTGTCCACGCGGGCGTGCGTCGACGATTCACTGGGGAGTAGCGATCGATACTTGGGGAATTCACCGTCGAGCAATCGTGTCGTTGTCCGTCGATCCGCACCCTCGAATCCCATGAGCCGTTCACCTTCGGGCGCTAAAGCAATCGTGACGTCGTTGGCCGACGCCAGAGATTTCGCGGTGTCCAACATGGTTTTCGCCGGAACCAACAATTCCGCGTGAGCTTTCGAATCACTCGGGGACCACCCGCACTCACGTACAGCCAATCGATACCTGTCCGTCGCCGCCATCACAATGGTCAATCCGTCTACTTCCACCCGAACACCGGTCAATGTCGGAAGCGTGTCGTCACGACCTGCCGCAATCGCCACCTGGCCAACGGCATGCGCAAACAAGGACGCGTCGATGGTTCCACTCGACTGGGGCATCTCCGGCAGTGACGGATAGTCGTCCAGCGGGAGTGTGGGAAGGGTGAAATTCGAACGTCCGCAGGTGATCACTACGCGAGAGCCCTCGGCGGCCATGACCACCGGTTGTGCGGGCAGCGAGCGGGCGATGTCAGCAAGCAAACGGCCGGACACCAAAACCGATCCTTCGGTCTCGACATTCGCTTCGATGTTGGCTCGAGTTGAGACCTCGTAGTCGAAACCGCTGAGGGCAACGTGCGAGTCGCTGGCGGTGATGACGAGCCCAGCGAGTACGGGCAAGCTCGGCCGGTTTGGCAACGTACGAGCCGACCATGCGACAGCATCGGCGAGCGAGTCTCGTTCCACTCGAATTTTCACTCGTCCACTCCCTTACGTACGTGCCTACCGGTGCGTTCGGCCAAAGATGCCCCCGACAAGCGGTGATTGACGAAGACTAGGGGAGATATCCACGGGGGCGTCCGTGAAGGTTGTGTAGTTATTGACTGATGAAAGTAAGTAGTCATAGTCATCGGGGATGTGGATTGTGTGCACAACGGGAAATTTCCCCGTGGACGCGGGATGTTGCGTTGGGGATCGGCTGTGGGCGTGCGAGTGGATGGCGGCCTGTGGTCTGGGGATAGGGAAAGAACACCGGATGTTCGTCCCCAGTGAGAGCGTTTTCGTCCACAGGTGCGGTGTTTCCCCAGGAGGGGTTCCCTTGACCCCGTCCACAGGTGATCCACAGATGGGGATAGATGCGCGGATCGCTCAAAACGGACACGACGGTACGAGTTATCCCCAATATTATCCACATCCTTGGTCCACATCTGGGGACATTCTGGGGATAAAGACAGACCAGAGACGGAGGGGGTGTGTGAGGGCCCGGTTTGTGAAGCGACGGGGGTGGTCATGGGGTCGGCCGTGGCTGGGACTTAATGCGGCTCGTGAGATCGGTGACCTGGTTGAACAAAGAGCGACGCTCGGCC
>LULI01000952.1_pt1 | contig 12226 bp, 13 predicted proteins | sample 728191 | NCBI WGS metagenome assembly LULI01 (sample SAMN03860293, study PRJNA289734) | marine metagenome | biome: seawater column; feature: ocean; material: water; isolation source: Red Sea water column Station 169 - depth 50m | place: Saudi Arabia: Red Sea | collected 2011-10-15 | depth 50 m | reverse complement strand
TATATATTTAACCTCTTCCAAAAAATAATGTTTCATTATGTCATTGCCGACAAAAGCTAAAGTAGTAATAGTTGGTGGAGGAATTCACGGACTAAGTACTGCTTGGAAATTATCTGAAACGTATAAAAATCCAGGTGATATTGTGGTCTTAGAAAAAAAAGATACTGCAGCGGGTGCAAGTGGTATCGCTTGTGGAGTTGTAAGAAATAATTATTTTCAACCTGCCATGAGAGAATTAATGGCTCATTCAGTCTCAGTTTGGGAGAGCGATCCTAAAGCTTTTAAATATAATGCAGTAGGTTATTTACAGATTTCTCCAGAAGTAATGCACGCAGATGTCGCTACAATTTATGAACAGCAAAAAGCAATTGGTTATGAATCAGAATTTATAGAAGGCGAAAAAGATTGCATGAACTACATGAAGGGTATGTTTGATGATTGGCAGGCAAAAGGTATAACTTCTGTTCTTCATGAAAAAAAAGGTGGATATGCATTTAATAAAGACTCAATTAAAGCACTTGAAAATAAATCTACCTCAAATGGTGTTGAAGTCATCAAAGGTATTAAGGTAACAGGTTTTAAAAGAGGAAGTAACAGTAAAGCTGTAACTGGGGTTGAAACAGACAGAGGAACTATTGAATGCGAACAAGTAGTTGTAGGGGCAGGTCCTTGGGCAAGAGATTTTTGGAATATGCTAGAACTTCCAAAAACTGCTCAGATTAAAGGTAAAGATGGTAAGATGCATGAAACTGACATGTGGAAATATTGGATGCTTCAAGAAGGCGTAATTGGTGTCGAAGCTGATTTTTTAAAAATGAATAACGGTGAGCAGCCCCCAGTAATTCATGTTGATTCAACAGCTCCTTTATATTCAGACAAAACTAAAAAATTAATTACAGATAAAATTTGGGGAATATATTACAAACCTGATATTGACGGTCTTGGTGTACAGGGTGGAACATCACCTTACATTGTAGATAAACATTTTGACGAAGTGAATGTTGATCCTTACGGAATAGAGTCACCTGAATATCAAACAACCGAAGCTTTTAATGACATGTGGTGTTCAGCTTTAGCTCACTGTCAAAAAAGGTTCGAGGGAAAATCAGATTTATATAGAAAAGGACCTTCGGGTGGTCTAGGATGTATGACACCAGACTCATTTCCGATATTTGATAGATTTTTAGAAAACGTTTATATGATTGCAGACTCTAACCACGGTTACAAAATGATTGGAGTTGGAGAACTAGTTGCAAAAGAAATTCTTGGAACAGAAAGTGATTTATTAAAACCTTTTAGATTCAACCGTTACGAGAAAGGGGAATTACACCCAACATCTAATAGTCCGTTTCCTTGGAGCTAATTTATCTAAGTAGACAGATGTTTTATTTTCAGTTAACTTTTTGGTCTAAAAATTCTTAAGGGGGAATATGACTGATCTAGAAAAGCATGTTAATCAACCAGGCAGAGCCAAACTGGTTAAACAAGTAAGAGCTAAAATAAACGAACTTAAAATTGATTATATTTTTTTTCAATTCATATCAGTAACAGGAAGAGTTGTTGGTAAAGGAATTCCCGCAGATCATTGGGAAAGAACTTGTGAAAAAGGTTTTCAATTAGTTTATGGAGCAACTGCAAATTTATTTTTAGATCGTCACAATAACTATATTGGATATGGTCCTGAAGCAAAAGAACTTGTTGGTATTCCAGATCCAGAGACTTTTTGTCAATTACCCTGGGATAAAAAAGTAGCTCGTGTATTTGTTACTTGTTTTAGAAATAGAGAAGAGAGAGAAAATCCAGGTGGACATCTTACATCTGATTGCAGAGGAAATTTAAGAATAATCGCTAAAGAATTTAAGAAAAAACATGGTTACCAACTCAGAGTAGGAACGGAGCCAGAAATGATGTGGTTAACTAGAAATGAGGATGGAACTCCAACAGGGAAAGGGTTCTCTAAACCTTATTGTTATCACATAGATCAATTTGAATCTTTAAGACCTGTATTTATGAGAGTTATGGAGTACGCGAGAGCTATGGGTTTTGACATGATACAGGGTGATCATGAGGATGCACCAGGACAATTAGAATTAAACTGGACGTATGATGATGTTTTAAGAAATGCAGACAGATTATCTACTTATAGACAAATTTGTGCACAGGTTGCGAGAGAGTTTAATTTGATTGCTTGCTTTATGACTAAACCGTTTATGGGAGTCTCTGCAAGTGGTTGTCATACAAATATGTCTTTATGGACTGGTGGAAAAGATAAAGTAAATAAATTAGGCCATAAATCTTTACCAGGTATGGATGAAGTGTTTACTTATGTTGAAGGTGGAACAAATACTTTTATGCCTGATACAAAAGATGTTCAGCTGCCAGGTAAAATCGGCTTAAAATCAATTGGTGGTGTAATGAAACACCTTCCAGCTTTAACTGCTATTGGATCATCAACTGTAAATTCTTATAGAAGATTATGGGACCAAGGTTTTTGGGCACCAGTTTATGCTGACTGGGGATATCAAAATAGAACTTGTGGACTAAGAGTTTCAGCTCCAGGAAGATTCGAGTACAGATCAGTAGACTCAATGCATAACCCTTACTTAATGGGAGCAGGTTTATTAAAAGCTTTTGATGATGGAATTAAAAATAATATTGATCCTGGAAAACCAGAGTCTAGAAATATTTATGAAGCTCAAAAGGCTGGAAAAAACGTTAAAAAATTACCATTAAGTCTTGGTGAAGCATTGGATCGTTTAGCTGAAGATAAAGTTATTCAATCGGCAATGCCAGATGAAATGTATAAAATATTTCATTGGTATAAAAATGATGAGTGGGAGAGATTTCTTGGTGCAACAACTCAATGGGATCTTGATACTTATCTGGATTGTTTACCATAAGAAAAAATTATAGGAGAGAAAAACAATGTGCGGAATTGCGGGACTAATTCATAGAGGAAAATCTTCAAACGTAGGCCAAGAGCTTCAAGGAATGCTTCAAGCATTAAAGCATAGAGGTGAAGATTCTACTGGTTATGCTCTTTATGGAGATACAGATGGACAAAACTTTATTATGCGATTTAAGGTTGGTGAAAATGTTGGTGAAGGTAGTTCATCAGTAATGGAAGATGTATCAGTTTATGATGAAAGAAAAAAAATTGTTGATAGTTATCTTTCTCAAATGGGAGCAAAGATTGTTAAAGAAGAAAGAATACTGCCCTATTCACTAAGATATGAAATTGACTATGATAAAGGAGATTTGCTTGAATTTTCACAAAAAATAGAGAGCATTCCTGGAGTTGAAATCCTATCAATGGGAAAATCCCTAGAAGTTATTAAAGATTTAGGTAACGCAAAAACTGTTTGTGATAGATACAATTTAGGAGATCTTGTTGGTACTCACGCAATTGGACATGCTAGAATGGCAACAGAGTCTGGCGTAGACATTAAATCTGCTCACCCATTTTGGGGCTACCCTTTTAGCGATGTTTCAGTTGTGCATAATGGTCAATTAACTAACTATTGGAATAATAGAAGAATTTTAGAAAACAAAGGAATGAGATTTATGTCAGAGTGTGACTCTGAATTGATAGCAGTATACTTAGCAGAAAAAATGAGAAATGGAGCTACGCTTGAAGAGGGTATGAAAGATAGTTTATCTGGACTTGACGGAGTATTCACTTACTTTGTTGCAACAAAAAATTCACTTGGGATGGCTAAAGACACTATGGCAGCAAAACCATTAGTTTTATATGAGTCAGATGATTTAGTTGCAATGGGATCAGAAGAAATAGCAATCAGATCTGTACTTCCTCAAGAAATTGATACTTATGATCCATTTGATGGAGAGGTTAAAGTATGGCAAATTTAAAAACAACTGAGAAAAAAACAAAAGCTCAATCAATGGGACTTCATACTGAAGTTCTTACAGGAAAAACACAACAAAAGTTTTTTAATCCAGATGAAGCAGAAAACTTTTATTATTGGGGAACTTACGATGTAGATTTTAATAAAAGAACCGAGCTTGATGTAAATGATATGGATTGCAAAGAAGCAAATAAAAAAATTGATGAATTGATGAGTCAGGGTTATGGAACAATTGTAATAAAAAATCCTCAAGGAAAACATAGTCTAGGTGTTGGAATTTTAAATAAATTAAACTTAATTTTTGAAGGAAGTTTAGGTTATTTTGGAGTTGGTTCTATAGATGGTCCTACGGTAAGAGTTAATGGAAGAGTTGGATGGTCATGCGCAGAAAATATGATGGCTGGAAAAGTTGTAATAGAAAAAAATGCAGGATCGTGTTTTGGAGCAGCAGTAAGAGGTGGAGATTTAATTTGCAAAGGAAGTGTTGGTGCAAGAACAGGTATTGACCAAAAAGGTGGCACAATAATAATTGGTGGTGATGCTGGCGCTTTTACTGGATTTATGATGCAAAGAGGAAGAATAGTAGTTTTAGGTAATGTAGGTATAAACCTTGGAGACTCTATGTATGATGGAACAATCTATGTTGGGGGAAAAATTGGATCATATGGAAGTGATGCGATTGAGTCACCTATGACAAAAAGTGATATAGATTGGTTAAAAAGAAAACTTAAAGTTGCTGAAATTGGCGAAAATTTTGATGTTTCTAAAATGACTAAAGTCGTTGCGGGTAAAAAACTTTGGAATTATGACGCTTTAGAACCAACTGAGAAAAAAGGAGCTATATAATGGCAAAAAAGAAAAATGGAAAAACAAATGGTCATTCTAATGGCAATGGTCAAAGTGAATTTTCAAAAAGAAATAAAAGTTTATTAGGTTATAATTCAATATTTACTCCAGAGGTAATCGACGACATACATATAAAAGCGCAACTAGGTAGATACAGAATGCGTGGTATGGCGCTAATGAAAAAAATTCCTACATTTGATGATCTAGTATTTTTACCTGGTACACTTACAAGATTTGTAATCGAGGGTTACAGAGAAAAATGTGAAACTAAAACTGTTATAGGACCAAGATGTGAAAATCCAGTTGAACTTGATATTCCAGTTTACATCACGTCAATCAAGATATGGTTTTAATCCACATCATGCACAACTTGCAGATGGGATAGAAGTATTTATTGGACAAGGTCAAAAAGTTGGAATGGGTGGTCACTTGATGGGTCAAAAAGTTACTGACCAAGTAGCAGAAATGAGATCATTGCCTGCTGGTATTGATCAAAGATCTCCAGCTAGACACCCTGATTGGTTAGGTCCTGATGATTTAGCATTAAAAGTTCAAGAACTAAGAGAACTAACAAAAAATAAAGTTCCAATTCAATTGAAACTTGGTGCAGCAAAAGTTTATGATGATGTTCGTATGGCAGCAAAATGTGATCCTGACTCAATTTACCTAGATGGTATGGAGGGATCAACAGGTGCGGGTCCTCACATAGCAGCAGCAAACACAGGTATTCCTGGGATAGCCGCTATTAGAGAAGCAAGAAGAGCAATTGATGATGTTGGCAAAACTGGAAAAGTAACATTGATATATGCAGGTGGTGTAAGAGATGGTGCTGACATGGCTAAAGCCTTAGCTTTAGGTGCTGATGCGATCGCAATTGGAACTGGAGCAATGATAGCTTTGAATTGTAATAAAGAAATTCCTGAGTCTAATTTTGAGAAAGAGATGGGAGTTCCAGCAGGTCACTGCTATCACTGCCACACAGGTCGTTGTCCAGTTGGTGTTGCAACACAGGATCCTAAACTTAGAAAAAGATTAAATCCTGATGATGCAGCTTTAAGAGTTTATAATTACCTCCACACAATGACTTTAGAAGCTCAATTATTAGCAAGAGCATGTGGTAAAACTAATATTCACTCGCTAGAACCTGAGGATTTAGCGGCTTTAACAATGGAAGCTTCTGCGCTAGCAAAAGTACCACTTTCTGGAACAAATCATACTGTTGGAGTTGATGATTTTCATAAAATTTAATTATGCCTAAAAAGAAAAATAAAAAAGCAAAAAAAGAGATTAAAGGCCAATTAGGTAAGAAAAAAGAGACTGCTAGAGAAAAAATGATAGGTCAAACAATTGGCTATCGTTATGATGTAAACTTACTTCCAGACTATTCAAGAATTACACCATTCTTAAAAAAATATATCGAAGCAATGGGATGGGACGATTTAAATTGGTTAGAAGATGTTCATATGGGTTATGAAGAAGATAGACCAGCAGTATTTGATAGAAACGCAAATGGTTGGGTAACTATTCCTAAAAAAATTAAATTACCAAACAACCAACAAGATAGGGACATGATTGCAAGAGAATTATTGGTAAAATTTCAAATGTCTCCAAATCATCCACTAGTAGATCTTAAAAAAGCTTATAGAAAATTTTAGAATCACTAAAAATTTATATATACTACAAGTTGTTTAGTCTTAATTATTGGCTTAAATGCTTAATAATTATTCATTGATGTCATCATCACATTAACTAAAGTTTCTATAATGTAAAACTATTGGAGGTTTGAAATGACTAGTCAATTAGATGCGTTACAAACCATATTCACAGAATTTTACTATTGGACAACAGTAGTACTAATGTTTCTAATTCACGTAGGATTCTGTATGTATGAAGTTGGCGCTTCACGTTACAAACACCACCAGCATACACTTATGAAAAATACAATGCTGATACCGCTGGTAACAGTTACTTGGTTTTTATTTGGTTGGTGGATTTATTGGGCTTTTCCAACTGGACCTGGATTAGCTCCTTCCATAATGACAGAAAGTACAGGACTTGTTCTAGGAGGAGGTTTTGGTGGAAATGATTTAGCCAATCCAACTAATGAATTAATGGCGGTTACTTTGAATGATCATATAATGGGAGTATTCTGGGCGGCATTCCTATTGTTTTCTTGGACAGCAGCCTCAATTGTTTCAGGTGCGGTAATCGAAAGAATTACAACTTTTGCATTCGGTATCTTGGCAATTGCTATTGGTTCAGTTTTCTGGAGTATAGATGCATCTTGGGGATGGCACTTCGACGGATGGATGTTGAAGTTACTTGGTTATCATGATGCTTATGCCTCAGGAGTAATTCACGCAGTTGCAGGTGGATTTGCTCTAGGTGTACTCGTTGTCTTAGGACCAAGAATTGGAAAATTTTCATCAAGTGGTGAGCCTAGGAATATTGGACCAAGAAACCCTTGGTTAGTAACAGTAGGATTATTCTTAATTTATACTGGTTTTTGGGGTTTTTATGCCGCTTGTAATGTTCCAATTTATGACCTTGGACCTGAGTATGGTATGGAGGGCGTAACCTTCTTTACCGCAACAAATATATATCTAACGCCAACGACATTAAGTGGTATTACCATGAACTTTTTAATGTCATTATCGGGAGGTTTGTTAGCTGGATATGTAATATCAAAAGGTGATCCTTTCTGGACATATTCAAGTGGACTAGCTGGTATAATATGTGCATCAGCAGGTAATGACTTATACCACCCTATTCAATCTTTGATTATAGGAATGGTTGGTGTGGTTATAGCTTATAAAATGCATTATTGGGTTGAGCGTAAATTTAAAATCGATGATGCAGTCGGAGCTGTTGCAGTACATGGGTATGCAGGGTTCGCTGGTCTTGTAATATGTGGATTTGTCCTAAATGGATATCCTTCGTCAGGTTATGGTGTTGGTGAAATGTGGGATGGATCTACTTATGCTGCTATAAATCCATTAGGAATGTTTGTTGGAGCAATAGTAATGTTCTTTGTTCTTGGAATGATTCCTGGTTGGATTATTGCTAAAGTTCTTAATGGAATGGGTAAACTTAGAATTCCTAGAGAAGTTGAGTTAGCAGGATTGGACTATCAAATAATGGAGGAAGCAAAAGAAGATGAAAAAGCTGTTGCTTCTTCAAGTAGTTAAAGGAGGAAAACATGGCTACAGTAAATAATTGGATAGATCATTTAACTGCTGCAAGCAAAGCAGATGGAGTGGCTGGTCCAATTTTTCCAGGTGCAGGATCTGAAGGGATCCTAGTTATAATACTAGTTATAATTTGGATAGGTTGGACAGTTATCAGTTCTAGACAAGAAAGTGATAAACTTGAAAAACTTGCTAGAAGAAGACCTAGTTCAAATGCTTGGAAAAGCAATATAACTGATGGTTAAATAAATCTTTATAAGGGCGCATTATAATTATGCGCCCTTAAATAATCATGGAAGAAAAAGATAAAGAAAATCAAATAAATAAAACACCTAGTAAAATGGCAAGATTAGCTTGGCCTAAAGCTAAATATGGTGTCTATGCCGCAATCATTATCATTGTTATAGTCAATGTGCTTTACTATAAAGACCAATTATTATCACTACTTTAAAATATTTTTATGTGTGGCATTGTTGGAATTTATTTAAAATCAAAAAAATTTGAAAAATCCCTAGGGGGAATGCTTTCTAAAATGTTAATCAGTATGGAGTCTAGAGGTCCTGACAGTGCTGGTTTTGCTATCTACAACAGAGATAAAAATAAACTCTTCAAATACTCGATTTGTTTAAATGAAATGAGTTTTGATAGATTTAAAAAAGAAATTAAAGAAAAAATAAATTTTACAAAATTAGAGAAAAATTCAGACCACGTAATTTTAAAATCTACTCTAAAACCAAGTAAAATATTACCGATTTTAGAGGATTTTAAGGGAATATCTTTAGTGGGTTATGGTAAATCTATCGAAATTTTTAAACAAGTTGGCAAACCAAGTAATGTTGTTAAAAAGTTTGATCTCAATAAATTTTCAGGCTCTCACGCTATAGGTCATACAAGAATGGCTACTGAAAGCGCAATTACTACAGATGGATCTCACCCCTACTCTACAGGAGAAGACGAATGTTTAGTTCATAATGGCTCACTATCAAATCATAATAATTTAAGGAGAAAGTTAAAAAAGAATGGATCAAAATTTAATTCAGATAATGATACAGAAGTTGCAGCTGGCTATATTTCAGATAGTTTAAAAGATAGAAATTTAAAACAAACATTAAAAAAAGGTTTGAGTGACCTTGATGGGTTTTATACTTTTATTGCAGGAACACATAGTGGTTTTGCTGTTCTTAGAGATGAGATAGCTTGTAAACCTGCAGTTATTGCTGAAACTAAGGACTATGTAGCAATTTCTTCAGAATTTCAAGCAATGGCACATTTGCCAAATGTTAATAGTGCAAAAATTTTTGAACCTGAGCCGGGTGTCGTTTATTCTTGGGGTAAATAATGTTACTTGATTTAAAAAAATTAAAATTAAGATCTGTTAATGAAAAATTACAAAATATTGACAGAAAAAAAAATAAAAGAGACTTTGTTATTTCAAATCCAGAGGGTAATCATGCTGTTTGCGCAGGTTTAACAGATAACATAGATGTAACTATAAAAGGACATGTTGGATATTATTGTGCAGGCATGAATCAAAATGCAAATATAACAGTTGAGGGAAATGTAGGAACTGGAGTAGCAGAAAATATGATGTCAGGCAAAGTTCACGTAAAGGGAAATGCATCACAATCAGCAGGTGCAACCGCACATGGTGGAACATTAATCATTGATGGTGATACTAGCTCTAGATGTGGAATTTCTATGAAAGGTATAGATATAATAGTTAAAGGATCTGTAGGTCACATGTCAGCATTTATGGCTCAGTCTGGAAATTTAGTTGTTTTTGGTGATGCAGGTGAAGCATTAGGTGATAGCTTGTATGAAACAAATATTTATGTAAAAGGAAAAGTTAAATCTTTAGGAGCAGATTGTGAAGAAAAAAAAATGAATAAACAACACAAAATTAAATTAAAAGAACTTTTAAAAAAAGCCGGGTCAAATATTAAACCAGAGCAATTTAAAAGATATGGCTCAGCTAGAAAGTTGTATAATTTTAATATTGATAATGTATCTAACTATTAATTATGAAAAATAAAACGCACCCACGTCAATCTTGGACTTTTGATGAATACACTAATTCAGAAATTAGAAGAGCAGCTGAAACAGGAATTTATGATATCAGAGGTGGAGGCTCAAAAAGAAAACTTCCACATTTTGATGATTTATTATTTTTAGGTGCTTCAATGTCTAGATATCCTCTTGAAGGATATAGAGAAAAATGTACCACAAATGTAACTTTAGGCACAAAATATGCAAAAAAACCATTAGAACTTGATATTCCAATTACAATTGCGGGAATGAGCTTTGGTGCTTTATCAGGTCCTGCTAAAGAAGCATTAGGTAGAGGAGCAAGTGAAGCTGGCACATCTACAACAACTGGAGATGGAGGAATGACACCAGAGGAAAGAGGTCAATCTAAAAATTTAGTTTATCAACTTTTACCTTCAAGATATGGAATGAATCCTAATGACTTGAGAAAAGCCGATGCAATTGAGGTAGTGATAGGACAAGGAGCAAAACCAGGCGGTGGTGGAATGTTACTAGGACAGAAAATAGATGATCGTGTTGCAGAAATGAGAACTTTACCAAAAGGAATTGACCAAAGATCTGCGTGTCGCCATCCGGATTGGACTGGACCAGATGATTTAAAAATAAAAATTTTAGAATTAAGAGAAATCACAAAATGGAAAGTTCCTATATTTATTAAAATTGCAGGAGCTAGACCTTATTATGATACTGCTTTAGCTGTTAAAGCAGGTGCAGATGTTGTTGTACTAGATGGTATGCAAGGTGGTACAGCAGCTACTCAGGAAGTATTTATTGAAAATGTCGGACAACCAACTTTAGCCTGTATAAGACCTGCTGTAGATGCTTTACAAGATTTAAATTCTCATAGAGAAGTTCAGCTTATTATTTCAGGTGGGATTAGAAACGGTGCAGATGTTGCAAAAGCTCTTGCTTTAGGTGCAGATGCAGTATCAATTGGAAGTGCAGCAATGATTGCAATTGGTGATAATGATCCTAAGTGGGAAAAAGAATATGAAAAACTAGGAACTAAAGCCGGAGCATATGATGATTGGCACGAAGGAAATGATCCTGCTGGAATTTCGACTCAAAATCCAAAGTTAATGAAAAGATTAGATCCAAAAAAAGCAGGTAGAAAACTTTCAAATTATTTAAAAGTAATGTCTCTTGAAGCGCAAACAATAGCTCGAGCCTGTGGAAAAAATAGTCTTCATAACTTAGAGCCAGAAGATTTATGTGCATTAACTGTTGAAGCTGCAGCAATGGCGAGGGTCCCTTTGGCTGGAACTAACTGGATACCAGGTATTGAAAAGAAATAGTTATTGATAGTTATCAAATAATTCGTAGTATATTTACGAATGCCTAAAAATTTATCGAATATTGCTAAATCAAAAAAAATTAAATATTTTTTAATAAGTTTTGTAGATTTATTCGGTGTATTAAGATCAAAATTAGTACCTGCTCGTGCAATAAAAGAAATGCAAAAAACTGGTGCAGGTTTTGCAGGATTTGCAGCATGGCTTGATATGTCTCCAGCAGACTCTGATATGTTTGCAATACCAGATCCAAATAGTTTAATTCAATTACCATGGAATAAAGAAGTTGGATGGCTTGCCTCAGACTTATGGATGGATGGCAAACCTATCTAATGAGGGCTATTCAATGAAGTCTGGTGTTGAATGTGAGTATTTTCTTATTTCACCAGATGGTAGTTCAATAGCAGATCAAAGAGATACACAATCTAAACCTTGTTATGATCAATCATCTTTAATGAGGCAGTATGATTTAATTAAGGAAATATGTGACTGCATGATTGAAATGGGGTGGAACCCATATCAAAATGATCATGAAGACGCAAATGGTCAATTTGAAATGAATTGGGATTATTCTGACTGTTTAACTACAGCAGATAGACACACATTTTTCAAATTTATGGTAAAGACATTAGCTGAAAAACATGGTCTCAGAGCTACGTTTATGCCTAAGCCTTTTGAAAAACTTACAGGGAACGGATGTCATGCTCACATTTCACTTTGGAAAAAGAAAAAAAATATATTTTTAGATAAAAATGATAAGTTGGGTCTAAGTAAATTGGCATATAATTTTTTGGGTGGTATAATTAAAAATGCAGGTTCTTTATCAGCATTTTTCAATCCGACATTAAATAGTTACAGACGAATAAATGCACCACCAACAACTTCTGGAGCGACTTGGTCTCCAAGTAGTATTTCTTATACTGGAAACAATAGAACTCACATGATAAGAGTTCCAGACCCAGGAAGATTTGAACTAAGACTAATGGAC
>LULI01001138.1_pt1 | contig 12232 bp, 9 predicted proteins | sample 728191 | NCBI WGS metagenome assembly LULI01 (sample SAMN03860293, study PRJNA289734) | marine metagenome | biome: seawater column; feature: ocean; material: water; isolation source: Red Sea water column Station 169 - depth 50m | place: Saudi Arabia: Red Sea | collected 2011-10-15 | depth 50 m | reverse complement strand
CCGCCATGAGCCGGATTGAAGCTGCCGCCCAAGAGACCGATACGGGGCAGGCCGGCGACGAGTGGAGCGTTCGGAACCATCGGACGGAGCGTATCACCTGCCCCGATCGCTGTCAGGACACGATTGGCGAGGCCAGACACAACGCAAAATTCGCGATTCGTTCCCGATTTTTTATCGATTTTTTCGGGAACCAAAACGCTTCATCCCGCGAACCCGTCGATTCGGCCATTTTCCGGGTCATGGATTCGCATTCCGGCAGATCGCTCGCTAGGCACCCCGGCGGATCGTATAAGACAACACAGGATGGGGTCGCTTTGAAAAAGAACGATACCGCTCGCGGTTGGACGCAGCGCATGCGCGCCTGGTTTCCGGAACGCGAGTTCTTCATGCGCTCGGACGGCAAGGTCCGCTTCGTCACCATTTCATCGCGCTTGCAGATCGGCGCCGCCGCGCTGATCGGTGCCGCCGTCATCGGCATGACCGGCAGCCTCGCGACCTATCGCGACGATATCGATACGGTCGCCGAAGACCTTCAGCGCCGCCAGGATTTCATCGAAGACATGGTCGCCGCGCTGCCGGAAGACGTGAAAGTCTCCGATCTCCATACGCAGGGCGGCAAGGCCGATGGCAAGGACACCGCCGAAACGCAGGCGATGGTCGGCAAGGTCAGCGCCGCCATTCCCGAAGCCGCAGCCCTCGCCCGGATCGAAGCGCGCCAGCTCGCTTTCGTCGACGGGATGACGCGCTTTGCAGATGCCCGGGCGGAACGCGCCGAAGCGGCGCTGCGCGAACTCGGCCTCAACCCCGCCACCGTGCTGCGCCAGGCCGAACGCGAGGCGATGGGTGGTCCCTTGGAGAAGTTCGTCAGCGCATCAGGCGGCCCGATCGATCCGCGTTTCGAACGCCTGGGCATCAGCCTTGCGCGGATGGGCGCGCTCGAACTGACGCTCGATTCCGTCCCGCAGGTGATGCCGGCTTCCGTCGTGCGCATGTCGTCCGGCTTCGGCCCACGCCGCGATCCCTTCACCGGCGGCGGCGCAATGCATAGCGGCCTCGATTTCGCCGGCCCCATCGGCACGCCGATCCAGGCCGCTGCCAATGGCCGGGTCAGCTTCGTCGGCGTGAAGTCGGGTTACGGCAAGGTGGTCGAAATCGATCACGGCAACGGCCTGATCACGCGCTATGCCCACCTGTCCGCCTTCAACGTCAAGCGCGGCGCTGAAATTCGCTCGGGCGAGCGCATCGCCGCCATGGGCAGCACCGGGCGTTCGACCGGATCGCACCTGCATTTCGAGGTTCGCCTGAACGGACGCGCCGTCAATCCCCGCACATTTCTGGAGAGAGCCCCCGATGTTCTCGAAAAAGCCCGCAGCGACGCTCCGCGCGCGCAGCAATAACGAGAGAGCCATGACCCCCCGCAACGGCAATTCCACCTTCTCGGTGCTCGGCACGGATATTTCCGTGAAGGGCGATATCACGGCTTCGGCCGATCTTCACGTCGACGGCAATGTCGAAGGCGACATCGCCTGTTCCGCCCTGGTCCAGGGCGAAGGCAGCACGATCAATGGCGGCGTGACGGCGGAAACCGCGCGTCTGGCGGGCCGCGTGACCGGTTCGATCACGGCGCGCGATCTCACCATTCTCAAGACCGCCCGCATCGATGGCGACGTGCATTACGACGCGCTGACCATCGAACAGGGCGCGCAGGTCGAGGGCCGTTTCGCTCCGCGCGGCGAGACCAAATCCGCCAAGCCCGCCGCAGGCTCCAAGGCCGACGAGCCGAAGCTGGCTGTCGCCAACTGAGCCGATTCAAGCGGGTGGAGACGATCTCCACCCGCGCTCTATTCTCTCAATTCGGGAGGACTTCGGCCCGCAACGCCTTGCGGTCCAGCTTACCGATCATGGTCTTGGGTAGATCGTCGCGCAGCACCACGCGAGCGACCCGCTCGTGCTTGCCGATGCGACCGTTGAGCCAGGCGGCCAGCTCTTCGCCGGTCGCACTCTCGCCTTCATTCAGGACTGCATAGGCTTCGGGCACTTCGCCGCGATACTCGTCGGGCACGCCGATCACGAGCACTTCCTTGATCGCGGGATGCTGCAACAGCACGTGCTCGACCTGGCTCGGGAAGACCTTGAAGCCGCCAACTGCGATCATGTCCTTGATCCGGTCGACGATGGCGAGGAAGCCGTCTTCGTCGATCGCGGCGACATCGCCGGTCCGCAGCCAGTCCTCGCCGTTGAAGCGCGCAAAGGCGTCGGCCTGCGTCTCCGGCTTGTTCCAGTATCCGCACATCACCTGCGGGCCGCGCACGGCTAGCTCGCCCGGCTCGCCATCGGGCGCGAGACGCGTCGGGTCTTCCTTGTCGAGCAGCAGGATCTGCGTCGCCGGGATCGGCAGTCCGATCGTGCCGGGCTTGCGCGTGCCTTCATACGGATTGGTGGAGACGACGCCCGCGCTTTCGGTCAGGCCGTAGCCTTCGACCAGCCGCACGCCGGTGCCCTTCTCGAATTTCTCGCGCACCGGGGCGGGCAGCGGCGCGCCGCCCGAGATGCAGATCTGCAGCGAAGAGAAATCGGTCTTCGCGAAATCGGGGTGGTCGAGAAGCGCCTGGAACATGGTCGGCACGCCGGGAAAGGCGCGCGGGCGGCTGTTCGTGATCGTCTTCAGCACTTGTCCCGCATCGAAGCGCGGCAGCATCACGATCCGTCCGCCCTTCACCACCGTGCGGTTCAAGACGCAGGTGTTGGCGAAAACGTGGAACAGCGGAAGAGCGCCGAGCACGCTGTCCGGCTCGTTGGGATCGAACGGGTCGATCATGTCGACCTGGATCGCATTGCTCGCCAGATTGGCGTGGCTCAGCATCGCGCCCTTGGGCGTGCCGGTGGTCCCGCCGGTATATTGCAGCAGAGCGAGATCGTCGGCGGAAAGGTCGGGAAATCCGCCGGTATCGCGGCCCAGCCAGTCACTCCACTGGCCGACATCGGACCGCGAGGGCACTGAGGCGATCTGCTTGCGGCCGAGCGTGCGCAGCGCAAGGCTCTTCATTTTCGGCAGCGCGTCCGCCAGCCGGGCAACGACCAGCGTTTCGAGCGAGGAGCGGTCGATCACATCCGCCGCAGTCGGCAGCAGCATCGGCGAATCGAGCGTGACCAGCAGGCGCGTGCCTGAATCCTCGACCTGCGCGGCCAGCTCTTCCGCCGTGTAGAGCGGCGAGAAATTGACGACCACCGCACCCGCCATCATCGCTCCGTAATAGGCAGCGACGTAAGCGGGCACATTGGGCAGGAACAGGCCGACGCGGTCCTTGGGCCCGATCCCGCGCTCGATCAGCCCGGCAGCAAAGCGGCGTGCCTCGGCGTAGAGTTCGGAATAGGTGAAGTCGCGCCCCATGAATTCGGCCAGCACCGCGTTCGGGCGTGCCTTCGCCTGCCGTTCGAAAATGATCGGCAGGGGTTCGGCATAGATCGCGCTGTTCCAGGGTTGCGCGTGGCCGTAAGTGCCGGACGGGATTGGGAAGCGCTTATTGACAGACATGTCAGTTGCATGGCGCAAGCCGGGGCCTGCTGACAAGCGAAAAGGGCGGAAAAGTGCTTACTTTCCCGCCCTTCGGTAATTTTCGAAACGTAAGTGTCAGCCTTCGGCTTCGGCCTCGCTCGCGCGCTTGTTTTCGAGCCAGGCGGCAGCTTCCGCTTCCTGCGCGGCTTCGGCGGCGGCCTTCTTCTCTTCGGCGCGTTCGGCGCGCAATTCCTCGATCAGACGCTCGCGATCGCTGGTGCCTTCGCCGATGGCGGGGGCTGCGGTTTCGCCGTCGTCTTCCTCGGTGCTCGCGACCTTCTTGGCCGCCTTGGCGACGACCGCGTCTAGCTCGCGCTGCGAACACAGGCCCAGTGTCACCGGATCCTTGGGCTGGATGTTCTGGATGTTCCAGTGCGTCCGGTCGCGGATCGCGCCGATGGTGGTGCGCGTCGTCCCGATCAGCTTGCCGATCTGCGCGTCCGAGATTTCCGGGTGGTTGCGCAGCAGCCAGGCGATGCCGTCCGGCTTGTCCTGACGCTTCGACACGGGCGTGTAGCGCGGGCCCTTGGTGCGGCTGACCGCGACGGGCGCGCGCTGCATCTTGAGCGAATAGGTGCTGTCCTGCTGGCCTTTCTCGATCTCGTCCTGCGTCAATTCGCCGGCGTGGACCGGATCGCGCCCGGTGTATTTCGCGCCTGCCAGATCGTCTGCCATGGCCTGGACTTCGAGAATGTGCAGGCCGCAGAATTCTGCGATCTGTTCGAAGCTGAGGCCAGTATTGTCGACCAGCCAGGTGGCGGTCGCATGCGGCATGAGGGGCTTGGGTTGGTCGGCCATTTTCGGCGCCTTTTCTGAAGACCTGAAATAGTAAGGGCCGCCCCTTGCGGAGCGGCCGTTGCCCGTATCCTGTAGGCCGAACCGGCTTTGTCCGCAAGCGCGGCGTGTTCGTGCCGCCCGGTTCAGGCCAGCGCGTATGCCTCGTCCGAAACTTCCAGCGAGGCGAGCCCGCTCAGGAATTGCGCGGTCGCGGCACCCCAGCTGAAACTCGCGCCGTATCGCGCGCAGACCCTGCGATCGCAGAACAGGGCCGCCGCTATCGCCCGGTCGAGATTCTCCGCCAGCGCGCCTACACGATCGGTCACGATATCGCACGGGCCGGGCACGGGATAGGCCGCCACGGGCGTTCCGCAGGCGAGCGCTTCGATCATGACGAGCCCGAACGTGTCGGTGCGGCTGGGAAAGACGAAGACGTCCGCCGCGGCATAACAGCCCGCCAGCTCCCGCCCGCTGCGTCGTCCGAGGAACAGCGCCTGCGGATAGCGAGCGCGCAGGCTTTCGAGCGCGGGTCCGTCACCCACCACGACCTTGCTGCCGGGATAGGAACCCTCAAGGAATGCTTCGAGGTTCTTTTCCGGCGCGACCCGTCCGACATAAAGCTGGATCGGCCCTTCCAATCCGGCATATTCCGGCGGCGGGGGCGCATCGGGCGTAAAGCACGCAAGATCGACACCCCGGCTCCAGCCGTGCAATTGGTCGAGGCCGTGGCTGCGAAGCTCCTCCGCAATGCTCGCGGTCGCGACCAGAATGCGACAGGCCGGCGCGTGGAACCAGCTGATGTAGCGCCAGAACCATTCGGCGGGCAGATGCGTGCGCTGGGCCACGTAATCGGGGAATTGCGTGTGGTAGGCGGTGGTGAAGGGCGTTGCGGTGCGCAGGCAATGGCGCCGCGCCGCAAGGCCCAGCGGCCCTTCGGTGGCGATATGGATCGCGTCCGGCGCGAAGCGGCGCAGCCTGTCGGCCACTGCGCCGGGCGCGGACAAAGCGAGGCGGATTTCCGGATAGGTCGGGCAGGGACAATTCGCGAACTGATCCGGCGAGATCGTCAGTACCTCGTGCCCGTGTTGGCGCAGAATGTCGCAGGTTGTAGTCAGGGTGCGGACCACGCCGTTCATCTGCGGCAGCCATGCATCGGTCACGATAGCGATGCGATTGGGGCCATCCGCCAGCATCGGGGACTGAGGTGAGGCCGCATCGGCAATGGTGAGGCGCTCCAGTGACGTCACGCAGCCGCCCGCGCAGCATCGCCCTTCGCAGCGACCGATGGCACAGAGTCGCGCCGCGCCACTTCTTCTGGCCAGTGGAGCAATTCCATCCGCCCGTCGAAATGTTCGACCAGCGCGTTGCACCCTTCGACCCAGTCGCCGTCATTGTAGTATTCGACCGTGCGCCCGTCCTGCGTGAAAGTGCGAATGTCGGCCGTATGGATGTGGCCGCAGACCACGCCGTCCACGCCCCGCTCGCCCGCAGCCCGCGCCACCACTTCCTCGTATTTCGAGATGAATTCGACCGCGTTCTTGACCTTGTGCTTGGCCGCCTTCGACAGCGACCAGTAGGGCAGGCCGAACCGGCGGCGCACCAGATTGACCCAGCGGTTCAATCCCATCGCCGCGTGGTAAAGCGCGTCGCCGAAGAAGGCGAGCCAGCGATGCGCGAGCATGATCGTGTCGAATTCATCGCCATGCAGCACCATCAGCCGCCGTCCGTCCGCCGTCGTGTGGAAAGCGGCGCGTGCGATCTCTACCCCGCCGAAATTCATGCCCGAAAACGGTCGCACCATCTCGTCGTGATTGCCGGGGACATAGACGATCCGCGTGCCGCGCTTGGCGCGTTTCAGGATGCGCCAGACGATGTCGTTGTGCGATGCGGGCCAATAAACCTTCTTCTTCAGCCGCCAGCCATCGATGATATCGCCGACCAGATACAGGGTCTCGCTGTCGGTATGGTCGAGAAAGTCGATCAGCTGGGAAGCTGGCGATGTTGTCTCCCAGCTTCGCGAAGGTCTCGAAATCGGTCGGCAGTTCGGTCACGGCGTTTCTCCCACCATTCGGCAGGAAGCCTAGCGCCGTTATGTTACAGGCGATTCACAGCGCGGTGACCGAACGGGGACAGTAAGACGGTTCGAGGACTCCGCCGCCAGGGCTCAGTCGTCCGCGACCTTGAGCACGATCTTGCCGATATGATCGCCCGCTTCCATCCGCCTGTGCGCGTCCGCCACTCGGTCCAGCGGGAAGGTCTCGTCCATCACCGGGCGGATGGTTCCGTCTTCGAACAGGGGCCAGGCGTGGTTGTGGATTTCATCGGCCAGCAGCGCCTTGAATTCGTCGGATCGCGGGCGGAGGGTCGATCCGGTCATGGTCTGGCGGCGGCTCATCAGCTTGGCCATGTTGATTTCGGCCTGCATCCCGCCGAGGACCGCGATCGTGACGTGTCGACCGTCCTCCGCCAGGCAATCGAGATTGCGCTGCACATAATCGCCCGACACCATGTCGAGGATCACGTCCGCGCCGCGCCCATCGGTGGCCTTGCGCACCTCCTCGACGAAATCCTGCGTCTTGTAATTGATCGCCAGATCCGCGCCGACTTCGCGCGCTTCGGCACATTTTTCGTCGCTGCCCGCCGTGGTCAGCACCGTAAGGCCGAATTCCTTGGCCAGCATGATCGCCATCGTGCCGATCCCGCTGGTCCCGCCATGGACCAGCAGGGTTTCCCCATCCCGGGCCCAGCCGCGCTCGAATACGTTGTGCCACACGGTGAACAGCGTTTCGGGAATGGCGGCGGCTTCCGCCATCGACATGCCATCGGGCACGTGCAGGCAATGTGCCGCGTGTGCGAGGCAATATTCGGCATAGCCCCCGCCCGACACCAGCGCGCAGACCTGTTGATTGAGCAGTTCGGGCGGCGCGCCGGTCCCTATCGCGACCACAGTGCCGGAAATTTCCAGGCCCGGTATCGGCGAAGCGCCGGGAGGCGGCGGATAGAGCCCCTTGCGCTGGATCACGTCGGGCCGGTTGACTCCCGCATGGCTGACCCGGATCAGCACCTGATCCGCGCCCGGCTGCGGCACGGGGCAATCCTCGGCCCGCAGCACGTCCGGCCCGCCGGGCTCGTCGAAGCCCATCGCCGTCATCCGTTCGGGTAGGCTCGCACCCATTTCAATCCCCATTTTTGCCAATCCACTGCCCCCGGCGTCCTCGTCTATCGCGCGTTTCGTTTGACAGCAACCGACCTTGCTTGCGAGAACGATGCTCGATGGACGACGACGACCGGCCCAAGCGCAGAGGCGATGCCGCCTCCCTCCTCGCCAGCGAGGATCTGGCGCCCTATTCGCAGGACGAGCTGGCGGAACGGATCGTGCTGCTCGAAACCGAGATCGCTCGGGTGCGCCGCCACAGCGAGAGTGCCAGAGCGCACCGCGCCGCCGCCGACGCCCTGTTCGGTGCCAAGGATTGATCGGGAATGGGGCGCGGACTCACAATCGCCGCAATGCTTCCCATATTGGTTCCATCCGATACAGCGGCGGCTCATCTCGGTCGTCTAGCCTGTCCCCGTTCCGCGCTTCTTGCGGACTCGCACTGAAAGACCCCGAATGCCCAGTTTCGCCCAGAATCTCGAAAAGACCCTCCACCAGGCGCTCGCCGATGCGTCCGAGCGGCGACACGAATACGCTACGCTCGAACATCTTCTGCTGGCGCTTATCGACGATGAAGATGCCGCGCAGGTGCTGAATGCCTGTGGCGTCGATCTGAGCGAGCTGACCGCAGTGGTGCGCCAGTATCTGGAACAGGAATATCAGTCGCTGCGCAGCGACGACGATGCGGATCCCCAGCCCACCGCGGGCTTCCAGCGGGTGGTTCAGCGCGCGATCCTGCACGTCCAGTCGAGCGGCAAGGACACCGTGACCGGCGCCAACGTCCTGGTCGCGCTGTTTTCCGAACGCGACAGCTACGCGGTCTATTTTCTCCAGCAGCAGGATATGAGCCGGCTGGATGCAGTCAGCTTCATCAGCCACGGCATCGGCAAGGGCGGCCGCCAGGTCGATTCCCGCACGCCGCAGGGCAATGCCGAAGATTCGGCACCCGAAGCGGAAGCCGACAAGGGCAAGGACGGGAAGAAGGAAACCGCGCTCGACCAGTTCACCGTCGATCTCAACAAGAAGGCGGAAAACGGCAAGGTCGATCCGCTGATCGGTCGCGGGCCGGAAGTCGATCGCACGATCCAGATCCTGTGCCGCCGGTCCAAGAACAATCCGCTCTATGTTGGCGATCCCGGCGTGGGGAAGACCGCGATCGCGGAAGGCCTGGCGCGCAAGATCGTGGAAGGCGAAGTCCCCGAAGTGCTGGCCGAAGCCGTAATCTACTCGCTCGACATGGGCGCACTGCTCGCCGGAACCCGCTATCGCGGCGATTTCGAGGAGCGGTTGAAGCAGGTCGTCAGCGAATTGGAGAACATGCCGAACGCGGTTCTCTTCATCGACGAAATCCACACCGTGCATCGGATCGACCACTTACAAGGAATTCCGCAATCACTTCGAAAAGGACCGCGCGCTGCTGCGCCGGTTCCAGAAGATCGACGTGAACGAGCCGACGGTGGAAGATACGATCAAGATCCTGAAGGGCCTGAAGAGCGCGTTCCAGGATCACCACAAGGTGACCTACACCGCCGACGCGCTGAAAACGGCGGTGGAGCTGAGCGCGCGCTACATTAACGATCGCAAGCTGCCCGACAAGGCGATCGACGTGATCGATGAAGTGGGTGCGATGCAGATGCTGGTGCAGCCGTCCAAGCGGAAGAAGAAGATCACCGCGCGCGAGATCGAGGCGGTGATTGCGACGATGGCGCGCATTCCGCCGAAATCGGTTTCGAAGGACGATAAGAAGGCGCTCGAAAATCTCGAACGCGATCTGAAGCATGTCGTGTTCGGACAGGATTCTGCGGTCAAGCGGCTGTCGACGGCCATGAAGTTGAGCCGTGCGGGCCTGCGCGATCCGGACAAGCCGATCGGCTCGTTCCTGTTTTCCGGCCCCACCGGCGTCGGCAAGACCGAGGTCGCGCGCCAGCTCGCCTCGATCATGGGGATCGAACTCAAGCGCTTCGACATGTCGGAATATATGGAGCGGCACAGCGTGTCGCGTCTCATCGGCGCGCCTCCGGGCTATGTCGGATACGATCAGGGCGGGCTGTTGACCGATGCGATCGACCAGAATCCGCATTGCGTGCTGCTGCTGGATGAGATCGAGAAGGCCCATCCGGACCTCTTCAACATCCTGCTGCAGGTGATGGATAATGGCCGCCTGACCGATCATCACGGCAAGACGGTCGATTTCCGCAATGTCGTCCTGATCATGACCACCAATGCCGGGGCCGCCGACATGGCACGCAGCGGCATCGGCTTCGGCGACGTATCCAAGGAGGATGCGAGCGAGGAAGCGGTGAAGCGCATGTTCACGCCCGAATTCCGCAACCGTCTCGATGCGATCGTGCCCTTCGCCTATCTCGGCAAGGACACGGTGGCCCGCGTGGTCGACAAGTTCATTCTCCAGCTCGAACTCCAGCTGTCGGAACAGAATGTCGACATCCAGTTCGACAAGGATTCGCGCGACTGGCTGGCGGACAAGGGCTACGATCGCCTCTACGGAGCGCGCCCGATGGGCCGTTTGATTCAGGACAAGATCAAGCAGCCGCTGGCCGAGGAATTGCTGTTCGGCAAACTGGCCGACGGGGGCGAAGTCCATGTCACGATCAAGGACGGCAAGCCCAGTTTCGAGCTGACGCCCGCGCCGCCCAAGACGAAAAAGGCGGCATCGAAAACCGGCGCGAAGAAGAAGAAAGCTCCCTCCGCCGATGCGAGCGGAAGCGGAAGCGGCACCGACACGGACGGCGAAAACTGATCCGCGATAGGCGGCCCGAGTCCGGGCCGGGAACCTGAACACATCGGGGGTCGACATTCGTCGGCCCCCGTTTGCATTTGAACGGGTTCGCGCCCGTATCCGGTTGCGCGCACCGCGTCACTGTCTTACGCCTCTGCCACGCAAGGGGGATGCGCCGATGTCGGTTCTGGAAGTCTCGAATCTCGTCAAACGCTTCGATGGCGTTCTGGCGGTGGACGATCTGTCGTTCTCGGTCGCGCCGGGGGAAATCTTCGGTTTTCTCGGGGGAAATGGCGCGGGCAAGACCACGACCCTGCGCATGGTGCTCGACATCATCCGCCCGACCTCGGGCAATATCCAGGTGTTCGGCAGCGCGCCCGGCCGCCGTAACACGCAGGCGATCGGTTTCCTGCCCGAAGAACGCGGCCTTTATGCCGGGATGAGCGCGATCGACACGATCATCTATTTCGGGCGCCTGAAGGGCATGGATACAGGTACCGCGCGCCGTCGCGGGATGGACTTGCTGGCGCGGTTCGATCTGGCGGACCGGGCGAAAAGCGATATCGGCGATATGTCCAAGGGCATGGCCCAGAAGGTCCAGCTCGCGACCTCGCTCGTCAACGATCCCGAGCTGCTGATGCTGGACGAGCCGTTTTCCGGCCTCGATCCGGTCAATCAGGGCCTCCTGGAAAACGAGATCCTGCGCGCATCCGAACGCGGCGCGGCAGTCATTTTCTCGACCCATGTGATGCAGCATGCCGAGCGGCTGTGCGACCGACTGCTGCTGCTGAAGAAAGGCAGCAAGCGGTTGCTGGAACATTGCACCGCCAACGGCATCGCGCTGCGCCGGTGGGATGAACACAAGCCAAGCCTGCATGACGTCTTCGTGCGGATGGTGGGCGAGGATCCTGCCGGCGCCGGGAAGGCAAATCAGGAGATCGCGGCATGAACCGGTCGGCTTCGATGAACGGCATTCTGCTCGTCGCCGCGCGCGAGATTCGCCAGATCCTGAAGATGAAGAGCTTTTGGCTGACGCTGCTGATCCTGCCGGTCGCCTTCGCTCTCGGTCCGATTTTCACCGAAACGCTAAACGATGACGAACCGACGCGGGTCGCCGTGGTCGATCGCTCGGGCGGCGGTGCCGCAGAGGCATTGGAAGCGCGCTTCGCCATGGAAGACACGCAATGGCTGCTGCGCGACCTCTCGCGCTACGTCCAGCGCTACGATCTCGAAAGCGCGGACCCCGAAGCGCCCTGGGCACAGTTCGACCGCTGGTATACCGGCGCCGATATCGCCGCCTTCGAAGCGGCGGGCGGCCTCGACGCGGCCTTGGCGAAGATCGACGCAGTGCGCCCCGAAGGCGTCCCCGAATTCGAAGCCGACGCGCCCGATTACGCGTTTGCGCCCGCTCCCGCAGCCCTCGCTTCCGCGCAAGGCGACGCGTTCGGCGACGAAGCGCGCGCTCTGTTCGATGCGGACGACGACACGGCGCCCGAAATCGTGGTGCTTATCGGCGAAACCTATCCCGAAGACCCGCGCATCCAATTGTTCTCCGCCGACCAGCCGCGCGGCAGCTTCGTATCGACCATGCAGGAAGTCCTGACGGGCGATCTGCGCGCCCGCCTGCTCGCCAGTCAGGGCGTCTCGCCCGCCGAGGCAGCGGCCGTGCAGAGCGCGGCGCCCGTGATCGCGGTCGATACCCCTCCGCCCGGCGGCGGCGCACGCGAAACCCTGCTGGTCCGCTCGATCGTGCCGCTGGCGCTTGCCTATATCCTGATGATGAGCCTGATGCTGTCGGGCAGCTGGATGTTGCAGGGTTCGGTCGAGGAGCGTTCGAATAAGCTCCTGGAATCGCTGCTCGCCTGCATTCGGCCCGAGGATCTGATGTATGGTAAGCTCTTGGGCTCGCTGACTGTCGGCCTGCTGATGATCCTCGTCTGGGGCGCCTGTGCAGGCGTTGCCGCTTATGCGACGCAGGGCGCGATATCGGCGCCGGTATACCAGCGGT
>LULI01000800.1_pt1 | contig 12237 bp, 14 predicted proteins | sample 728191 | NCBI WGS metagenome assembly LULI01 (sample SAMN03860293, study PRJNA289734) | marine metagenome | biome: seawater column; feature: ocean; material: water; isolation source: Red Sea water column Station 169 - depth 50m | place: Saudi Arabia: Red Sea | collected 2011-10-15 | depth 50 m | reverse complement strand
GTCCCACCTTGTTCAATAATCTTATAGGCTTCTTTTAAGGTCTTTATGATTTGTTCTTCAATCTTTTGTTTCTGATTTTCAGATAGATTTTTCATTACTCCAGCTCCACCGTGAACTGCAATACCATAATTTTCATAACCCATTAGAAAAGATACTTGAGATAATAAAAAACATAGTACTAAGACTTTATGTTTCATTTAAAGAGGATCCAGGCCAAGAATTCCATACAGCTTTTATAAATGTTGCCAATGGTATTGAAAAGAAAACACCCCAAAAACCAAACATACTTCCAAAAATGAAAACAGCAAGAATAATAATAATTGGATGAAGTTTTACTGCCTCAGAAAAGATAATCGGAACCAAGAGATTTCCAACAAGAAATTGCAATAAAAGATACAACCCAACTAATAAATAAAATTGTGTGCCAAGGCCAAATTGTAATAAGCCAATGATGATTATTGGAATTGTTACTGTAAAAGCTCCAACATAAGGAATTAGCACTGATAAGCCCACTAGCACTGACAACAATGCAGTATATTTCAATCCAAAAAACGAAAATAAAATTGCAGCTGCAAAACCAACTATTAGGATCTCAAGAACTTTTCCTCTTACGTAGTTGCTTAATTGAACATCCATTTCTTTCCATACGTTTGAAAACATTTCTCTTTTACCCGGAATAATATTTGTAATGCCCTCTATAATATTTTTTCTATCGAATAAGAAAAAGAAAACAAGAATTGGAAACAAAATAACATATAGCAATACAGTAATAGTACTTTGGATACCAGATATTGAGGATTTCACAATATTTTGGGTGATGGAAGAAAGTTCTGATGATACTGCTTGGAAAAAAACAGATATTTGATCAGACGTAACTAATTCAGGAAAAGCAGTTGGCATATTAGAAACAAAATTTAAAAATTCATTAAAAAGTCTTGGTAAATCCAATACGAATGATTGCAATTGAACATATATCAATGGTATTAGCCATATAAACATTGCCGCACCAAAAATAATAAATATGCTAAATGAAAGCATTAAGGCTATAGACTCAGAAATATTGTAAGTCTCTATTTTTTTTTGAAGGCCTACCAAAAGATATGCTACGACTATACTTATAATGAATGGGGTTAAAACTGCTGCAAAAAAATTAAGTACAACCAGTGAGAGAACAATAATCAAAGAAAAAATAATTGTTTCTTCATTATTGAATATCTTTTTAAATACATTATTTATATGTTCAAACATGGGTTTATTATATATAAGATTGGCTGAAAAATAGCATATTAGAGTAATGACTTTTATGAAAATAATATAAAATCAAAGATATCATATTTTAAATGAATTCAAAATTTTTAAATTTTTATATTTTCTTGAGCGTTTTTTTGTCGTCAGCATATTCTTACGCACAAGAGTTAGATCTACCTGAACTAGGAGACAGGGTCTCAGGAGCAGTCTCAGTATCTCAGGAAAGAGCTATAGGGCAACAGTTCCTCAAACAAGTTTATTCTCAAGCTCCTTTAATATCTGATCCACTTCTTTTTGACTATACAGAACATCTCATCTATCGACTTTCAGAATATAGTCAAGTTGCAAACAGGTCATTTAATATTTTACTAATTGACGATAGTTCACTTAATGCTTTTGCAGCACCTGGTGGAATTATTGGAGTAAATGGCGGGCTTTTTTTACATGCTGATAATGAAGGACAATTTTCATCAGTTTTAGCTCATGAATTGGCTCACTTAAGCCAGAGGCATTTTGCAAGAAATGTTCTAAAGTCAAAGGACAGTAATCTTTCGTCTGCATTAGTAATGGTATCTTCTATTGCAATAGCATTGATAAGCAATAATCCGAATGCAATCGCAGTTGGGCCAGCCATAATGCAACAACAAAATCTTAGATACAGTAGATTATTTGAGAAAGAAGCTGATAGAGTTGGTTTTATAAATTTAGTTAATGCCGGTTATAACCCTAACTCAATGGGCGAGATGTTTGAAAACATGAATGACTTGAGAAGATTATCTGGCGATCTTCCACCAGAATTCTTGTTAACACACCCTCTTTCATCTTCAAGAATTAGTGATGCATTTAATGCTGCTGAAAATATATCTGAGGAAGGAACAAAGCAAGATTCTCTAGAATTTTCTTTAATGAAAGCTAGGTTAGAAATATATTATGAAAACATTCCAGCAAATGCATTAAGATTATTTGAATCTAAGTATGCAGAAAATCCTAGTGATGCAAATCTCTATGGTTTAGCCCTCGCCTACAAAAAAAATAATAATTTTAATGAAGGTTTAGCCAGTCTTGATAAGTTACTAGAAAAATATCCAAAGAATCTGGTTCTCAATACAACGAAAGTAGAATTCTTATCTTACTTTAACAAATTCAATGATGCTTTAGATTTGGCAAACAAGTTTTTAGAGATTTCTCCTAAAAACTATCCATTATCTATTTCAAAATCTCAAATACTATTGAATATGGGTCAATATTTTGAGTCTGAAGAAATTATTCGTGATCAATTGCTTAGAAAAAATGATAGTCCTGAACTGTGGTTTATGTTGTCGGAAACCCAAAAAACTAGTCAAAATATCGTAGGCTATCATCAAAGTAGAGCGGAATACTTTTTGCTGCTTGGACAAGATGAAAAAGCATTAAATCAGTTAGAATTTGCTCTTCAATTAACTCAAAATAATTTTCAAGTTTCTGATCGTATCATGACAAAAATTATTGAAATAAAAAAATCCTTACAAAATTCTAGAGGTCTCTAATCTTATTTTCTTTAGATATCCTCATTCCTAAAAAAGATAAATATCCAGCAATTGGTAATGCCATCAAAGGCAGCGAATTAAATGTAATAGTTGTAAATCCTGCAAGTTTTATTAACGCACTTCCAGTTAGATCTCCAAATCTTGATACAAACGTGTCAATTAATACAGATGACTTATATCTATCATTCTGTTTAAGAGTACTATAAATTATTTCTCTAGTTGGCTTGTTAAATCCATACTCAAATACCCTTAAAAAAACTGTAACTATTGCAACCGCAACTATAGATGGAAAAAATCCATAAAGTAAATATGCTATCAAGAATAGAAAACCATAAATAATCATAATATTTTTTATACCAACTTTTCTAATAATAATGTTGGTTAAAAATAATTGAATTAATAATGTTAAGGGAGAAACTATTTGTTCAATTGTTGCAAAGAATGAAATTCTTTGTTGTGAATCTGAAGACCACTCTTCTATTATATTAATAGCAGTTATCCACTGAATTGTCATCAAACAAGTCCACATCCAAACATACGCAGCAATATTTCTAATTTCCTCAGATTGAATTGAGTTCTTTATCGAGTCTAGGCTGCCTCCACCCACACTATTTTTATCAAGAATCTTTTCATTCATTTTTGATCTAGTAATATTCATTGCTAATAACATCGCAAAAAACAATAAAATTGCTGCAGATAATGTAAAAAACTCTAAGCCATATTCATCAAAAGAATTTGAAAATCTTTTTGATATTTCTGAGCCAAATATTGCGCCAAGAGAACCTCCAGCCATAATTACGCCATAAAAAGATCTTGTTTTTGAATTTCTGAATATATTTATAATTACAACCCAAAAAATTGAAACTACAAAAAATGAATAAACATTACACCAAACATAAAATATTCTCCCAACCCAGACTGAATCACCAATACCTAAAAACTTCCAAGTAGATAAAAAAATTAATAAATTTACAATTAAAAACGAATAGCAGTAAATTACGATTTTCCTTAAGTTTGTCTTGGATACAACCCAGGAATAAATAGGATTAATAAGCAACATTGCAATTGCGCCAGCAGCAAGTAAGTATGGCAAATCGTCTACATTCGCTACTGCCATCTCATTTCTGACAGGCCTCAAAACATACCATGATGATAAAACTAGAAAAAAAAGAAATGAGCCTAAAAGTGATTCTTTTGAGAATGATTCTTTTATTTCATTAATTGAATCTCTTGCTGAGGAAAAAAACATTTCAAATATTATGCCTTATAAAATGGTGGGTCGCACAGGATTCGAACCTGTGACCAATTGGTTAAAAGCCAACTGCTCTACCAGCTGAGCTAGCGACCCACATAGATACATAATAGAAGATGGAGATTATTCCATATTTTTCAATAACTGCAAGGCTAAGGACGATGCTGTATTATTTGGATACTCTCTAACGACGAAATTATACTTATCTTTTGCTGCATTTGTATCATTATTTTTTAAATACAGATCTCCTATTTTCTTATGAGCTAATGGTATTCTGTAATGATCAGGATAAGTAATAATTAATTCCATAAAATAATTTTCTGACTCTTCAAGGTTGTTTTTAATTAGTGATATCTCTCCAAGCCAAAAGTATGCAAGTGGAGTTTTTTCATTGTCATCAAAACTGTCCACAAAATAACTAAATAAATTAAAAGCTTTTTCAAAATCCTGAATTTCGAGAGCTTCAATAGCTACATTGTAAACTTGGTCTTTGCTTTTTGGATCTTCAATTCCCTTAAATCTTATGTCTGCATTTAAAGCTAAGTTTTCAATATTGTCGTCAGAATCAGATTCTGAATTTCCTAGAGATTCACTTATCAATTTTTCAATTAAAAAGTTTTGAGACTCGACTTTATTTCTTAGTTCTGCTATTTCTGCTTCTAATTCCTGAATTTTAAGAAACAAAATATCATTCTTAAGATCTTGATTATCTTCAGCTTCAGAAGCTATTGAACCGAATATGAGGAAAAATAGAGTTACTTTATAAAGCATCAATCCTCTTGAAAACATCAGTAATTAATTAATTTCAACTCTTCTATTTTTTGAGTAACTTTCTTCGTCTTGTCCAAAGGCAATTGGCTTTTCTTCACCAAAACTTTTAACTACTAATCTATTTTTGCTAACGCCATTAAGAATAAGGTACTGACTTACTGCTTCAGCTCTTCTTTGACCAAGTGCTAAGTTATACTCTCTTGTGCCTCTCTCATCAGCATGTCCAGCAAGTGTCACTCTAAGCTGTGAATTTTCATTCAAGGCTTCTGCAACACTTTTGAGAGTCTGAAGTGATTTTGAAGTAAGATTTGTCTTATCAAAATCAAAGTAAATCGTTGCATTTGCAAAAACAGCTTGACTATCATAGGTGATGTTTTCGTCCATTATTTGCGATGCTTTTACTGTTTTTACATTGTTTGCATTAACTGTTTCTTCAGTCACATTCATGCTAGAACATGATGCTAGAAATAAGATTGCTACTAAAAAACTAAAATTAGATCTTAAAAAACGCATAAATACTCCATTAAGTTATCTCAAATATCCGGACCACGCAGGCTCTCTTACAGCTCCATTTGAAGCGGGTAATTTAAATTTAGCACCACTCAAAGTAACTCCAGCCAAAAGACCTTTATTGCCATCCTTTATAGCATAAACTATAACATTTCCATTAGGTGAAATGCTAGGTGATTCATCCATTTGAGAGACAGTTAAAGGCCTTATAAAGTTTTCATCAAAATACTTCATAGCTATTTTAAATTCTGATTCTGATCGATGAACAAAAACAATTCCTTGATTGTCTGGCATGTATGAACCTTTAGCATTGTAATTACCTTCAAAAGTAATTCTCTTAGGCTTTGAATTGAACCTTCTTAAATCTATTTCATAAAGCTGAGGTGAACCAGATCTACCAGATGTAAACATAATTTTAGAACCTCTTGGCGACCATGAGGATTCTGTGTCAATTGAATAATGATTTGTTAATCTAGTTAGGTTTTTATTGCGTAAATTTAAAATATATATTTCAGCATTACCATCTTGATACAGTGTAAGTGATAAAAATTTTCCGTCTGGAGACCAAGCTGGTGAGCTTATTTGGCTTGAATTTTCAATAACCACCTCTCTTTCACCAGTTCCAATATTTTGTATAAATACTTTTGCCATACCTGTCTCAAATGAAACATAAGCTACTCTTTTTGAATCTGGTGACCATACAGGTGAAATAATTGGTTCATTACTTTCAAGTAAAATCTGTTCATTTTTACCATCAGCATCTGCAACGACTAAGTTAAATTTTTCGTTCTCAGTTACATATAATATTCTGGTAGATGATATTCCCTTTAAGCCAGTAATCTCCTCATAAATTCCGTCACTAATGTAGTGTGCAAGCTGTCTGTTTTTATTTGGAATTCCAAAAACCGTTGAGGTCCTAATTTTTGAAGATTTTGATATATCAAAAACATTATAAATTACATCACCTCCAGCGATAGATCCCATCACTAAATAATCTATATTCAATATTTTAAAGTCATTGAAAACAATTTCTTCTTCAGATGAAGGTGAGGATAGTAATTCTTCTTCACCAAATGTTTCAAATTCGCCTGAACGGTTTAAATTGTTCTTAATAATACTTTCAAGCTCCTCAGACATTTCAGTATCTCCACTGAAAGGTAAAATCGCAACACGATAAGGGTCATCTGTACCCTGCGTTATTTCCAAGATCAGTTCAGCATAAAGTTGATTAAAAAATAAAAAAATTAAAAATAGTTTTCTCATGCTGGATTAAATCTTATTTGAATAGTCCTGAAATTAGTTTGATATAAGCTTTGAGGAATGTCATCAAAAAAAATAAACGTTTCAACTCTTTCAACAGCTTTTAATGCAGAATTATCGAATCTAATGTTTCCACTACTTTTTATTAAATTAGTCTTTATTATTCTTCCATTCTTATTAACTGTTAAGAGCATTTCACAAACTAAGTTGTCTTGAATGTTTATTGGTTTTCTCCAAGCAGACTGTATATTTGAAATTATCATCGAGCTAAATAAATCAATTTTATTTTGATCAGATTGTTCAAGGATCGTATTATCTTCATTTATAAGATTTTGAATATCAGATGAAACTACTAACTCATCAAATGAAATTGTATTCTTTTTAATTTCCAGATTGTCGTTGAGTGACTCAACAGGACTCTCGACTATCTTGTTGACATTAGATTTCTTAATATTTGATTCAATATTTGGACTCTCAAAAATTAGATTTACATTGATAGGTTTGCTTATAACTGACTTTTTCGAATTTTCAAAATAGAAAAAACCTAGTAAATACAAAATAAATGCTGCATGGATTAAAAATGATATAAATGAAGCTTCAAGATATTTTAGACTAGTCTGCATATCCGGTCGTTACAATTCCTATTTTTGAAATTCCTACACTTTGGACAGATGCCATTGCCTTGGCAACATAGTCAAAAGAAGCATCTTTATCGCTTTGAAAAACAACTTCTATTTCTGGATTAGCATCAAAAATCACCTTAGATTTTCTCATCACCAATATTTATGAAATATTCACCATTAGAATTTATTGAAACTACAAGAGGCTCGCTTTGCACACTCATCTTTGTTGTATCAGTTTTTGGTAAGTTAACTTCAATGCCTTGAATTAGTAGGGGCGATAAAATCATAAATATAATTAAAAGAACTAACATGACGTCTATATATGGAACGACGTTAATTTCAGCTTTTAAGTTCTTCTTTTTTGCAAGCCTATAAATCATTTCTTGATAGACTTCTTGTAAAATATACTAGCAAGCTCCTCTGCAAAAATTAGAGTATTTTGACTAATTGATTCTGATTCAGATGTAAATTTATTAAAAGCTACAACAGCTGGAATTGCCGCAAATAATCCCATTCCTGTTGCAACTAAGGCCTCAGATATGCCTGGCGCAACTGCATTAATTGTAGCTTGAGTTGCATCAGACAATCCTTGAAATGAAGTCATGATTCCCCATACAGTCCCAAGCAATCCTATATATGGACTTACTGATCCCACATTTGCTAAAAAAGATAAGGGCTTGCTCATTTCTTCATCATCAGAAGCTATAGAGACTCTCATAGACCTATTAATACTCTCTAAATCTAATTCAGTTAAGTCTGCTTTTGTGGTCAGATTTATAAACTCATCATAAGAGTTTTTGAATAAATTTATTGCTCCAAAGCTTTTACTAGAACGTATTTCATTAAATAACTCATCCAAATCTGAGCCTGACCAGAATTTTTTAAGAAAAACATCATTTTGAGACTTTATATTTTTTAAAAATTTATACCTTTCAACAATTACAATCCAAGACAATATTGAAGCTACAAATAATATAATCATTACCAGTTTTACAACTAAACCAGCATCAAGAAATAAATTTAATACTGAAATTTCTTCCATAAACTATCCTAATCAAAAATTAATAATAAATCATCTGGAAATTTTTGTGGTTTTTTTGTTACCAAATTAATAAAACAAACCTCAACCACCCCAATCGCATACTCTTTTTCGTTGTCACAATTGATTACCTTTTGATTAAAAATCATTCTTGCATTAGATTTCTTTTCAACTTCTGATTCAACATAAATATTGTCGCCTAGTTCTGCCGCAGCGATGTATTTTATATTCACACTTTTAATAACAAATGCCTGATCATTTTTTTTAAGTTTGTTTTGCGAAATTTTATTATCTGATAAAAATTCAGATCTAGCCCTTTCAAAAAACTTTATATAATTAGCGTGATATACAACACCTTGAAAGTCGGTGTCTTCAACATAAATCTTAAAATTTAATGATTTACACTTGATAAGTTTGCTCATGTAACTCTATATCCTCTTGAAATAATTCAAGAATTATTTGAATAAAATCTGGCCATAATAAATCAACAGTAACAAGATCATTTTTAATATCTTTATTGAGTGAACTTGCAAGAATTCTAACTTTGATAGGTCTATTATTAAATTTATAAACTAAAGCAGGCTTGAGATTGTGTTGATTTGATGAGGTTAATACTTGATCCCACCAATCAGGCCTAGGCTCTGCGCCAGTTCCATATGCTTTACATTCAATACACCAAGTTCCAAGCATAAGATCTGGAAGTTCTTTTGTTCTCGTTTGCTCAAGAATTCTTTTAACAGGATTTTTTAGATTTAAATCTTCAATTAGTGCTTTTGCGATTTGTCTTTCAAATGCAGCACCTTTATTTCTTGAATTAATAGACAAATTAGTTTTTCACCTCAAAATCATCAGGAAATTCAGCATTTGTATGTACTTCCTGAACATCGTCAAGATCATCCATAAATTCCATAATGTTTAAAACTTTTTCAGACATTTCATTATCAAGTTTTACTAAAGTTTCTGCTCTTAGAGTAAGCTCAGCATTACTGTATTTAATTTTCTTTTCTTTTATTGCATCAACAACATCATTAAAACTATTCGAATCTGTAATAATTTCAAAAAAATCGCCTTCTTCAGAAAGATCATCAGCACCGATATCAATCACTATCTCCATTAATTCTTCTTCAGTAAAATTTTTGTCTACTTGAACAATGCCTAACTTTTTAAATAGATATGAAACTGATCCATCAGTACCTAAATTTCCACCATACTTTGAAAATGCATGCCTAACATCAGAAACAGTTCTGTTTCTGTTATCTGTCATGGTTTCTACTAAAATTGCTACACCACCAGGTCCATAACCCTCAAAAGTAATCTCTTCAAGCACACCTGTTTCTCCTGTTCCAGAGCCTTTTTCAATAGCTCTTTTGATGGTGTCTTTTGGCATATTTGCCGAGTTTGCTTTTTCTAAAGCAAGTCTAAGTCTTGGATTGTCAGCCGGATCAGGACCATCTTTGGCCGCTACAGTAATCTCACGAATTACCTTAGTCCATATTTTCCCTCTTGATGCATCTTGTCTGGCTTTTCTGTGTTTAATATTAGCCCATTTTGAGTGACCAGCCATAGATTAATCTTCCTTATGAGTGCTTTCTATTTTTAATTCATCAAGCTGCGCCTTTTCTACAGTACTCGGTGCATCTGTTAACAAGCATGCAGCACTTTGAGTTTTTGGAAAAGCAATAACGTCTCTAATATTATTAGTATTAGTTACAAGCATAACTATCCTATCAAGGCCAAAGGCTATTCCTCCATGTGGTGGGCAACCAGATGAGAGTGCTTTCAACAGAAACCCAAATTTCTTATCAGCCTCTTCTTTTGATATTTTTAAAATTTCAAAGATAGTTTCTTGCATTGATTTATCATATATCCTTAGAGACCCTCCTCCTATTTCATATCCGTTGAGTACAACATCATATGCATAAGCAGTAGTATTCTCTGGATCATTTTTAATTTCCTTTGATGAGCATTTAGGCAAAGTAAAAGGATGGTGAAGTGGTGTTAAGTCTCCATCAGAATTAGTTTCAAACATCGGAAAATTAACAATCCAGCAAGGCGCCCATTTTTCAGTATACAAACTTAAATCTTCTCCAAGTTTTTTAATTAAACTGCTCATTGATAAATTCACAATTGATTCAGATCCAGCTCCAAAGAAAATTAAATCATCAGTTTGTATATCTAATTTTTTTAGAATTTTTGTGACTGTCTCAACATTTAAGAATTTTAGAATTGGTGATTGAATACCATTTTCGATATCATTTACATCATTCACTTTTATATAGGCCAGACCTTTTGCACCAAGTTTTGAAACAAATTTAGTGTATTCATCAATTTGACCCCTGGACATCGAGTTCCCTTTTGGAACTTTCAAAGCAACTACCCTAGAATTTTTCTTTTTGGCTGGGTCTGAAAATACTTTAAATTCTTCATCTTTTACTAAATCTGATATTTCAATTAACTCTAAAGGTATTCTTAAATCTGGTTTATCACAACCATACCTATCCATGGCATCTTGCCAGTCAAGCACAGCAAATTTTGAAAGCTTATCGCCACAAAATTTATTGATTACTTTTTTAATCATCTCCTCACTGACTTTCATTATTGCTTCTTCGTCAAGAAATGATGCCTCGATGTCAATTTGAGTAAACTCAGGCTGTCTATCTGCTCTTAGATCTTCATCTCTAAAACATCGAGCTATTTGATAATATTTGTTCAAACCTCCTATCATAAGTAGTTGTTTAAAAAGTTGTGGGGATTGAGGTAAAGCATAAAAGCTTCCAGGTTGAACCCTGCTAGGAAGTATGTAATCTCTTGCACCTTCAGGTGTTGCCTTGGTTAAAATTGGAGTTTCAATTTCATTAAAATCATTGTCATCAAGAAAATTCCGTATCAAGGAAGTAATTTTTGATCTTGTAATAATCCTTTCATTCATTTCTGGACGTCTTAAGTCAAGTACTCTATTTTTAAGTCTCACATCTTCATTAACCTCTTGGTATTCATCAATTGGGAAAACTGGAGTATTTGCTTTACTTAAAATATTTATAATATTTACTTCTATTTCGATTTCACCTGTATGCATGGTTTTATTAATAGTACCTTCCAATCTCTTTCTTACTTTCCCAGTAATCTGCACAACAAATTCATTTCTAATTGACTCAGCTAATTTAAAAGAATCTTTTTGATCTGGATTTACAACAGCTTGGCAAATTCCTTTGATGTCTCTTACATCAAGAAAGATAACTCCACCATGATCTCTTCGTCGATGTATCCAGCCACAAATGGTCACATCCTCTTTGAGGTTTTTTGAAGTAATTTCACCACAGTAATGAGATTTCATGATATTCCCTATTTATTCTTTAATTTTATCTTGTTTGGCTGCTTTCTTGGAGTCAGATTTAGAACTTTCTATAGATTTATCACTTTTAGATGATTCATTTGATGAAATATTCTTTTTTTTTCCTGTTTTAAAGTCAGTTTCGTACCATCCGCTTCCTTTTAATCTAAATGATGGTGCAGAAATTAACTTCGAAAGGCTTTCTTTGTTACATTTTGGACAAGTAGTTTTGGGATCATCACTGATCTTTTGGATAACTTCAATCTGATGTTCACAATTCGAACATTTATAGTCATAAATCGGCATAAGTTCTCAAAAAAAGATAAAATTATAAACTATGTTATTTTCAAAGCTACTAATACCAACTTTAAAAGAAGCTCCACAGGAAGCAGAAATTGTAAGTCACAAACTAATGCTGCGAGCGGGAATGATTAGGAAAGTTGCATCTGGCATATATACTTGGCTCCCATTAGGGCTCAAAGTTCTTAAAAAGATAGAAAATATAGTTCGAGAGGAGATGGATGCTTCTGGAGCGCAAGAGGTTTTCATGCCAATGGTTCAACCCAGAGAACTTTGGGAAGAGACTAATAGATGGGAAAAAATGGGTCCCGAACTACTAAGAATTAAAGATAGACACGATAGAGATTTTTGTCTTAGCCCTACTCATGAGGGGGTTA
>LULI01000913.1_pt1 | contig 12275 bp, 13 predicted proteins | sample 728191 | NCBI WGS metagenome assembly LULI01 (sample SAMN03860293, study PRJNA289734) | marine metagenome | biome: seawater column; feature: ocean; material: water; isolation source: Red Sea water column Station 169 - depth 50m | place: Saudi Arabia: Red Sea | collected 2011-10-15 | depth 50 m | reverse complement strand
AAAGAAGAAAAAAGTGAATTAATTGATATTGATTCAAAAATTGAAGTAAATTTAAATAAATCACATACCATAAAAAAAGTGAATATCTGCCACATCCGACAGCGGAAAAAGTAAATTAATATCTTTCTTGTCTTCCTCCAGTGATGATACGCCATAAGTTATCAACCGAGCAATATTTGCTGGTTTGATAGGGTTTGCTAAAATAGGCATTGTATGTTTGAAGAAGTTGATCATTGCCACAACATAAGAAATAAAATAAGAGATAGTATTCTCATACTCATTAACTGGGACGTGTCCTGCTAGCTCTTCAACCTTTGTTTTATCCGAAGTTTTTGAAGATCCAAAACCTTTATTTTCAAAAGATAATCCTAACTTTGTTGAATCATCTAAGGAAGTCAATTCTTGGCCAATGAAAAGATTGCACGTGAAAGAATTTCAACCGCTTGTTTTTTGGGGAAAAGACCAGATACTGACCCAATCTGGTCGCCTCCTCAAATTTAAAACCAAAGAAAATTTGAAGTTAGTCAATATTGAAGCAAACAGAAATAATATTGACTTTGTCTTAAGGTATTTTTTTGAACTCAATCAAATTTTGAAAGGGTCTAACTTGGTTCTTAATAGAATTCTAATTGAAGAGTTTGATTTAATGATTTTAGAGGATAATTCTGGCTTAAGGTTTCGCATGAATAAATCAAAAATAGAAAATCAATTAGAAAACCTTAAAACATTTCTCAAGAGCGAATACTTTAACAACATAAAAGATACCTTTTCATATTTAGATTTAAGGTATCAAAACAAAGGAGCAATTGGGTTTAGAGATTAATATGGCCAGCAACGGATCAAATAACATCAGAGTAGGTATTGACATAGGCACCTCGAAAGTCGTGTGTCTAATCGCTGAATATGTTGATCACGAATTACGAGTTATCGGCTTAGGAAGCCAAACTTCCCAAGGTTTAAAAAACGGTGTGATTGTTGATATTGAATCAACTGTATCCGCAATAGAATCCGCGGTAAATGATGCAGAATTGATGTCCGGTAAACAAGTTACTTCAGCTTTTGTAGGTATAAGTGGAGGTCATATCAATGGTTTAAATTCTGAAGGTGTTGTAGGAATTAAAGATAAAAAAGTCAAAGTTAGTGATGTTGATAGAGTCATCACTGCCGCACAAGCATATGCTATTCCAGATGACTCTCAATTGCTTCATGTTCTGCCAAGAGACTATATTATTGATCAACAAAATGGTATTAAAGAACCTCTTGGAATGGCTGGTGTCAGACTGGAGACCAAAGTTCATCTAGTCACCTGTAACAGGAACTCTGCTCAAAATATATCCTCCTGCATGAAAGCTTGTGGTATTACTGTTGAAGGATTTGTTTTGGAGCAACTAGCGTCAAGTTACTCCGTCCTATCTGAAGATGAAAAAGAGTTGGGAACATGTTTAATTGACATGGGCGGTGGAACTTCAGACGTTGCAGTTTTTCAAAATGGAGCAATAAGTCATACTGCTAATATTCCAACTGAAACAATTGAGGTTCCAGGTATGGCAGGAAGAAAAAATAAAATTTTCTCAAGAATGGCCCTAGCCAGTGTAATAGAGCAAAGGTATTTGGATATTTTTGGCTTAATAAAACAAAAACTTAACTTATCTTCTTTAGAAAATAATATTCCCGCCGGGATTGTAATCACGGGTGGAACATCCAGAATGGAAGGAGTAGCCCAATTAGCAGAGGAAGTTTTTAATGCTCCTGTTCGAATTGGTTCGCCATCAGGATTGATAGGATTGAGCGATATTTTAAGGAATCCAATATATGCAACTGCTGTAGGGTTGGTCTTATATAGCCAAAAATCACAAGAGGAAGACCATATGAACTATCTGTTCATGAAAGATAAGAACATTTTTAACAAAGCTTTTAGATGGATCCAAAACAATTTCTAATTTAAATAAGGAGGGACTATGAACTGGACCGTTGTAGAAAATGAAACTAAATCATCTGCTCTTATAAGAGTAGTTGGAGTAGGTGGAGCTGGAGGAAACGCAGTCAACCATATGGTTGAAAGCGGTATCGAAGGCGTGCAAATGATTTGTGCTAATACAGATGAGCAAGCGCTTGATACCAATTTAGCAGAATTAAAAATTACTCTTGGAACCGGTATTTCTAATGGTCTTGGAGCAGGAGGGAAGCCTGAGGTTGGAAGAGATGCTGCACTTGATGATCTTGAAAGAATTAAAACCTTGCTTGAGGGTTCAGATATGGTTTTTGTTGCAGCAGGAATGGGTGGCGGAACTGGAACTGGTGCAGCCCCAATTGTTGCTAGAGCTGCCAAAGAAATAGGTGCTTTGACAGTTGCAGTAGTCACCAAGCCATTGGAGCTTGAAATGCGAGATCAGATTGCAGATGTTGGCTTAAAAGAGCTTACAGATGAAGTTGATTCACTAATCGCAATCCCTAACCAAAAATTATTGGAAGTTCTTGGGAGAGAACATAGTCTTCTTGATGCCTTTAAGCAAGCAAACGATGTTCTATTAGGAGCTGTTAGAGGTATATCAGATATCATCACACAAACCGGACTTGTTAATGTTGATTTTCAAGATGTTAAAACAGTAATGTCAGAAAAAGGAACAGCTATGATGGGGACGGGAATTGCAAATGGGCCAAGCAGGGCAAAAAATGCAGCTTCTGCAGCTGTTGGAAGTCCATTATTAGAAGATATCAATCTAGAAAATGCAAAAGGAGTTCTTGTTAACATCACTGCTGGGCCAGATATGAAAACGGGTGAAGTTGAGGAAGTTCTTGCCTTGGTAAGAGAATTTGCTGCACAAGATGCAACAATCATACATGGTGTGGCATTTGATGATTCTATGGGAGCAGATATAAAGGTAACAATTGTCGCAACTGGCCTTGGTGGAAGTGCATCTAAAAAGATGCCTAAAAATACCTTTGAATTTGAATCGGTTGAACCCATCCTCCCGAAGCCAGATATTTCTCATTCTTCTAGGGAAGTTAAAAAAGTTTCGTCTAGTGATTTAATGGATTCAGAATATCTAGATATTCCATCGTTCGTTAAAAAACAAATAGATTAGATTTCTTTGAGCCATCAAACGGAAAAAACCAGAGAACTTGTTCTCTGGTTTTTTCTTCCCGTACTTTTTTTACTCCTATTTGTAAGATTAATATATTTCCAAATAACTGAGGCAGACTTTTCATTTGATAAAATTGATAATCGAATATCACAAAGTAAAGTCATAAAGTCATCACGAGGAAAGATAGTCGATAGAAATGATCGAGTATTGGCTGAAGATATTATTTTTTACGATATTGGAATAGACCTTAATTATTTTTCGTATAAACCAGATGAGATAAAATTTATTTCCGATTTATTGAATATCGAGGAGCAAAATTTAAGAGAAAGATCATCTAATCAGAGGCTTAAATTCATTCAAATTTCTAAAAAAGTAAATAGGGAGAAAGTAGAGGCGCTTAAAAAGGAAAATATTCAAGGACTAGTTTTTGATGAAAAATACTACAGAAACTATCCCGAAGGAGAAGCTTTTTCTCAACTAATTGGGATCACTGATATAAATAATGATGGTCTTCAAGGTATGGAGCTCAGCTTTCAGAAAAGTCTCGATAGCTCAGATGGAAGAATAGATTTAAAGAGAGATGGTAATGGAAAAGTTATTGAGGAGGTTATTGTCCCTGAGAAGGATGGCGACTTAATTAAGTTATCTATTGACTCAGATTATCAATTTATTGTTTTTGATGAATTGAAAAGAGCTGTAATCGAAAACAATGCGAGCACTGCTTCAGCAATAATGATTGATCTAGATTCTGAAGAGATTTTAGCAATAACTAATTATCCTAGCTTTAATCCCAACGATAGAAAATCTTTATCAGATATTTCTTTAGTGACAAACAAGGCATCGATTTCTCTTTTGGAACCTGGTTCTGTTTTAAAACCTCTTAGTATTTCTTTAGCTCTAGACGATGAATTAATTAACGAAGATACCTTGATTGATACTAATCCTGGATGGGTTGAATTTGAGGATTACAGAACAGAGGATTTTAGAAATTATGGAATTCTTTCAGTAAGCGAAGTTATAGCTAAATCAAGTAATGTAGGTACTGTAAAAATTTGCTCTCAAATGAACAAATCAAGAGTAATATCAGGAATGCGTTCTTTTGGAATCGGAGAGTACTTTAGTGAGATGTTTTTAAATCATAGAGAGGGATTTTTGCCTGGGGAACAGAATATTACCTTAAGAGGTTTAGTTAGTTTATGTTACGGGTATGGTCTCCAGACAACTTTGCTTCATATTGCAAAAGCATATACTGGAATTTTAAACGACGGTATCGAAGCAAATCTAAAGATTATTTCATCAGAAAGTAATGAAATAAGAAGAAGAATTCTTAAAAAGGAAACCACTGATAAGATAAAAAATATTTTAATCCATGCTGTGAATAATGGGACTGGAAAACTAGCCAAAGTAAAAGATGGAGTTGTTGGTGGGAAAACAGGGACAAGCTTCATTTCTAAACAGCAAGGATATGATGAAGATTCTATAAATGCTCTATTTGTAGGATTCATAGAAAAAAATAGTGAGAGATATTTACTAGCAATAATGGTCCAAGAACCAAAAAATGATGTTTCAGGCGGCTCCGATGTTGCAGCTCCAATCTTTTCTAATGTTTTTAAATCAATTTTTGCTTCATCATGAAAAATCTAAAGAATTTATTAGACGGCAATAAATTAAAAAGTGATATTCAATTTAAAAAATTATGCATCAATTCAAATGACATAGATCCAGGAGATATTTTTGTTGCATTGAAAAATTCTTCCAAAAGAGATGGAAATAAATATATAGATCATGCCTTTGATAAAGGAGCAGTAGCCATTCTTTCTGGCATACACCATGCCAATGATAATAGAAACATAATTCATGTATCTGGGTTAGAAGAAAAACTAGTACATCTGGCAAATAAGGCCTATGCGTTTAATCAAGTTAAAAAGATATTTGGTATAACTGGTACAAATGGTAAGACCAGCACGATTCATTTTCTCAAACAATTACATGAACAGCTAAATATGAAGGTATCTTTTCCTCGAGTCACTATCTTCAAATATGACAACTCCTGATATCTTTAAACTTTATAGGTTTTTAGAAATATCAAGTGAACACAATATTGAGAATTCTTTGCTAGAGGTTTCATCTCATGCAATACATCAAAAAAGGATCGGAGATATCGAGATCAAATTTAAAGGATTAACAAGTTTCTCTGAAGACCATCTTGATTACCACGGCAATATGGAGAAGTATTCAAACATAAAAGAATCTTTTTTCGATTCCGATGACTTTTCGTTAGAAGGATATGTATTAAATGAAGACAATTATTTAGGTACAAAGCTTAAACAAAAATACAAAAATTCTCATTCATATTCATTTCATAACAAAGATGCTGATGTATTCATACATAAAAGCTCATCAAATAAATTTTTATTGGATTCAGACGATATCTTGCCGAAAAAAATCAATGTTAACTTTCAAGGAGGTTTAAGATTGCAAACCAAGACGTTGATTTATCAAGCATTGATTTTTTTGACCTTAGCTTGCCTGATGGAAGAAATCAAAAAATAGATTTTGAAGGAAGAGATGTTTTTATAGATTTTGCTCATACTCCTGATGCATTGGATGCAAGTTTAAAATCTTTAAGAAGCACACATTCTGGAAATTTAATTTGTCTATTTGGATGTGGCGGTGAAAGGGATAGATCTAAAAGGTCAAAGATGGGAAAAATAGCAGAAAATTTATCTGATCAGGTCTTCGTTACCAATGATAATCCTAGGAGTGAAGATCCTGAAAAAATTGTTGAAGATATACTATCAGAGTGTTCATCAAAGAATATAAATGTAATTTTTGATAGAAAAGAAGCTATTCTTGAATCACTTGAATCACTTGTTAATAGTAAACCCGGTTCCGCATTATTAATTGCAGGCAAGGGAAATGAAAATTATCAAGAATTTGAGAATGGATTAAGAAAAGATTTTAGTGATTTTGAAGTAGTGATGAGTTTTAAGAATGCTATTTGAATTTTCAAACCAAATATTAGCCGCTAAATTAAATCTTGAGAAACCTAAGAAAGAATTTGTATCCTCAAAAATAGTTACAGACTCTAGAAAAATTTCAAAAGGTGATTGTTTTCTTGCTTTAAAGGGGCCTAATTTCAATGGGCATGATTTTATTGATGAAGCACTGGATAGGGGAGCCTCTTTTATTATTTCTGAAAAAAATCATCCTCAAGATGAAAAAATTTTAGGCGTTAATTCAACTCATGAATGTTTATCTTTTTTAGCTAAATATCAAAGAAAAAAGTTTGAAGGTAAAGTTGTAGGCATCACTGGAAGTAATGGTAAAACTTCGACTAAATTGCTATTGAGCTCTCTTTTATCCAATAAATTTGATCCATCTCAAATTTATGTTTCACCAGGAAACTGGAATAATTTTTACGGATTATGCTTTAGTCTCCTAGAATTAAAAAAACATCATAAATTTGGAATTTTTGAGATAGGAACGAATGACTTTGGTGAAATAAATGAATTGTCGTCAATATTGCAGCCCGAAGTAGGAGTCATCACATCAATTGGAAAAGCTCATCTAGAAAAATTATTAAATCTTGAGGGAGTTGCACAAGAGAAATCTGATATTTTTAAAAATGTTTTACTTCAAGGAACTTGCATCTTCCCAGATATTAATGCTCATCTCAGTGAGTTTCATGCTAAGTCTCATGATAAAAAGATTAGATCCTTTTCTGGTGATGGATTAAATGCAAAAAAATCAAACAGTAAGTGTGTAGAAGCTATTCTAGTAAGTTTAGGCATAGAAAATATCTCTTTTGATCAAATATATAATTTATCAAAAGATGTTGTCGTCCCATCAAGGACAGAGCAAGGCTACAATTCCAAGGGTGTTTTGATAATTGATGATACTTACAATGCAAATCCTGATTCATTTAAAGAGGCATTTAGAGTCTTAGATTCTACTGATAAAGAAAATAAAATTTGTGTTATTGGAGATATGAAAGAGCTAGGTAAAGACTTTCAGCAAGAAATGAAAAAAATAATCGATGAAGCCTGTGAGAGATTTGATAACGTTTTTTTATTTAACTCCAAATTTGAACTCACGAAGGAAAATGTAGTCAAAATAAATATTGCTAATGCAGAAGAAAAGATCGGATCTTTATTGAGTAAAAATACTGCCATATTATTTAAGGCATCTAGATCAGTTAAAATAGAAGACTGCATGAATATTTTTAAATAATGTTTTTACCTATTTTAGAAATTCTAGCTGAAAGCTATGGTCCCTTGAGGATTTTCAATTATCTTACTTTTAGAGCAATTTTAGCCACTCTAACTTCATTGATTTTTTGCCTATCCTTTGGAAATTGGTTCATTAATTTTTTGAAAATGGAAAGGTTTAATCAATACATTAGAAAAGAAGGACCCGAAAGACATCTTGTTAAAGAAGGAACTCCAACAATGGGAGGGCTGCTGATCTTAGCAGCTGTAGTATTTTCAGTTTTTTGTTGGGGGGACTTATCAAATAAGTACCTGTGGTTGGTATTATTTATGACGGTTTCATTTGGAGTAATTGGCTGGATAGATGATTTAACTAAACTAAAAACTCAGTCAAGCAATGGACTTACAAGTAGGCAGAAGTTTTTTTGGCAGTCTCTATCAGCTTTTATCGGCATAATAATCTTTTATACATATTCCACTAATCCCCTTGAGACGAGCTTAATAATTCCTTTTTTCAAAGATTTTTCTTTGCCGTTAGGTTTATTTTTTATTTTCTTTTCTTATTTTGTAATTGTTGGCTCAAGTAGCGCGGTGAATCTTACAGATGGCTTGGATGGTCTTGCAATAATGCCTTCAGTAATGATTGCAGCTGCTTTAGGAGTTCTTGGATATGCATCTGGAAACATAATCATTTCAGATTATCTCAATATTCCATATTTACCACTATCAGGTGAAATGCTTGTATTTTGTGGAGCTATTGTAGGCTCTGGAATTGGATTTCTATGGTTCAATACTTATCCTGCTCAAGTCTTTATGGGAGATGTAGGCTCTCTTTCATTAGGGGCAGCACTTGGAGCAATTGCGGTTATGATAAGGCAAGAAATAGTATTTGCGATAATGGCAGGAGTTTTTGTTGCCGAGACGTTATCTGTCATGATCCAGGTTACTTCATACAAATTAACTGGTAAAAGGGTGTTCAAAATGGCTCCTTTGCATCACCATTTTGAATTATCAGGATGGGCAGAACCAAAGATTATTGTGAGATTCTGGATAATTACATTAATTCTAATTCTTATTGGATTTGCTACCCTCAGACTTAGGTAGCCAAGTGTCAAAAAAAACTTCACGATCACTTATTTTAGGACTTGGTCAAACCGGCTTATCTCTTTTTAATTACTTAATAAAATTTGAACAAGAGCCAATTATTTTTGATACCAGAGATGATCCTCCATGCAAAAAAGAATTACTTAAAAAAAGTAAAAATCCTCTAATTATTTCTAATCTCAAGGAGATAGCTTTTGATGAGGTTCGATCGTGTTATGCCAGTCCTGGATTTGATATCAGTCATGAAATAGTTAAAAAGTTGAACACTCATAACATTGAAATCCTTTCAGATTTAGATCTCTTTTTGAAATTTCATGCTAAAAAATCAATTCTTGTTACAGGAACAAACGGAAAAACATCTGTAGTATCTTTGCTTCAACACATCATGAAATCCTTGGAACTTAAGGTTAAAGGTATAGGAAATAATGGTTTTCCTGTGCTTGATCATATTGAAGATCAACTGGATTATTTTGTAATCGAAGTATCTTCTTTTCAGATAGAAAGAACAAAGTCTTTATCAAGCTTAGTTTCTGTATTATTAAATATTTCTCCTGATCATTTAGATGTTCACGATTCTTTTGAACAGTACACAAAAATAAAAAAAAGGATATTTGAAAACTCAAACTTTAAAATTGGACCTGAAGGATTAGGATTAGATTTAGATTTCATTATGCCTGAGATCACAGATCATGAAATTTACAATCAAGAAGCTGTAAAAAGGATTCTTTTACACATAGGCCTCAAAAAAAAATCCATTGAGGAGAAAATACTTACCTTTAATCCGCTTCCCCATCGCCTTGAAGATATTTCTTTAAATAAACACCTCACCATCATAAATGACTCTAAATCTACCAATCCACATTCACTTAATGCTGCAATAAATAAATATAAAGATGAAAAAATTATTTTAATTATGGGCGGGTTAAAAAAGAATCTAAGTTTTAGACCACTAATGGAGGTTCTTAAGAGAAATACTAAGAAAGTTTTTGTTTATGGTGCGGACAGAGAAAAGATTTCAAATGAAATAGAAGAGTTAAATCCAATCGTGCTTGAGAGTATGGCTCGAGCTGTGAAAGAGGCAATTAATTATTCAACTAAAAATGATTTGGTCTTATTTTCTCCGGGTTGTTCAAGTTTTGATGAATTTCAAAATTATGAAGAAAGAGGGTCTAAGTTTAAAGAATTAATCAAAAAATATGTTGGCTAGAAAGCAAAACTTTGTAAATAGAATTTTATTTGGAAGTCACGATCGGAACATTAATTTTGATAATTTCGACTTCACAACAATAACAATATCTATTTTCTTAGCTTTCTTTGGAATCTTGATGGTTTCGAGCATTTCATTTAACGAGTTAACCACTAGGCACATATTCAATTTGATGGTGGGTTTCATTCTTTTCTTTTTTATATTCAGGTTTGAGATGAGTACATGGAGAAATATTGATTTATATCTTATTTTTTTATCTCTCTTGCTTTTGTTGATACTCTTAGTACCGAATCTTGCACCAGAAATAAACGGAGTAAAGAGGTGGATAAGGTTCCTTGGTTTTAGTTTCCAGCCTGCTGAATTAGCCAAGTTATCATTATTGATTTATGTATCATCTTTTTGTATCAGGAAGAAAGAAGAATTCAAATCAAATTGGACAGGTTTTTGGAAGCCCATTTTCATAATGGTCTCTCTTATTTCTTTAATTTTATTGCAACCAGATCTAGGTTCTTCAGCAATTATCTTTTTGGTCACTCTCACAATTATGTTTATAGCTGGTGCGCCTATTGTTCATTTTATTGCAATTTCCATGGTAGGTCTTTTAACATTTATTTTGATGATTTTTTTGGTTCCTTGGAGATTTCAAAGAATACTTACATTTATGAATCCATGGGAAAATGCCCAAGAAGGAGGATATCAACTGACAAGATCCTTTTCTGCTATTGGCAGAGGTGACTGGTTTGGCACCGGATATGGAGAAAGTTGGTTGAAATTAAATTTACTGCCAGATGCTCAAACTGACTTTGTTTTTTCAATTATTTTGGAAGAATTTGGTAGTTTTTTTGGATTAATTTTAATTTTTATTTTTCTAGTTTTAGTCATAAGATGTTTCATGATTGGACGTTTAGCAAGACAAATGAATCAAATGTTTAATTCATTTATTGCATATGGCATAGGTACTCTGATTGGGTTACATGTTTTTATCAATATCGGCGTGTCTATCGGACTACTTCCTACAAAAGGGTTAACGTTGCCTTTTTTGAGCTATGGCGGTTCCAATTTATTTCTGACCTTTATTTTGATTTCACTGATTCAAAGAATATATTTTGAATTAAATGAATCAGATAGACATAAAGTGATATCAAGGAGGAAAAATTTCTAAAAAATTCTTCATAGTTGCTGGAGGAACAGGAGGTCATGTATTTCCTGCTGAGCAAATTGCGAGAGACTTATTAAAAAAAGATATCTCCATAATCTGGATTGGTACAGCCAGAGGACCTGAGAAAAATATATGTAAAAAGCTTGGTATCAAATTTATAGAATATGATTTGATAGGTTTCAGAGGAAAGGGCTTGATTAATAAATGTTCTTCAGTTCTAAAACTATTTCGCTCTGGATTTAAATTTTTTTTCAAATATAGAGTTTTCTCCAGTCAGAATGATCAAATGATTGTTTTTGGAGGATACACTTCATTGATCGCTTTATTTTTCCCTTTAAGAACAATCTACGCACAAGAGCAAAATTCAATACCTGGTTCTGCAATAAGGATTCTTTCAAAGTTAAAATATCTTGATAAAGTATTTTTGGGCTTCGGTCAGGCATCTAATTATTTCAAAAAAACTAAAGTCAATTTTCTTGTTGATAGTGGCAATCCTATACGGGATGAACTTTTAGGCTTAAAACAAAAAAATATTGATCAGTTCAACAACCTTCTAATAATTGGGGGCAGCCAAGGTTCAGATTTTTTAAATCATTTGGTTCCAAAAGTTCTTGGGGGAATCGATAAAAACAGCTTGAAAATCCGTCATCAGTGTGGATTAAAACATAGAGAAATCACCCAAGAAGCTTATAAGAAAAATAATGTAAATAATCAGTTCACAGTAAGTGAATTTATAGATGATATGAGGGAAGCATATGAATGGAGCGATGTTGTCATTTGTAGAGGAGGCGCGCTGACAGTATCAGAATTAATCAAGGTTAGAAGATCAGCATTTATAATCCCAATTCCAAATTCAATTGATAATCACCAATTTTTAAATGCAAAATTTTTTGAAGAAAGAGGATTTGGAAAGGTTTTTGAACAAGACTCCGATATTAATAACTTGATATCAAGCCTCAGAGAATCAATTTTAGATAATACATCTGTAAAAAGTTATTATGAGCAACTTAATAAGAATTCATTTAGTAACTCTTCGAAAATTATCATTGATAATTTAAATATCTAATGTCCAGCATAAAAAATATTCATCTAATTGGTATCGGTGGATCAGGTATGAGCGGAATTGCAGAAATTCTTCATAATCAAGACTATTCTGTTTCAGGAAGCGATCTAGAGGATACAGATGTAACAAAAAGACTAAAAAATCTAGGGGTAAAAATTTTTAAAGGCCACAAAGAAAATAATGTCTTAAAAAAAGATCTTGTAGTGATTTCATCAGCAATATCAAAAAAAAATGTTGAGCTTAAAAAAGCAATTTCTATGGGCATACCAGTTATTCCTAGAGCTGAGATGTTGGCTAATCTTATGATGCTTAAAAATAGCATTGCGGTTGCAGGCAGTCACGGAAAAACGACCGTAACTTGCATAATGGCTCATATTTTCACCGAGGCAGGTCTCGATCCTACTTACATCATTGGAGGCAAAGTAAAGTCTTTTGAATCAAATGC
>LULI01001120.1_pt1 | contig 12387 bp, 9 predicted proteins | sample 728191 | NCBI WGS metagenome assembly LULI01 (sample SAMN03860293, study PRJNA289734) | marine metagenome | biome: seawater column; feature: ocean; material: water; isolation source: Red Sea water column Station 169 - depth 50m | place: Saudi Arabia: Red Sea | collected 2011-10-15 | depth 50 m | reverse complement strand
AGAAATATAAATTTCTTTCTCATTTATTTATTCCCTTGAAACATTTTTAGATTATTTGGATGTGTTACCAACAATAAATATAACTCATATCGTATATACATTTTCACTTTTTGAAAACAAATATGGGTTCATATTTATATCCAGCTCCCATTACGCTAGATAGGGTTAACTCAATCGTTTGCTCTTGTTTAAATCCCAACTCCTTTGAAATCCTAATGGTTTCCTCTTCAATGAATTTATACTTTGGCGTGTTTGCTATATTGATCAACATATACTTATTACCCTTCAATCCTCTGTAACAATTCTCAATAGTCTTCTGTAAAAATCCATTTACCCATTCTTCCTTAGTTGGATACTTAACATAGCTCTGTGTTGATTCATCACTATACTTCTCTGTATCAAAATAAGGTGGTGATGTGAAGCATAAGTCCAAAGACTCCCTCTTTGGTTCATAAACTTCACTACCTAACTTATGTAATTCTACTGTCTTTGTCAAGTAAAAAAAATCTTTTTTTATCTGTTTCAATCCTTTGAATGTTTCACTTGATGGCTCTGTTCCGATATACTTAGGTCGTGAGCTTGCTAAAAAACCAATCATCCTACCACCCCAACCACAACTCATATCCCAAATCACATCACCACCGAACTTCTCATATATCAGTTTAGCAGCACTTGGTCGGAAGTTACTCACGGCTTGTGAGTTGGTGTAGATCTTTAGAATTTTTCTAATTGTATTATCATTTACATGATTGAACATATTCCAACACTTTCTTATGGCACTCTTAAACTTCTCATCATCATTATAGATGTCTAAAGGTGTGTATTTCGCACCACCACATTTGACACTCCAAGCGTGTGGAAAGTAAGACCAACACAATCTCAACCCATGCATCGTTTGTATGATTTGATTATTTTTGAATATAGTATTGATATCAAATTTCTGCATCTTCCTCATATGTTGATGTTTTTCATCTTCACGAATTTTATAATGTGGAAACCCATGTCGTCTATAATAATCAAATATCACCTGTATGCCATGTTCTTGATCGGTTTTATCAAGTGACTTTACGACTCTATCGTACTCCAAATCCATTGGATTGTAACCAAATAAATCTGATAATATTTTAGCCTTACTAATCACTCATCAAATCATCATAACGAGCAGATAACATCTGTTTCGTTTGATTATCCCTATTTCTTATCTTGTTCTGTACATCTTTACCTTGTGTTGATGTAGATTCAAAGAGTTCTATCTTACCGATGTTGGTATTTATCTTTGCTGGATATGTCAATCCATCAGGACCGAATCTATTCTTGATAACATGAAACCTACCCGTGTTAGCAATCTTATCCTCTATCTTACGACTAACGGATATCACGAAATCTGCTGTCATAACCTTAGCATAGGATTCAGCAACCTTACTGGCATCAATCACATCTTCATCTAAAGCACTTCTGTTTGCCTGACTTGCCGTCCATATCGGTATCTGCATCTCACCGGCCAATCCTCGTAAATCCTCATAGATATTTCCCAACTGATGTCTCATCTCCGTGCTCTTACCCACATCTCTCATGATGTCAGCATAGTCTACAAGTATCATATCCACATTAGCACCGAATGATGTTGCCTTCTTGATGTGAGCAGATAAGGTGTTTACAGTACAACTTCTAGTTGGGTAGTATTTTATTGTTAGATCACCCTTTACCTTTTCGATCTTCTCCAAAACCTCTTCCTTGTGATACATTAGATTCTGTCCTTCAACACCACTAAAGATACTATCGTATCTCAGACCAACATAACTCTCATTCAACTCTAAGGTGTAGTGAACCACATTCTTTCCTTGTGATATGGCATAAGCACCCATGGCACTCAATACCCAAGACTTACCGATACCAGCAGGCGCTACGACAACACCTAGCTCTCCAGCACCCAATCCACCTTGCATCAACTCGTTGATTATATCCCACGGTGTTGGTGTTGTGATACGAGCAGTTTCAGAGTATCTCTCCTCAAAGTCCTCTAAGTAATCATGACCTAAGTTTCTCTCTGTTCCAGCTTTCATAGCATCATCAACTAATAATTTTATCTCTTCTACATCACCATCCCTTTCCAATATCTGAGCAGACCTAACTATAGCATCTTTCAGAACTTGTGTCTTATGGAAGTCTAATGCCTTATCCTTTACATACTCTAAGTCAGCAGCCTCTACATACTTCCAAGCCTCTCTTAGTGTATCCTTTACATTCTGTTGTAACATCTCACTCTCTAACTCACCGACCTTTACCTTAAAGGTATCCATGGTGATTGTCGTCTTATACTTTCCGTAGTATTCTTTAATTTCCTTAATTATCCACTGAAATGCTTCATTACCCAAATACTTTTCATCTAATATGTCGATAATCTGTTCTAAGAATAGCTTATCTGTGATCAAACAGACGATAAACTTTACCTGAAAGTTATACCCATACTCCGATATTGATTTTGTTTTATTCATACATTATTCCAATAATGTCCTAATACTATAAACTCTGTTACCCAATTATCAAAGTTAGGGATATGTCCCCATAGCTTATCCTGCACCAATAACCTCTGTAAGTTATACTTCGTTGTCTTGGGTATCACATCACGAATTGTATTCGTAATCCTAAGTTTAGCATGATTAGATATTTCTGGCTCCTTTAACTGCATCAGTAAATAGTTTCTCTTTATCACATACTCATTATTATTTATTAATTTTGATACCTTGGTTTCTCTATCTTTTGCTGAGTCCATTAGTTGTAATATATCAAACGGTTTATTTTCAGATAACTCAGGATACTCCTTTACCAAAGATTTAATCCCCACACCTTTCACACCAGGTATACCATCCGATCTGTCACCATCTATTGCTCTACCAGTTAACATATTCTGTGGATATACACCAAACTCTTTGTAAACCAAATCCACATCATATGTTATCTTTCTGGTGGGGGAATAGACCTGAACCCTTTCATCAACTAGCTGAAAGAAATCCTTATCGGTTGACATGACCGTAACCTTGGAGTCCTTTAACGATACATTACTGACATATGCCATGACATCATCTGCTTCAAGTCCATCGATTGACAATATGGTTAATGGTAGGTTCTCCAAGTATTCAACCAATCTACTGAGTTGTAACTTCATAGCCTCGGATTCATCTTGTGGATTCACCGTCCAATCAACCACTCGGTTTAACCTTGATCTAACCTTACGCCCACCTTTATACTCGGAGTAAATCTTTTGTCTTGATTTAGAACCACCCTTACCATCAAACACGATCACACATCTTGTTGGTTTGAATTTATTGATGGCAAATCTGATTGATTTCAGAAACCCCACTAAACCACCCACATGTGAACCATCCTCATTTAAGGATGGATTCACCGAAAATGCTCTGATGAATGTATTCAACCCATCAATAATGAGGGCATGATCATCAGGTTTTCTTTGTGCCGGTTTAGTGGAAATTTCGTCCTTGTACTCAGCGAATCGTTTTTTTAATAACCCATTACTCATCAGCGAATTCATCGGTTACTGATATATCATCTATACCAAGTTTACCCGAATCATACTTCAATATGGTTTTCTCACAGATCAAATCATACACATACTTCTGAGTGTCCTCATCAGCCATAAGAGCCTCAAAGTCCTTGGATTGGAACTTTTGATCTTTTCCATCTTGATCTATTAGTGTGTACCATGAACCACCTTGCTTAACAAGGTTGTGTTGTTTAAGCACCTCTAACCAACTACCGAAATCATCAATACCTTTATCAAAGTATAGTTGAAAGTCAGCACTTCTCAGAGGTGGACCTAAACGGTTTTTTATAACCTGTGCCCTAATCTTAATACCAATGGTGTTCTTCTTGGTGTCCTTGATCTGTCCCATATTCTTTAATCGAATACGAGTTGAAGCATGGAAAGGTAAGGCTTTTCCACCACTTGTTGTCCATGGATCACCAAACATCACACCCATCTTCTGGCGTAACTGATTGGTAAAGATTAAACACACTTTCTGACGAGCAATCATTTGGGTGATCTTTCTCATAGCCTTAGATAGAACTATTGCTTTAGATGTAGCCCACCCATCCTTATCAAAGTCAGCATCCATCTCCACCTTGGTGGAAGCGGCAGCCAAACTATCGACAAGTATCGTAACCAATTTATCTTTACTCGATTCACGAATTTTTGTAACAATCGTTTCAATGGTATCAAATATATCCTCTACGGTTTCCAAGTGAACATATAACATATTCTCGGTATCTATACCGATAGCCTGTAAGAACTCACTCGATACAGCAGACTCGGTGTCTATGTATACAGCAAGACCACCTTTCTTTTGAGTAGCGGCAAGAGCGTGAGCTCCAATCAAAGATTTACCACTACCCTCAAGTCCGTTGATCTCTGTAATCCTACCAGCAGCCAATCCACCGTTTGGTCTATTCGATACTGCTAAATCCAAGATGGTGGCACCTGTTGAAACGAAATCCGTAACATCGGTTGGAGTATCTTCCACACCATCAAGAAAATAAGCAACTTGATGTGATTTAAATTGTTTGTTTAACTCCGAAGCAATTACTTCGGCTAATTCATCTTTATTAGACATAACTTCTCCGAGCAGAAAGGGATGGACGACAAAAGGAGGAAAGCCAATCCACCCCCTTTCCGCGGTTTATTTAAGAATTAAATAACTTATCGAAATCGTCTTCGACATTAGAGGACGCTTGAGAACTAACCATTTCTGGCTCTTTTTTCTCAGGAGTTGATTCCTCTGTATCACCATTAGGATTTAAAAAAGCCGATAAGTGCCCTTTTAAAGTATCAAAGTCTGGCTCTGTGTAGAGTTCGACAATGTTAGGTTGGACGGTAAGTAATTTCTTACTTAAATCCATGTCTTCAACAAGTGCTGTCTGATTTGGTTTTACACGAATGGTAGTCTTACCATACTGATTACCAGCCTCAGCGGCAGTTTGTCTCTCCACAACGATATCACGACCTGTCATAGCATCAGAGATATCACCGTAATCTGGATCAGCAATAATTGAAAGAAGTTCTTGGTAAACGGTTTTACCGAATCCCCACCATTTAACACCTTCGGTCTCCTCTCCACGAACCACAACAGGAACAAATGTTCTCATCTTAGGTTCGATTCTCTTACCTTGAATCCATTCATCCTTATCGCCAGTAGATTTAAGCTTATCGGCAAATTGTTGAACTGGATCAGGTCTTCCGAAGGAAAGTGGTGAAAGCACCGTTTTATTCGGTACTAATGAATAATGAAAAAACAACTCTACGAATGGGTTGTCTTTGTTCTCAACATAAGGCGTAATTCTAATTTGAGTTTTACCAGCTGGTGGTTTCCAAAATGAATTAGCAGTAGAGGTTGTGTTCTGTAACTGATTCAAGCGTGACTTGATGGCATTTATGTCCATAGTTATTCTCCATGTTTAGATTGTTATTTATAGTTTATCTACTATAAATATTGTATATTCCTATAATATACAACATTTTTTTGTAAAAATCAAGCGTTTTTTTTATGTATTTATTATTTTTAATATTCTGGTTGAAATTCGTGATAACCCGTCCTTATTGGTGATAAGAATCATGTTCTTATACATCTCCCAAGGTAACTGAAACTTAGTATCCAGCACACCATTGTTTATTGTTTTGATTAATTCATTTAGAGCATTTATTGTATACAATGTGTTGCTCATCTTCTTTCTGTGTAACGATATTGTGTTCTGCACGGCATTAAAATCTAACTCATTGTTCTTCTCCACATTGTATGTACAGATCAGCTCGTGGTTCTTGTCCTCATTCTGTAGTTAAGGTTTGATCCAATCCTTTGGTTGTCGTGAATGTACAGAGAAGTTGTGTGTTCACTTACTGACCTTTAACTTATCATCGGCTCTTTGAGCAGCTTTCTTAAAATCACCCCTCAATCTTTTTATTTGTTCAGGTGACCATTCATCCGTATTGAATGTACCTGCTTCTAAAGACCTTTCAAACATAGGCGTAGAATGAATTTCGAGAACTGGTGCCGTGCCTATACCTCGTGTCCTACCAGCTAAATAAAACAAAGGATATTTAAGATTATTTTCATGACGAAAATTTATCCTACCAGTCTCATGATCCAACTCCATTCTGTCTGCCATATAATCTTCTAATTCTTTTGATGTGGCATTCCCAGCTTTGATTTCATCTAAATTTTCATTCAGTAAATCAACAACACCCTCGCCAAATAAATCTCTTATGCTATCCTCTTTCATAACCGAACCATCAGGTTTAGAACCAAATACAGTTACGAACTCATCAACTCCACCATCCTTTAAACTTTTATTCAAACCAAGAGTGTCGAATACATGCATATTTTTTAAAATCCATTTATTCATACCTCTTTTTGCTTCGATTGAAGAATTTAAAACATCAAATGAATCTCAACATTTTAGCTATGGCTTTCATCTCATCACCTGATAGATTTCCTGTTTCAATTTTGTTTATAAGACTTGGAATATCAGATAGTTTATCAATATACTTGCCTATAGGTTTTGATTCATCATCTTGTATATTTCTAATCATTTGTTCAAGACCACCAACACCTAATTGATTTAATACATTTTGAAATGATAAAACTCTATTTTCTTTGAATGTATCAATGTTCATCGCTTCTTTTAATTGTTGATGTTCTGCCTCTGGCATTTGATTTTCTAAGTCACTTAACAAGTTAGAGGATTGTTCTGCCCATCCACCATTGGCTAAGAATACATCACCACTATCTTTTAAAGATAAACCAATATTCTGACCATCTTTTGTTCTAATAAACATGTCAGCCGAAGTTTTTAAATTTTTGTCAACTCCGATTGATTCTCTACCCTCATCGGTATCCCAAGCAACACTTTCTATATTTTCAATACCAATTTCTTTTTGTATTGATTTGATGGAAGATACAGCAGCATCAACCCATTCGTTGGTTAGGAAAGTATCTTTTTCTTCAGCAACTCCTCTAAGAAGAGATCTTTTATGATTGCATTAACAGATGCAATTGTAGAACCTTTAGCTAATGCAGTTTGGTATTTTATGCTGGATAAATTTTGGGCATCAAAAATGAGAAGTAAAAGAAGTCCCCATAAGCTCTCCTTTTTCAGCCAACCCTTGTAACCACTAGTTTTAACTTTGCACCAATCATCTTTACATCTAATTATTTTACTTAATCTACCCTTTCTAAGAATAACAAGAGGTTTAGAATATATAGTAGGCTTTTTGAACATTATTAAATTATCATCTGTTTTACCATCTTTCTGAAATAACTGATTTGTATCTTGTTTTATCTGTGGTTTTTTCTCACCATCCTCTGGCTCTTCATAATCACCAGAGTCTAATGCCTTTTCATAATTGTCTTTATTTGTGAATACAGAGATATCACCTGTATCTTTTTTTCTTAATTTATAAGTATCTTGTTCTAACTCCAGTATAACACTATTTACGATATCCTCAGAAATACCACGCTTTAAACAAATCTCTTTTAATAAAAATAAGTGATAACCGTTCTTTGTGTTTGGATGTGAAGAGCCTTCGGGTAAGGAAGCTCTCCATTCTGTAAATATTGAATCAACTATTAAACTCATAATCCTTCATTTCTCCGTAATTGTGACCGGCTTTAGTCTTAATCAAATAACCATTCTGTTGGAGTATCTCCTTTATCTTATAAATAGTCTCTACCCCATCTTTCCGATCATAATCAAATAAAAAGCTATCATAGTTATAATGAACTATGTTCGTACCTCTACTGTATAAATATCTATGAATCTCGCATAACAGCTTTACATTCCTCTCGGTTTCATATGCCTGAATGTAGTAATTGAAAAGCTTCTGTGGATTCATGTCCGATAGATTATCCTTGTACAGAGGTCTGCCGTATATCTTTGTTCTTATTAATTTATTATCATTGTATTCTTGCCACATCTTACTGATAAATCTCTTCGTTAGATTCAGAAACTCAACCTTATCAGCAACCGACTTCGGTATCCCACCATACATGTATTGGAATGTTCTGGTCTTCCCTTCCTTGACACCAACCCCATATTTCTCCGATAGATAGTCATGAACCGATGTCTTTGGAAACTTATATCCAATGAGTTCTCCAATCAACCTCGGGTGATAAGCATCAAAATCCATATCAACGAATATATCGTTCAGAGGAGAAAAACTCTTTCTCTGTTCATTCGTTAGAGCAGCAAAGTTAAGGTTGTTTATGGCATTAGATGGTCTTGATGTTGATGTGAAGAAATTATAGTTCTGAAATACCTTTTTATCCCATATGTACTTCGCATACTTGTGTCCAAATATGGATATGAAGTTAGTATTCACCCCAATGCCATTCTTTTCTATGTTGTAGAAAGCGCTGGTAAAGTCATCGTGAAATTTTGTGAACTTTTCGTAATCCAACATTCGATCATCTATTACAAACTTACCCATGGATTTACATTTCTCTATGAGCTTCATGTAAGGATAGTAATAGGTGAAGTCATCCATCTCGGAGTAGAAGTTATCAAACTCTATCTCCCACTTGGGTTTGTTATACAGCCAAAAGCTAACGGCATTTATGTCATAACATTTATAGCCATTCTTCATGAATGTCTTGTAGTCAAGGCAAAAGTTTCTCTCTTCCTTATCGAGTTCATTGATACACATACGCTCACGGTGCTCGGCAAAAACGGTTCGTTGCTCGAAGTTATCGTATACGATGACCAGATCGTTCTTAGGATGACACTTGGACCACAAGGGTAACTTTATTATAGGGATAACCACCCCTTAATATAAGGATATTTTATGTGAAAGTCAATTAAAATATTATCCTCAAAAGGAAAGCCTGTTCGTACTCTGATCAATCAAATTTCTTCGTCTGACACTATCTGCCGCTGATTTAAGAGCTGCTCTATAGCCAGCATATAATCGATTTATATCATTGGCTATCTGTTCGATTGATGTTTCTGATTTTTCTATTAAAAATCTTGGAATCAACATGTTCGTTTGCATTCTAGATATACCCAAGCCTGATTTGAAGGTAGGAGAGGATGAGGTGTTCACTCTCATGCTAAAAACAATGTTAGCCTCCTCTTTATCATAAGTGCCTGTTGAAAGTAGTGGAGTTGGTTTATTCCCATCCCTAAACCTTATACAGCTCATCATTTTAGGCACCCCCTCGATTGGAGCTACAGTAGAGAGAAATCCTGCAGTAATTGGTGGAGACACCATCTGACCTTCTGGTAATAATTCAGAATATTCATTAGGTTTCACAACTCGTTTTATTGCTTCTGCTACCGCTCGGATCCTCTTGTCTACATCAGGCCTACCAGCCCTAACCGTCTCGTAGTACATCGAATATTCTTTCAAAACCTTTCCAGTATCATGAAAACTAATGATAACATCCTCTCCATTCTTTCCCGAGTTTGAGGTTAGGTTGTCTTCATTCACCACTTTTATGTTTTCAAAATTTATGTTATTTGCCAGAGCAGTCTGTATTGCATACATCATAGCTATGTTATCTGTATTCTGTCCCAAACTCTCAAAAGGTATTTCGTATTTATGATAGAGGATAAGAGGGGTTTTATTAACCGTAGCATCATCAACACCCTCAAACGGTATCATTTGTATCTTAAACTGAGTGGAGGCCGAGGGACGGCTCTGGCTTGCCCGACTAAATTGTGAATAAGCTGGATGTAATTTTCCCTTTCCGTGTTTATTCATTTCTGCACGAGGAGCAGAAGGGAACTGTGGGTTGCCCGTTGGATCATATAAAGTTTCACCTGATACGGTAAATTTTAGTTCGGGATCAGGTATGATTTTATTACGATCAATATTCACACCAGGTTCATTCATTAGTTTGTAAAACTTTACCCCCCTACTGTTCATTTTTACTTCTTCACCATTTGGTCCTCTGAACCAAGTGTATGTGTATGTTTTTTTTCTGGCATCTATCGCAGCAGTGTTTTCAGCATAATTTGCGGTGTAGAGTCCACCATCGTCTTGTCTATAGCTTAGATCAGCATCCCTCATCCGTCTTTCATAGTTCTTTTTGGTTAATTCCGCTATATTTTCCAAAGTCTCCTCAAGGCTAGGTCCAGTATCATCGGTGGATGTTCCCACATCACCATCCGCAACTAGAGATAAAATTGAATCCACTCTTTCATCTGTCGTGCCAGTGAGATTATCTGCTCCGCTTGGGTTTTCTTTTAGAATCATATCTTTTTTCTTCAATATGGTAACTCCTGAACCATCTCCCTTTTCCTCATCTTCCGTTGTGGGAGGTGGAGTACCTGGAGGATCAGGTGTTTTCTTTACAGATGTTAAGAATTTATTTGACGAAGGATCCACCCTCATGACAGATGTGTAGGATGTTGTCCACCCATTCACATCCACCGAATCCTCAATCCCAACTATCTGAAAAAAGGTTCTGTCCTTGTAGTGTTTGGGTAAATAGTTAACGGTAAAACAATCTCCTATCTGCAGATATCTATTCCCGTATATCGATAGATCGATCTCTATCGGCAACACAGGAGATATACTACCCTCACCAGATGTATTATACAGCCTATTTCTAATACTTTTTATTATACCCTCTCTATCACTATAAACAATCTCTACGGTGTTACCGTTTGCGTCTTGATTTATTGGCTCTTCTGTTTTTTGGTAATATTCTTGTCCTAAATCAGAATTCTCGCCTTCTTGATCATTATTGTTAGAAGCTTTGTCTTTTACTGCTTGTGTAAGCGTAATAAATGTATCGTATGCATTTTTTGCTCCTCTTTTTGGTCTCACCGATACGCGTGCTCCTTTGATTGACTTGTCTAATCTGTGAAAATCTATCCCTATTGAGGATTCAAAGATCGATTCGTTTATATCACCTTGGATGGGTAAAGACCTTACCAAAAAGTTTTTATCACCATCAGGTTTATTTAATAAATTTAAATTACTTAAAGCACTTAATTCCATCTGATCAAATTTTTTAGGTTTTTTTAAATTTCCTATAGCCAATATTGATTGTAAACCAGCCTTGGGGGTTGTGAACTTTAGATCACAATTACTGACAATCGAAGTCTCACCCAATACATTAGGTGTGAACGGTAAAAGATTAGCATCTATGAAGCACAGCGTGGTTTTAGATTCATCCTTGGATGCTATCTTTAAGTTGAACATCTTATGTGAGTCAAGATTAATCTCATCACATATGTGTAACAAAGCATCATTTATCGTTGGTTTCGTTTTAAAAGCCTCGGTTATCAATCTGGTTGAAATAAACAGATCTCGTATTGGCATAACAGGAATTCCCTTATAGACAGGAAATTCTCCGTTCTTCTCCTTTTCCTGTAGTTCCATACTATTTTCTTCCTTTTCATATTCCTTCGCCTCGTCTTCGTTTGGAACATAATATAATCCATCTAAAATCTCCATTCCATTTGTTCTTTCGGTTACGACTGAATTATAAGAATTATACCAGAATGATGGGATGATGAATTTTGGATAGTCGCTCATATTGTCCAATCCCACTTGTTGTAACGAAAATAACTGTTTATCCCATCTGATATAAGAATTTCTACTATCATATTGATTTTCAAAGTTATTTTTAGCACTTTTTGTGAACACGCCCGTTTTATCGGCTTTAACCAATCCTGTTACAAGGTTATTTAAAAATAGGTCTTCAAACTTAGCCAAACATATGTAAGATTGACCTCTTACATCAATTTCTCCTTCGGAACCATTATTCCCCCTTTGTTGATTAGTATATTCGGCATAATAAACCCCAACCCTTGATGACTTTTCGGATATCAATTGATCTGGATTATTTTCCTGTCTCACATCACTTTGTTTATAATAATCAGCTATTATTTTGTTGAATTCTTCTTTTAGTGAATCGTAATTTATATTAATATATTCGTTTGTTCCTTCTTCTAATTGTTGGAAAGATTTTTCAATTATATTTCCCTCTTGAGCAGCTATTGAGGTTATCAATATTTCATCAAAATTATTAACAAACGCAACTTTTAAATTATTATCATCACTGATCTCCTTGTCCAATAACCCAGCATTTCTTGATATTATCTCCAAGGAGCATTCATAAGATCCATCGGAGTTAAGGCTTGATTCATAACTCACCACATTACCCATGACGGTATTAACCTTTCCAAAATTACGGTCTTTATCCAAAAACCCATTTATACCGTATATCCCTTCATCAAATGAACTCATTTCTAAATCTTTTTCTTTTAAAAATTTCAAAGGATCATAGAGAGTAATATTCCTATCCGACCAACCATAATCCACACAGACTATCGAACCAGGCTTTAAGAAAAAGGGTAGAAATATAT